>Ga0209125_1001590_pt1 | contig 20452 bp, 19 predicted proteins | sample BarGraIncub1131A_FD_184503 | JGI IMG/M metagenome (GOLD analysis project Ga0209125, IMG submission 184503) | Arctic peat soil microbial communities from Barrow, Alaska - Barrow Graham LP Incubations 11-31A (SPAdes) (version 2) | ecosystem: Environmental > Terrestrial > Soil > Wetlands > Peat...
ACTAAATAATTAAAGGATTTATAGGCGGCCTCTTTCTCGTCTACCATTACAGAAAATAATTTTGTTCCTCCTTTAATAAAACTATTTACAAGTACTATAGGATAAGTTTTACTAAGTTCAATAATATAACTGGCGTTATCATCATTTATTGGACGGCTACCTGCTATAATAAAACCTTCTACTTGTTTATTTACTAGTAAATCTATTTCTCTTCTCTCAATAGATTTATCATTTTCTGTAGAACAAAGAATTATGTTATATTCATTCTTTTGGAATATATCTGTAATTCCTTTAATTACTTCTGCAAAAAAAGGGTTAGCTATATCTGACATTACAACTCCGATAGTCTTCATGCTGATGTTATTTAAACCACGTGCATAGGGATTGGGTTTAAAATTTTTTTCAGCCATTATCTGGAGAATTCTCTGCCGGGTTTTTTCTTTAACTGAGCCATTATTATTCATTACTCTGGATACGGTGGCAACAGAAACTCCTGAGTCTTTTGCAATGTTATAAATTGTATAACTCATATGGAATGTCTCCTCTCTTATGAAACCAGTTACGATATAATAATCTTATTATTTAAGTAAACAATTAATGTAGATTACTATATATAATATTATTTATTCTAATAATATCATAAAAAAGACGTCTCATCAATTTATAATAGCTACTGAGGGAAGACATAGGGGGACATGCAATTAGGTTATTTAAACTACGAAATAGAGCATATGTAATTAGAAAAAATATCAATAAAAATGTAACTGGTTACAAAAATATTCGAAAATCTATTTACAATTAATAAATTATAACATATAATAAAAAATGTAAACGTTAAACAAACATGAAAAGACGTTTTATTATTTAAAATAAAATGTAACCAGTTACAATTTTGTATAGCAAAAATATAGGGTTTTAAGATTAACTATATAGCTTGTTTAAGTCCTATATTAAAAATTAAATTTATAAATATCTAGGAGGAAGAGAAATGAAAAAAATTATGGCTTTATGTTTAGCTACATTGATGATACTAGGTATGTCTGGATGTGCTACTCAAAAATCATCAGAAAGTTTAACAGCTGGTGGAGAAAAAATAGTAACTCTAAAATTAGCACATAATTTAAATGAACGACATCCAGTACATTTAGCTTTAGTAGAATTCGCAAAATCAGTTGAGAAAAAGTCTAATGGAAGTGTAAAAGTTCAGATATTTCCTAATGGTCAGCTAGGTTCTGAAACAGAAGTTTTAGAGCAACTACAAGTGGGAGCGGTCGCAATGACAAAGGTATCTGCAGCTGAACTCTCAGCATATGATGATGGTTATAACGCATTAACATTGCCTTATGTCTTTGCTAATGAAAAGCATTTTCATAAATCAATGGAATCCGACGAGGTACAACAATTATATAATAAGACAAAAGAAAAAGGATTTATAGGGTTAACTTATTATAACTCTGGAGCACGTTCATTTTATTCACCTAAAAGGCCTATAGTAACTCCAAAAGATTTAAAAGGTCTTAAAATTAGAGTTATGGGAATTAAGTCTCAAACTGAAATGGTACAAGCTTTAGGTGGAACTGCAGTAGCTTTATCTTATGGGGAAATTTATACTGCATTGCAATCAGGTGTTATTGATTGTGCAGAGAGTAACGAAACAGCCTTAACAAATGGTAAACACGGTGAAGTAGCTAAGTACTTTAGCTATGATGAACATACAATGATTCCTGATATTTTAGTTTTAAGTTCAAGAGCTTGGGATTCACTAACTCCAGACCAGCAAAAAGCTGTTAAGGAAGCAGCAGAAGAATCAACAGAATTTCAAAAACCATTATGGACAAAGTCTATTGATGAAGCAAAAGTTGAAGCTGAAAAGATGGGCGTTAAATTCAATAAAGTTGATAAAAAGGCATTTAGTGACGCAGTTGAACCAATGTTAAAGAAATACTCGGACACAATGCCAGAGGTTAAAAAATTATTAGAAGCATTTAAAAAATTAAAATAGTTAAAGGATTAGAAAATGTATATGTTTATATTTTGGAGGTTTTTATAGAAAAGTATATAAAGTAATAAAAATGATGGAGGTAAAAAAATAATGAAAACTATTAAATTTATGTTAGATAAATTTCTAACTTATGCTATCTCTATACTTCTAATAGTGATGACAAGCTTAGTTTTGTGGCAAGTATTTACAAGATATATAATGAAGAATCCAAGTATGTTTACAGAAGAATTAGTTATAATTATTCTGGTTTGGACATCTTTATTAGGTGCAGCATATGCTTTTGGAAGCAGAGAACATATGTCTTTGATATTTTTGAAAGAAAAATCAAAAGGAATTAATAAATTGTTAATTTGTGTTTTTATTGATGTAGTAGTTCTGTTATTTGCAGTAATAATACTTATTATTGGTGGTGCTGAGATTACGAGAGGAGTTGCATCAATAAAAACTCCTATATTAAATATTTCAAAAGCATATATTTATTCATCAACTATTGTTTCAGGTGTATTAATTGTTTTCTATCAGATTGTTAATATTTTTGAGGATTTTAGGATTAGCGATAAATAATTTAAGTATAAAGGAGATATAAAAATGATTATACAAGTAGCGTTGGTATTATTCGCTGTGTTTTTTGGCTCACTTGTAATTGGAATTCCAATTTCAATAGGTATAGGTTTAGCTTCTATAGTAACTGCATTATGTTTAGTTCCACCGGATGTTGCTATATTCATAGTAGCACAGAAAATGGTTACTGGTATGAGTAGTTTCTCATTACTTGCAGTACCGTTATTTATTCTCTCGGGTAATATAATGAATAATGGAGGGATTGCTAAAAGATTAGTTAATTTCGCGAAAGTTATTGGTGGTAGAATACCAGGTTCTTTGGCACATGCAAATGTACTTGGAAATATGCTGTTTGGTGCATTGTCAGGCTCGGCAGTTGCATCTTGCGCAGCGATTGGTGGAACTATGGCTCAACTTGAAAAAGAAGAAGGATATGATCCAGCTTTCTCAGCAGCTGTAAATATAGCGTCGGCTCCAGCGGGTATGCTTATTCCACCAAGTGGTGTTTTGATTCTTTATTCGCTAGTAGCTGGAGGAGTATCAGTATCTGCCTTGTTTATCGCAGGTTATATACCTGGGATATTAATGGGTGTGGCTACTATGATAGTTGCTTATATTTATGCTAAGAAACATAATTATCCAGTATCTGAAAAAATATCATTTAAAGATGGTTTTAAAATATTTATAGGAGCACTTCCAAGCTTATTATTAATAGTTATTGTTATAGGTGGAATTGTAGGTGGGGCATTTACAGCTACAGAAGGTGCTGCTATTGCGGTAATATACCCATTAATTTTATCAATTATCTATAAGAGTATCACAATGGATGACCTTAAAGATATTATTTTAAAAACAGCCGTGACAACTGGTGTTATTATGTTTTTAGTTGCAGCATCTTCAGCCATGTCATGGGTGATGGCATATGCTGGAATACCAGGAGTGATTAGTTCTGCTATCTTGTCAATATCAACTAATAAAATAGTGATTTTACTTATAATTAATGTGACATTACTAGTAGTAGGTACTTTTATGGATTTAACACCAGCGGTATTGATATTTACACCAATATTTCTCCCAATAGCTACTCAATTGGGTCTAAATCCTGTACACTTTGGAATTATACTTGTATTTAACTTGTGCATAGGAATAATGACTCCACCTGTAGGAAGTGTATTGTTTGTGGGTTGTGGCGTAGCAAAAGTTTCAATTGAGCAAGTAATTAAACCGTTGCTCCCTTTCTTTGCCGCACTTATTGCAGTTTTAATGTTAATCACATATGTACCTGCTATAAGTTTATTTTTACCGAAATTATTTCATCTGATATAGAATTATCAGCATAAAGGAGAGACATTTATGATAAGAAAAAATTATATTTTTAAATTTGTAAAAAACGAAGGTAATGTTATAGATTTTAAAATGGTGGATGGACAAAGTGTAGTGAAAATCTTTGTATTAGATAATGATATTATAAGAGTGCTATTTTATGAAAATGAGCTTAAGCTTAATAGAACTTGGCTGGTTGCTCCTGGGATGGAGGATATTAATAAAGAAGGAAGAGACAGATTAGATGTTTCAGTATTTTCACTTCCACCTTTTACTTTTACTACTAATAATGTAACTAGTACCATAGAAACTTCTAAAATGAAAGTAGTATTTAACCTTGATGGTATGAAGGCCACTTGGTATGCAAAAATAGGAGATGAGGAGATTCAATTTGCGAATGATAGAAAAACTCAAAGTTACAATTTTGAGGGCTCCTTAGGTAAAGGACCATTTCATTATTTGGAAAGAAACGTTAATGAACAATATTATGGACTCGGAGAAAAATCGGGCAATGTAGAAAAAAGTGGGAAAAGATACAGGATGATGAGTGTTGACCCTATGGGATATGATGCAGAACTCACAGATTCCTTATATAAACATATTCCATTTTATATAACACGAAATAAAGAAACAGAAGTATCTTTTGGGATCTTCTACGATAATTTATCTACTTCTATTTTTGATATGGGAAATGAATTGGATAATTATCATGGATATTATAGATATTATAATGCTGAAGATGGGGATTTGGATTACTATATAATTTTAGGGCCTGAGATAAGAAATATTACTCAAAGATTTTCTTGGTTAACTGGTAAAACAATATTTACCCCTAAATGGAGTATTGGTTATTCAGGTTCCACAATGTCTTATACCGATGCACCTGATGCTCAGGATCAGTTACAAAAGTTTGTTAAGGATTGCAAAGAATATGATATACCTTGTGAATCTTTTCAATTATCCTCTGGCTATACTTCAATAGGAGATAAAAGATATGTATTCAATTGGAATAATGATAAATTTCCAACTCCACAGGATATGGCAAACAATTTCCATGAAAATGGATTGAAATTATGCGCAAACATAAAACCCGCATTGTTAATTGATCATCCAATGTATAAAGAGCTTGAAGAAAATAAGATGTTTGTTCAGAATAGCAATGGAAAAGAAACTGAAACTGCTCAATTTTGGGATCAACTTGGGGCATATGTAGATTTTACAAATTCAAAGTCCTTTGACTGGTGGAAGGCTCAGGTTACAGATAAATTATTAAAATACGGAATTGATTCAACGTGGAATGATAATAACGAGTATGAAATTTGGGATGGGCAGGCAAAGGCTGATGGTTTTGGAAAAGAAATAAATATTGCCCAAATAAGACCTCTTCAGTCATTGCTCATGATGAAGGCATCTTACGAAGCTCAAAAGGAATTTAATCCGAGTATTAGACCATATTTAATATCGCGTTCAGGTTGCCCTGGTATGCAAAGATATGTTCAGACTTGGTCTGGAGATAATAGAACTTCCTATAAAACAATAAAATACAATATCAAAATGGGTATAGGACTAAGTTTATCTGGAGTTTATAATATTGGACATGATGTTGGTGGATTTTCAGGGCCTGCTCCTGATCCAGAGATGTTTGTAAGATGGGTTCAAAATGGTGTTTTCCATCCAAGATTTACAATACATTCATGGAATGACGACCAAACTGTAAATGTACCTTGGATGTACCCAGAAATGACACACCATATAAGAGAAATGATTAAATTTAGAAGTAGGATAACACCATATATTTATAACTTGGTATACAGAGCTCATGAATACTATGAACCTATGATAAGACCAACTTTTTATAACTATGAAAAGGATAAGAAGACTTTTGAAGAGTGTGATGATTTTATGCTAGGTGATGATATGCTTATTGCCTCAGTAGTTGAACCGGGACAATTTGAGAGAAAAGTTTATCTTCCTAAAAACGGGGATGGTTGGTATGATTATCACACTGGATTATGGTTTGAAGGTGGTCAGGAAATAACTATTCCAGCTCCAATTGACTATGCACCATTATTAATAAAAGCTGGGGCAATTATACCAGTGAATGATGCGGAAATTACTTTTAAAACTAAATCAAAAGATGAAAGAGGATTCATGTTGTTCCCTACAAAGGGAAATGGAAAAAGCGAGTATAGTTTATATGAGGATGATGGAATTACAAATGATTATAAAAAAGGAGTCTGTACCTTTGTTAAATTGAAAATGCAGTCTACAGAAAATAAAATAGAAATTAATATTTCTACAGAGGGTAACTACCGGCTTTCTTATACTGCGGTAAGAATATATCTTCCAAAGTCAGAGATGAGACAAATAGTAGTAAATAATAAATATGTTGATAAGAATAATAACAATGTTTATTCGGTGGAAATAAAATAGTTAAAAGGTAAAAAGTAGTTGAGATTTAAATCTCAACTACTTTTTTAATGTATCCATTTATATACCGCATAGGATATTTTACAGCTTTATCTTTTGACAAATTCTATATTTAGTTGTTATAATATTAATATGTAATTACATATTAATATTATAACGCAATTTTCATATAAGAAGAGAACCGAAACAAATTTTTATAAGAGGTGATTTTAATGTATCCATTTAAATTTGATCATATATATTTCGAAACAGTGTGGGGAGGGCGTTCTATGGAATCCTTCAGAGATGATCTTCCAGAAGGAAGCATAGGAGAATCTTGGGACATATCCTGTCACGACCATGGAAACAACGTAATAATTAATGGAAAATATAAAGGAATGTTATTACAAAACTTAATAAGTAAGTATCCGAGTGAAATATTAGGTGAGAAATTTAAAGACACTTATTTTCCACTTCATATTTCACTTCTTGATGCAGTGGAGAATCTTTCAGTTCAGGTACATCCCAATGATGAATTTGCATTAAAAATGGAAGGCGAGCAAGGAAAAGCAGAAGCTTGGTATATTCTTGATTGCAGTGAAAAGGCAACATTGATTGCTGGTTTGAAGCCATGCACATTAAACCAGGTTAAAAATGCAATAAACAGCAATTCACTTCAGCCACTGTTAAGTAAAGTTGAAGTTAAAAAAGGCGATTTATTACTTATACCCAGCGGAATGGTCCATGCTCTTGGAAAAGGGATTATTGCATTAGAAATTTCACAAAATAGTGATACTACCTATAGAGTTTTTGATTATGACAGGGGACGAGAACTGCATATAGATAAAGCTCTGCAGGTAATAAAGCCAGATTTAAAGGTAATAAATTGTACAGGTAAACCTGAAACAAATGATCATTATACAATAAATCATAGATTAAAGTCCGTAAAATTCAATATAGACACTATAGAAATTAAAACAAATTATGAAGCTGTTTCAAATAAAGATATGTTTTTTACTTTTACATGTGTTTCCGGCTGCGGGCAATTGCAATTCATGGAAGGCATGTTCCCAGTACATATTGGCGACAGCATATTAATACCCGCCTCTGCGGGAAACTTCAATTTTATAGGCGAAATGAGCTTAGTAAAAAGTTATATCAATTAAATTATGAAGAAAAATATAAAAGCTATATAATAAATTCATCTATTTTTCCACTATCAAGAGCTACCGCTGTTATTTTAAGCTCATTTCCATATACATCTACAATTACATAATGGTACACAGGGGTTGGTGGTACAACTATACCCCTATCATCTTTATAAGCATCGTTTAAAGGTGCGCCCGCACCTCCTGTAACAACCTGGTTGACTTTTCTAGTAAACTTATAATCCTTGGTACTAAAGGAACTGTCTATTAGTCTTCTGGAATAATTATGTTCATGTCCTGCGAATAATAAATCAACAGTATTCATATCCACTACATTCCAGAATTTATCTCTCTGCTCTGGGAACAGACTTAATGATGAATCAATATGGTGTCCCGTTGGATAAGCAGGTGAATGAACAAAGACTAGTTTACGTTTTTGAGTTCCCTCTGAAACCTTTTTAAACCATTCAAACTGTTGACCAGTAATTTCATTGATCTCACCCGTGTGGTAAGAATTTAGAACTATGTGCCGAACGTTACCAATATCGACATAGAAAACAGTACGATTATACCCTCCTAAAAATTCATCTGTTTTAAATTCAGAAAAAATTTCTGCAAAGACCTTTTCGCTACTATAGTCCTTGGGATCATTGCTTACTTCATGATTGCCAACAGTAGGAAGCAGGATTTTAATGGGAAAGTACTCCATAAAAACATCCTTGAATTTTTGTAGTTGTGCTCTAAGATTTTCAGGGGTGCTACTGCCGGATACAAGATCTCCCGGAAAGATAATATAATCTGGCTGAGGATATAGGTCTTTTATTTTTCCTAAAATACTTCTTAATGTTTTCTCGTTTATGCCTCCATCCGTTCCTCGAGAATCTGCCATAACAATAAATCGATAATCTGGTAGGGTAGCCCTGCAGCGCTTTTCACTTTTTATACTATATTCCTCTCTACTATATGGATTTCTTATGAATATTGACAAAATGAACCATCCTCTCATAGATTACTAGAATCGGCGTACATACGAGTTTCAATCTTAGTATATGAATCAATTTAGTTTTTGGGAATACTAAAAATGGCTTCAATTAATAGTAGAAGAGCACTAGCAACAGAATTTGGTCAGGTTTCTAAAGAACAAAAGAATTCTAAATATTACTACCGTTTTTAGCGGCTTAATTCTATTAAATTAGGTACTGCTGGTTTTACAAATACTGCTGATCCTTATCTTTCAAAGCTAGCTCCTTTGACTTGGTGTTATTTACAAGTTTTATTCTGCTCTGGGTTACAAAATATACTCCCAAGATAATTATAACTGATTCCTACAACTACGTTATCTAGATTAGAGGCTAAGCTAAAAACTAATGCAGATAAAATTAATGCCATATATGCTCTCACTTTTTATCATTTACATTCTAATATATGGACTTAAACTTATATGGTGATTATAATAATCTTCACCCCCAGATGGAATGCAGTATATACTAAAGTATGTAACAAAATATTTGGAGGAATGCGTTTTGTATTACAACATGGACATGGATTATTATGAACAATTTAGAGAAATGAATAGGGTAGAATCACTGGATAATATGATGATTAAAGCTATGAAGGCAGAAAGACATGATAGGGTAAAATATCAAAGAATGATGGAGATGACCAATGACCCAATAGTAAAAGAACAGATAAAATTCGCTTATGATGATGAGATTAAGCATTATAAAATGTTTCAACAGATGTATTATATGCTTACAGGAAGAAACATGGAAATTCCTATACCAAATAATATTGAAAAATATAATACCCTCATGGAAGCAGTACAAAGTAGTATTGAAGGGGAAAATGAAGCTGTAGACCTTTACAGAGAAATTTATGCGCATATGACAAGTACAGAGATGAGAGACAAAGTTTTTGAAATTATTACTGATGAACAAGAGCATTTTGGAAGGTTTATTTACTTATACTCAATGCTGAAATAAGATAATATTGTTAAAATATATAAAATCTTATTTAAAATTTGTGTAAACCATGCAAATCAAATGTAGCTGGGTACAGTAATGTAACCAGCTACGCTTTTATTTTTAATAATCCATTCCTATGCTTATAATTCAGCAATCTGTGTTACTGAAACATATATTTGAGAAATTTTATACCAGGTTGCATAATTTACTGTACCTGTTTGTGGTAGATAAAAAGTTTCTTGAAATTTTAAAACTGATTTTCTAGTATCGTCATCATAAGTTCCTGTTATAGATATCTTAGGAATTGCAGGAAAATTATCAGCTATCCGGTTTAAATAGGTTTGAATGGTTCTTACAGGTTGACCAGTACTACCAAGACCCAGGGTATAGCCCGGGTAAGAAATAGGAATTCCTTCCACTTTTTTAGCAGTATCAAATACTATATCTGAACCATAGAAATATTTTATTATTTGAGATGCATTTTCACCTTTATCACCTCTATATTTACTTCCCCATTGTGTTAACCAATTAGGGCATTGCACCTTTATACCATCGCAATACTGCGTTAATAAGGGCTGTTTTCTCCCTGGTCTTTTTATATAAGTAGAAAAAATATCATCTACAATATTACTTATATTTTCATAAATGTTTCTTCCATATATAAAAGCCTGATCATAGGCAGTGGAACTAGTTATAGTAAAATTCTTTCCTTTTGATCTATACCATTCTGTATATACTCTATTTAATGTAAACGAAATAATGCAAAAAATATTTGATTGAATAGTAGCATAAGGCCAAGTAGCAAATATTTCACAGGAAGCCACATTTTTAATATAATCTGAATACCTTACAGTATAATTAGGAGCATTGGCATCATTAGGGTCTCCTTGATGTACCACTATAAATTCTGGGATTACGGGCTGTAATAATACTACAGATCCAGATGTTTGTGGTTCTGGTTTTTGTACAATTTCCGGAATTTTAGATGGATAATTACCTACTAGTGTATTGGGTAGTATTAAAATTAGTTCTTCTCCCTGTCTTGTTGTTCCTTTTTTCTTCATTTTACACTGTTGTATTGCCAGTTGAGTTGGATAAACCTGACATCCTTTAATAACTTGAGATACATATCCATTGGCTTCTACTTTTACATCATAAAGACTATATGGTGTATTATTAGATGGAGATTGTGAATAAGTTATCGGTGGTGCCTCAAGTGGAGTCACTGGCGTTTGGCCAGAGGCATCGGTCTTTAACACTTGGGTTGGCTGTCTTGTAGCTACAGAATTGCCAATAGTTGGTGTAACAGTTACAGTAGCATTTAATATTGGATTATAGCTATCTCCTATTAAGGCTTGAACCTGTAGAGTTCCTGTAGGCATTATTTATTCTCCTTTTATATTAATTATTTTATCATTTCTAAAAACGATTCCAATATTCTGGATACCTTATAAATAAACCTCCTTTATTATCTATTGTCCTCTCCTCTGCCAAAAAAACCTCTGAACTTCTTAAATTTTCAAAAGAGTTGTTTAAATCCAAAGTACCATAACCCCATTCAGTGTTAGGATATATTTCCCCAGGCCTTCTTTTAGCACCTCTGATTAAATAAGTTTTTATTTTGGGCGAATAAATTGTTTTATCATTTCCCTGTATAATTCCCCATTGGAGCAAAAGGGCTACTGCACCTGCAGTTACGGCTGAACCAACACTACTTCCAGTAATAGTAGTAGTACCACCTCCCACGGTTGTGGTTGTTACGTTTATTCCTCCGGCGGCTATATCAGGTTTAATTCTTCCATCTCTAGTAAAACCTCTTCCTGAAGCATTAACAACGGTATTTATATTTTGATTATAATAACCTGCGCTTATAATCATTCTACCTGAAGATGGAGAGGTTAATGTTACGTATTGAGAAGGACTTAAAAACCTAGTATTTGGTTTTAACAATTCTCTTTGTGGAAGCCATGCATCATACCTTCCATTAACAATTAAATCACCAAATATTCTAAACTTCCAAATTCCCGCTTTAACATTTCTAATTGTTATTCTAATTTGTTCATCTCCATTTGACTCTTGCGGAAAAAAGTATTGTAAATTTAAATTACTGCCTTCAAAAATAAACTTAATATCTTCTAATGCTTGTAACTTAGCTGGAATTTTTTCAATAACCTCACCTGAAGGGGATATAATTCCTATAGACAACTTATCTGGCTTAAATCCCCATATATTGAACACTATATCCTTTTCACCTTCATCTATATTTAATTCAATAGTTTTTTCATCACCTGTTTTAGCTATTATCCCACTAGTATGAATATCACCGTCACCTTGATTACCCGTACCTGTGACAAAGGCAACTCCCCTTACTTTAGATAAATCATCTATAAACTGGTCTACAATAAGAGAGCCATCATGTGCACTAGAATTACTTCCTAAAGGTATGTGAATTACAATTGGCTTATTTAGCCTTTTAGATACCTCAAATACGTATTTAATAGCAAGCATTAAATCTGGATTTTCATATACTGGAACGGTTGGATCATATATGCCCTGACTTTCTAATATATCTTTTCTTCCCAGTTTTAATTTTACCACCACAAACTCAGCATCCGGAGCTGCTCCAATAAGTTCTGGATTCCTTCCTCTTCCACCAATAATTCCAGCCATAGCTGTTCCGTGCCCTATTTCATCCTTACTATTTACTATAGTATATGGATCTCCTCCAGATTTTTTGAGAGCTATCGCTTGATTAATATCTGCAGATGAATATTCAGACCCAAAATTAAATGATTCTGGTAGTTTTCCTCCTTTTGCTGTTTGATCCCAGAGACTTGCTATCCTCGTATTATCATTTTCATACATAAATTCAGGATTTATATAATCTATACCAGTATCTATAAGACCTATTAATACGCCCTCTCCCCTTAAAGTTAGATAGGGATTTTCATGAAACTTTAAAATGTTTGCACTTTCAATGGGTGACATTTGATTTAGGGTATAGAGCACTGTTTCCTGAACGTATACAATTTCCTTTACACTACTAAGTATATCTAGTGCCTGCTGTTTCTCAATTGATACTATTGCATAGTTATTATCTAAGATAAAAGCGCAGGCATTTTTTATTTGTTTAAATTTTGAAACTATATCCCCATCATACTCAACAATGTAATTTTGATGATTTTCCATTACATAAAGATCACCACAGGTTACTGAAGTTTGTCTAGATTTTTCTAAATCTGTTCTACTCTCTATTAACAAATTAAATGCCCCCCTTAAACATAAAGTGCCATAGCCCCATAGTGGATCCGGATAAGTAATATTTATTCTTTCTCGCTTAGCACCTTTTAGAAGATAATATTTTAATCTTGCTCCATAAAGGTACGGATCATTTCCCTTTAATATTCCCCATTGCATTAATAATGCAGCGGATCCTGCCACCGCAGGAGCTGACATGGAGGTTCCTGATAATGCATCAAATCTACTACTGGGAATAGGTGCTTCAATATTTTCTCCTGGTGCTGAAATATCTGGTTTCAAAGGGTTTCCCTTTTGATTTCCTCTACCTGAAAAGCTAGAAATTTGATTAGAGACATAGTTATAACTGCCCACAGATATAACATTAGCGACAGTAGCAGGTATGCCTAATGTATTATATGGGTCAGGCTGTAAAAATTTTGTCTCCTTACTCAAGCCTTCAGAAATTGGCATCCAAATATCATAATTTTCTCCATTAGTTTTATCTAAAGTTATAGTTATTGTCCATGGACCCTGAAGCAGATATTGTCCTCCAGCAACAAAACTAATAATTACCTCTCCATTTATATTCAAAGGCGTTGGTCCACTATAATAAATAATATATTTATCAATACCTAAAGCACCCTGAAGATAACCACTTTTTACTCTAATTACATTGCTACTAAGTCCTGAAGGATTTTTGATTTCAATACTAATATCATCTAGAAGATTCTTATACATTTCAAACACAAGACTACTCTCATCAGGACCTACACCAATTGTAATAGCCTGAGTATTCTTCAAGATTCCACCCACATGATGGGCGGCATTACCCTCATTACCCGCGGCAACTATAAAAGACATTCTTTCCAAATTGCTTACCGTATTTATATACTGTTCTAATAAACTATTTCCATCGTGTGCACCTTCATTTGTACTGAAGCTTAAATTTATTACAAGAGGCTTTAAAAGTTCCTTTCCTTTATCTATTAACAACTTAATTCCTCTCATAATTTGTGTGCTTTTTGTATTATTTACTTTGCCTTCTCCAGTCATCTTTATCATAGCTAAACTACTTTTGTAAGCCACGCCATAGTACTTTCTATCGATTTTGCCACCAGCAGCTGCTACTCCAGCTACGTGAGTTCCATGTCCAACTTGATCCATCACAGGTACAATACTTTGTGGGTAATTTGATTTTATAGCCCTATTTATATCATTCTTATTAAATCCTCTGCCGCCTAACTGAAAATCATAAATGTAATCGATCCTAGTATTTCCACTCTCATCCATAAAGGCTGGATGCATATAATCGATTCCTGTATCTATAAAACCTATTAATACTCCTTCACCATCAACTTGATAGATACTTTGTGCATCTTGAACACAAGAAGCAGTATTAGCTGGAGCAAAGGTAATATACAAATTCTTTGGAAGTTCTATGTACTCTATTCCATTTATTGCAGCTAGCTTCTCAATATTAATAACCGCTATATTTACGATGCCAAAGCCATAGTTTAATTTTTCTAAAGTTCCTCCAATGTCATTTATGTCCTTTTGTATCAGAGCATCATTATACAGTATAATTAATTCTACTGAGCCAGATATAGCTCCTAAATTATTTGAATATTTCGCAAGCTTTTCTTTTATATCTGCTGGTGCATTAATAAATATATTTATTAGCCCACTAGATTTCTCCGTTTTAATCTCTCCTACAAATTATTCTTATATCTATAATATGATGATAAATTTAAATTCGTTACTCTTTCAAAATTATTTAGGGAAGATAAATGCTGTAAATATTGTTTAGATGAAAAGATAGTAGATAAATTATAACGGATTTTGAACTGATATGATTTGTAGAAAAGGCGTTTGTTTAGAGCATACCGCAGACGAACGCGAACTAATAGACTTCAAAGTGGCATTATATGGTGGCGAATATACATATAATCAGTCCGTTTAATATATTGACTTTAAACGAACACTTTAATATAATAAGTATAAAGAGGCGATTATATGCAAACATACTTTTATATCAGAGTTAGTTCAAAGGAACAAAATACTATTAGACAAGAGGTAAAGGCTAAAGAATATAACATACCAATGGAATGTGTTTATATAGAGAAGGTTAGTGGTAAGAACGTAACAGATAGACCAGTGTTAACTAATCTAATGACATCATTAAAGAACGGTGATAAGCTCATAGTAGATAGTATAAGTAGGTTTGCTCGTAACACTAAAGATCTGTTGGAGCTTGTAGAACAATTAAATACTAAGGGCATTATATTTATATCATTAAAGGAAGCCATAGATACTACTACACCTACAGGAGTATTCATGCTCACAGTATTTGGAGCAGTTGCACAACTTGAACGTGACTACCTAAAGGATAGACAGATGGAAGGCATAGCAATTGCAGTAACGGCAGGCAAATACAAAGGACGTAAGCCTATAGAGTATCCTAAGCTATGGGAAAGATATTATAAAATGATGCAAGATGGTGATATAAGTGGTGTTGATGTTATGAAAATATTGGATTTAAAGAAAACTACATTCTATAAATTAATTAATCAATATAAAGAGAGCAATTAAGACGGAACTGCTTCAAGCATTTGATATTTAGGACAGCATTTAGGGGTGGAGCCAACTAAACCGACAAAACCCACGTTAAGGAATTAAGTATCAAAAACCCTCGTTTTCGGTACTTAAATATAACCTTTATGGTACCTGTTTTTAGATGTTTATTTACTTAAAGTAGGCAACAATCATGTTTTATATCCATTTTATGTCTTAGAGTGGGTTTTGTCGGATTAATTATATTAGAAAAAGAGATAGAACTCATAGTAAACTATGAAGCTTCTAATCTTTTTTTATATTGTATGCTTTTCATTTTATTTATAACAGAAAGGAGTGAAGTTTACATTGATTGTTGAGGGGATAAAAAGCTTTTAAATGGAAACAATAAAAGGATACTATTATTTTGAGGAGGCATAAAATTGATATATGAAATTGCAAGAAAGTTGTCGCAGCAATCATATCAACATTGGGTATCTTATGAACTTTTTTCATTTGGCTGGTTTCTTCTAGTTATTGTAAATGTTATTTTTTATTTCATTTGGTTGAAATTACTTGATAAAAGCAGGATAAGTCATCTATTACTTATAGGGTCGTTATCTGCGGTAGGATTTTTGATAGGTGACCTTTTTCTATTGGGTTTCCTTGGAGTAGCTGAATATAAAGTCAGTATTACTCCTGCTGAGCCATCATTATTTATCATGAGTGTTACTATCGCTCCAATAATAGTTATGTTAGTTCAACAATACAGGCCCTCATGGAAAGGTTACCTGTTGTGGATTAGTATTGGTATGGCATTTTTAGCTTTCATACTTATGCCTATATATTCTCTAGTTGGAATTCTTCAACTTCATAACTGGAATTACTTCTACCATTTTCTTTATTTGCTAATTGTGACATTGATGGTGAGGGTAGTTTTTCTTTGGATTATTGGCATAGAACAAAGACATCCTTCTTCTGGAAACTAAAAATAATAGGATTTATTATAGGGGTTCAGCCAACAAAACCCACGTTAAGAAATATAGTTCCATAAACGACCGTTTATGGAACTAATACAAAAAAATAAAAAGAGCATATAATACTCTTGATGTATGAATAAAGGAATATTATGCAACGATTAACTGCTTATTATTATGAATTTTATCTTATGTTGGCGAGACCTATTTTATATCACTTTTGGGGGTTGTCATTCCTTTTGATTTTATACTTAGACCATAGTTTATTTATAGATTCAAAATTTATCACAATAAGTAAGCTTATCAAAGCAACTATTTTTATAATACTACTATTTGTTAAATATGCCGTAAGAACAAAGAATATAGTGGCAACAAGCTTAAGTATGAAATAGTAATTCTTTACGTCTTTTTTTAACATAATTTATTTCAATCCTCCCATTTTTTTATATTTTATTTGAAATATTTAATTCGAAGAAACCGATAAATTGACCCTGAAATGTAAATATAAACTAATTTAGTTTATTAGTTTATATTAAATATAATTATATACTAAATTGGTTTATATTTATTTTTTTATTTTAAATGTATTATAAAGTGAAAAATAGTGTATATTCTCAATTAGAGGCTAAAAACATCAATAATATGGTGGATTATTATATATGTAATGTAAGAATGAGGCTGTTACCTATATATAGCATATAGTAAGTCAATATGATATGTTACATTCAATTTGATATTTTTAAGGAATGATCAATAATCTCAATGTTAATGTAACTCAATTACACTTGTGTAAAATTCAGAATATCAATATACCCCTAGTAGCTTGGATACTTCTTTTATATCCTCCTTATTAGTTAGATTTAATCCTTTAGCTTCATTTTTTCCTTAATACATTTTATCACTTACCAAATTCAATATACCGAAAAATGTATATAAAATTATGTAACCAACATTAGCAATGTGGCTTACTTTAGAGTGAGTACTAAATCTTCTAAATTTAAGGAGTGTTTAAATAAATGTGTAGTACAAGTTCTTGTGAATGTTTAGATTGTGATAAGCACTGCAACGATAGACCTGATAGATCACTAGATACAATAGAAACCTCATATCCAGGTCTACAGAATATAGTTTCAAATAGTCCAATATTTTTAGGTTCAATAGTTGTTGGAACAAAAACAGGCAGGAGTATACAACTGAACGGAAATAGATTAATTTTCAGTGTACCAGGGCTATATTTAGTAACGTATAGAACATCTGCAGTATGGACCACACTTCCCTATGGAACCAACGAGGCGATAATCAAATTAAAACTCAATCAAACGCTATTAGATGGTTCAGAAACTAGAGTTCAAGTGTTAACACCACGGCCTGTGGAAAACCAAAAATCAAATTTAGCTAAGACAGTTCTTGTTCCCGTAACTATTAGAAACTCATCTTTAACTTTAATAAGTACAAGCTTGCAAATTATGGGATTCATTGACACAACATAGCTGTTGTAAAAGTCGGATAATAGAAAGTTAATGTAAAGGAACAGATCTTAACCCCGCCATATGTTTATAAACATATGGCGGGGTTTTATATTATCTTCCATTAAGATTATCATTTGTATTTGATATATTAAATATGAAGGAATTCATGTCTCCTCTATATTTAGAGATAGAGTACTCTACAAGGGTATTACTGGTATAGGCATAAGAGTGGAAGTAGAATATAGGATCATTTTTCTTAATATTCAATAAGTCACTAGTGGTCTCATCTGATTTAATAACCTCCAGCTTTCTTTTAATTGAAGTAATAGGAGTGCCTAAATCAAGCATTAATTTATATAAGGAGTTTTTTTCAAAATCCACATCTTTAAAACTTGGAAACATGTCAGCGGATAAGTATGTAGTTACAAGTAAAACAGGTTCATTTTCTATATATCTAAGTCTTATTAATTTAAATATGTTGCTTCCTTCCTTAAGCTCTAATGCACTAGAAACTTCAGAACTTGCCACATCGCTTTTAAAGCTTAATACCTTTGTCTTTGGCATTAAACCTTTTTTTAACATTTCTGATTCAAAACCCTGAATTATATAAGTGAATTCTTGATTAATTTTCTTATTACACACCATTGTGCCTTTTCTTTTTTTTCGTTCAAGATAACCTTCGGTAACTAATGAGGAGATAGCCTGCCGAACAGTTGGCCTGCTTACCTTATATAAATCAGCTAATTTCATTTCAGTTGGAATAATCTCATCTACCTCATAATAACCAGATTGAATTTTCTGAAAGATATCTTCCTTAATTCTAATATGTAAAGGCAGTTTATTTTTTTCATCATCCTTATTAAGCAAGAAATGGCCTCCTTTTTTATAAAACTATAATTTATATTATAAATTAATTATAACCAAAAGTAAAAATATTACTATCTATATTTTAAAATAGCAAAAAACCTCAGGATTATATAATTGTATCATTCCTGAGGTTAATGGGGTAATTTATTTGATTTATATGGTAAAATTATTTACCTATAGTAATAAAAGTTTTATTTTCTTTTGCTAAAGTTTCTTTTATAGATTCAATTATTGCAATTCCAGCGCTTGCACCTATTCTTTCAGCCCCAGATTCAATCATTTTCAGGAAATCTTCTACATTTCTTATACCACCGGCAGCCTTTACTTTAACTAAATCTCCAACAGTAGATTTCATTAGTTTTACAGCTTCAAAAGTTGCACCAGATGTTCCAAAACCAGTAGAAGTTTTAATGAAATCAGGTTTTACTTCTTTTGCAATTTCACTGAGTTTAACTATTTCTTCCTTACTTAAAAAACAAATTTCAAATATTACTTTGATTAGTACATTATTCTTTCTACAAACATTAACCATTCTTTCCATTTCATCTTTTATATATGAATAGTTTTTTTCTTTTAATTCTGTAATATTTATAACATAATCTATTTCATTTGCACCGTTTTTAATTGCATCCTCTGTTTCAAATACTTTAGATTCAATTGTAGTCTGTCCTAAAGGAAAGCTAATAGCTGCTCCTATATGAATATCAGTACCCTCTAAAAAGTTTTTGCAAATTTTTGATTGTACTGAGTTAACAGCCACCATTTTAAAATTATATTTTTTTGCCTCATTGCACAACGTTTCCATATCAGCATGAGTTGCATTTGGTTTTAGACCAGTATGGTCAATAAATTTTGCTAACTGTTCTACAGTGTAATTTTTCATTATAAAGTCCTCCTTTTAGTTGAAATGTAACAGTAAACGAGAATATGTAATTACATATGCTATACTATGAATAATATATTATAAGTAGTGGTTATGTCAATATCAATTTATATAATATGTATTTTAAAAGTATAATAGCATTATTCCAAACCTCGTTATATGTTGATAATAGAGAAGTACATATGATTTAATGTAAAAAGTGGAGTAGTAAAATTTAAAAATAGAGTAAATTAAAAAACAGTTTCACATAAAAAAAAACTTGACAAACAATTCACAATTTAATATTATGTAATTACAATAAAGTATTTACATAATGTTAAAGGAGGTATGCTTAATGAATGGTATGTTAGTTACGTCTCATGGCGATTTATGTACAGGAATGGTAAATAGTTTGGAGATGATAGCAGGAGGCAATGATGCACTCCACTGCTTAAAGCTAGATGATAATGGCATCGGTAATTATTCCAAAAGGTTACACAGTGAACTTGATGAAATGACTGAGAAATATGATGGAGTAATTATCTTCAGCGATATAAAAGGAGGTACTCCATACAATGAGTGCTTTCGATATATTTTAGAAAAGAAAGCAAATATCAGATTAATAGCAGGAATGAATTTGCCTATGATAATAGAAGCCTCATTGGCTCTAAGTAATACTGATGATTTAGAAAGCTTAGTAAATTTAGCTATAGAATCTGGAAAAAATTCCATAGAAGAATTAATTATTTCAAAAGATGATAATGATTTAGATATTTAAATAAAGAAGTAAAGGAGAGATATAGAATGCCAATTTCATTAGTAAGAATCGACGATAGGGTAATACATGGACAAATAGTAACCAGGTGGTCTAAAGCTCGTAAATGTGACGGCATATTAGTAGTTGACGATGCAATAGCAAATGATGAATTTCGTTCTAAGGTATTAAAGGCTGCAGCACCAAACGGAGTAAAGGTTGGAATATACACACTTGAACAAGGGATGGAAAAAATCGAAAAAGCTAAAGCTGCAAAAAATAGCTACTTCGTAATAAGTAATTCACCAATCAACTTTAAAAAACTT
>Ga0209125_1001592_pt1 | contig 20448 bp, 11 predicted proteins | sample BarGraIncub1131A_FD_184503 | JGI IMG/M metagenome (GOLD analysis project Ga0209125, IMG submission 184503) | Arctic peat soil microbial communities from Barrow, Alaska - Barrow Graham LP Incubations 11-31A (SPAdes) (version 2) | ecosystem: Environmental > Terrestrial > Soil > Wetlands > Peat...
AAGGACTGACAGCGTTTATCGTGGCACCGGTCTTGGCGGTGACGTCCCTGCCGGAGACGATGGTTCCGAAGAAGGTACTGCCGACTCCTACAGTCGCATCCAAGGTAGGCACCCAGAACACGTTCTTCGCGAGGGCTCCGCCCGTCATGGTGACATCGGCCGTGGTCGTCAGCGAGGAACCGATCTGGAAGACCCAGACGGAGTTCGCGTTGCCGTTGAGTACCAGCGGGGTGGAAACCAGCATCGTGCTACCCGAGTAATAGATGCCCGGGGGGATGCTTAGCGCGCCCAGGTCTGCACCGGCGTTGATGGTGGTTCCCGGTGCCAGGTTCTTGGCGTAGTTATACGCGGCCAACAGGTCGAGTCTCGCCTGCTCGGAGACCGTGTCATTGATGTGAATCTCGCCGTTCACCTGTACCGGCAGCAACCCGTTGGAGGTGCCCGGATCCAGGGAAACATCCCCGTTTACCATGGTTCCGGCGCCGGTGTTGGTGATGGCGGAGGTTGCCATGATCCCGAAAGAGCCGGCCGAAGCGAGCGGTACTGCGCCTGGCGCGAGTGCTGCCCCTGCTGCTGTAGTAAAGGTCCAGGGGTTCGGTGCGGCGCCGCCAGCCAGGGCATTACCCTTCAGGTCCTTGGCCAGGTTGGTAATCGTGGCGCTGTAGAGGAGGCCGGGTGAGAGATTGCCGTTCGGTTTGAACACGGCAGTCACGCCGGAGTAGGTCACGGTGCCTGAGATTCCCATGGTCCCTTGCTTCAGGGTAAAGGTCGCAGCGGTGATCGTCAGCGGGTTCATCGCCTCGCTAAAGGTTGCGCTGACGGAGCTGTTGACGGCCACGCCCGTGGCAAGATGAACCGGGACGGTAAAGGTAATGGTGGGGGCGGTGACGTCTGGGCCTGCGCTCGTGGTAAAGCTCCATACCTTGTCAACTGCCAGTGCATTACCTTGCAGATCCTTGGCCCCCGTGCCGCCGGAGGCAATCGTGGCGGTATAGACGGTGTTGGCCGTAAGGTTGCTGGTCGGCTTGAAGACAGCGGTTACGCCGGAGTAGGTCACCCTGCCCGAAACGGGGGTCGTCCCTTGCTTCAAGGTAAAGGTCGCAGCGGTGATCGTTAAGGGGGCCATCGTCTCGCTGAAGGTGGCGCTGACGGAGCTGTTGGTCGCCACAGCCGTGGCATGATCAAGCGGGACGGTGGAAGTCACGGTCGGTGCCGTGACATCCGGGCCGGCACCTGTGGTAAAGCGCCATACCTTGTCGGCTTCCATTGCATTGCCAGCCAGGTCCTTGGCACCGGTTGCAATAGTGGCGGTATAGAGGAGCCCGGGTGTCAGATTGACGGTCGGTTTAAAGACCGTCGTTACGCCGGAGTAGGTCACGTTGCCATCTATAGGCGTGGTTCCTTGCTTCAAGGAGAAGGTAGTCTTGGTGATAGTTTCCGGATCCATCGATTCACTGAAGTTGGCGGTGACGGAGCTGTTGGTCGCCACAGCTGTGGCAAGATTGAGCGGGGCTGTGGAATTTACGATGGGTGGGATGGCATCCAGGGACGCACCCGTGGTGAAATGCCAGCTATAGTCGTTTGCCAGGGCACGGCCTGCCGAGTCGTGGGCTCCGGTGCTGATCGTCGCGGTGTAGCCGGTATTGGCCACAAGGTTGTCTTCCGGTGTAAAGACCGCTGTCACGCCAGTGTAGCTGACCGCGCCGGGAACAGCCGTGGTCCCTCTCTTTAGGGTGAATGTTGCCTGTGTGATCGTTGCGGGGTCCATCGCTGCGGTGAAGGTTGCGGTCAGTTTGTTGCCGACCGGCACGCCTGTTTCATCTTCAGCAGGGCTCGTTGAACTCACGGTGACCGGTTGGTCCCAGTGCCCGCCTCCGAATACCCCTCTGCCGCAGCCCGGCAGGAAAACAAGAACGCTCAGAATCAAGGCAAAAACAGGATAAGCTTTCACTGCGCAGAATCTTTTCATATGACCTCCTTTCATGTAACCAGCTGTTAAAATACCAAAACTCACGACTGCCTCTTGCCTTGCCATCTACTGCATCTCCCTACTCCTTTTTTTCGATTTTATTTTCCCGATTCCATCGTCCTCGGAGTTGATGTCACCTCTTGAGAGTTGCTACGCCACCCGCATTGGGGAACAGGCAATCGTTGCGTAGCAGAGCAAGGAGCCCGCCAATAATCAAAAAAAATAAAGAATTGAATTTATCATTAAAGAACGGGGTATTGAACCGCCGGGAGATGTCGCCGAAGAGACCAGAGGCGATTCCCTGCCCTCAACATTTGATAGAACCTCAGCATATTGAGGTTTACATTGCAGGGTACTGGGTATACCTTATTTGGGTTACCATGGAGATGAAGGTGGGAGATTCCCATGAGGTAACCCCTCCCCGGTTTAGGTATTCCAGTCGGAACCGCTTTCCTTCCCGGCTATGCGTCGGAATCTCAGAACACGAAAATCATGCTGCAGAGCTTATCGCCGGGCGCCTTCAGGCTCTGGCCGGTTGCCAACGCAGTTAACATTAAGCAGCACATCAGGGACAAAAGAGGGTCAGCAATGGGAATCGATAAGGACGAGAGCCGGTCCACGGCAGCCGCCGAACAGCGCCGCAAGGCGGAAGGGGAGTTGGCTGCGAAGCAGGCTGGATTGAAGCCATCCCGGACCGAGAAGATCTCGCACAGGCCCGCCTTTGAACTGGAGGTGCACCAGATCGAGCTGGAGATGCAGAATGCAGAGCTGCTCCGTGCCCAGGGGCAGTTTGAGGGCCAGCAAATCGAGCTGGAGACGCAGAACTCCGAGCTGCTCCGGGCCCAGGAGCAGCTTGAGGGGCAGCAGATCGAGCTGGAGATGCAAAATGAAGAGCTGCTCCGGGTCCAGATGGAGCTTGAGGTATCGCGCAATAAGTTTGCCGAGCTCTATGATTTCGCACCCGTCGGCTATTTCAGCTTTGATACGGCCGGAACGATACGGAAGGTAAATCTCTGCGGCACGAAACTGCTGGGCATAGAGAGGGGGCAGCTCGCCAACAAGCCCTTCTCCGGCTTTATTGCCGACGCAGACGGGAGGGAGGTCTTTACCGATCACCTGGAAAACGTCGTGCAAGGGCAGGGGATGCAGAGATGCGACATCCGGCTCAGGGGCAAGGACGGCGCGCTGATCCATGGCCAGCTGCAGAGCGTCTCGGTGGAGACTGACGAAGGGAAGGACCGCTATATCCTGTCCTCGATCGTGGACGGCACGTCTGCCAAGCAGTTGGAAGCGGAAATCCAGGACGCCCGGGAATATGCCGAGAGCATTGTAGAAAGCGTGCGCGAGCCGCTTGTGGTGCTGGACTCGGAGCTGAAGATTCTCACCGCCAATAACAGCTTCTACGAGACCTTCAAGGCGACCCCCGAGGAAACCATCGGGAATTTCATCTACGACCTCGGCAACCGGCAGTGGGACATCCCCAAGCTGCGGGTGCTCTTCGAGGATATCCTCCCCAATGAAACCGTGTTCAACGGCTACGAGGTGGACCACGTCTTCCCCGGGGTCGGCAGAAAGATCATGCTGCTCAACGCCCGGGAGATCTCCCGGAAAAATATCGGCTCGCACATCATCCTGCTTGCCATGGAAGACATTACCGCGCGCAAGCAGGCGGAAGAGGCGCTGCTCCAGGCGGGGGCGCTGCAAAGCGCGATCTTCAACAGCGCCAACTTCTCGAGCATCGCCACCGACGCGAAGGGGGTCATCCAGATCTTCAACGTCGGCGCGGAACGGATGCTGGGGTACACGGCCGCCGAAGTCATGGACACGATCACGCCGGCCGACATTTCCGATCCGCAGGAACTGATCGCGCGCGCCGAAGAGTTGAGCGTCGAGCTGGGCACCCCGATCACCCCGGGTTTCGAGGCCCTGGTGTTCAAGGCCTCGCGCGGCATCGAGGACATTTACGAGCTGACCTACATAAGAAAGGACGGCAGCCGCTTCCCGGCGGTGGTCTCCGTCACGGCGCTGCGCGACGCGCAGGACGCCATCATCGGCTACCTGCTGATCGGCACCGACAACACAGCGCGCAAACAGGCGGAAGAGGCGCTGCTCCAGGCGGGGGCGCTGCAGAGCGCGATTTTCAACAGCGCCAACTTCTCGAGCATCGCAACCGACGCGAAGGGGGTCATCCAGATCTTCAACGTCGGCGCGGAACGTATGCTGGGCTACACGGCCGCCGAGGTGATGGACAAGATCACGCCGGCCGATATTTCCGATCCGCAGGAGGTGATCGCGCGCGCCGAAGAATTGAGCGTCGAGCTGGGTACCCCGATCACCCCCGGCTTCGAGGCCCTGGTGTTCAAGGCCTCGCGCGGCATCGAGGACATCTACGAGCTGACCTACATCAGAAAGGACGGCAGCCGCTTCCCCGCGGTGGTCTCCGTCACGGCGCTGCGTGACGCGCAGGATGCCATCATCGGCTACCTGCTGATCGGCACCGACAACACCGCCAGGAAGCAGGTCGAAGCAGAGCAGCAGCAGTTGAGCCAGCGGCTGCGCGACCACCAGTTCTACACCCGCTCCCTGTTCGAATCCAACATAGACCCGCTCATGACCACCGATCCTTCCGGCATCATCACCGACGTCAACAAGCAGATGGAGGTGCTCACCGGCTGCACGCGCGATGAGCTGATCGGCGCGCCGTTCAAGACCTACTTCACCGATCCGGCTCGGGCAGAAACGAGCATCAAACTGGTGCTGAGAGAAAAGAAGGTCACCAACTACGAACTCACCGCGCGCGCCAGGGACGGCATCGAAACGGTGGTCTCCATCAACGCGACCACCTTCTACGACCGGGACCGGAAACTGCAGGGGGTGTTTGCCGCGGCGCGCGACGTGACCGAGCGCAAACGCCTGGACCAGGTGCTGCAGGAAAAGAACCTCGAGCTGGAGAGCGCCAGGGCTGGGGCGGAAAAAACCAACCTGGCCAAATCCGACTTCCTGGCCAACATGAGCCACGAGCTGCGCACCCCGCTCAACGCGGTGATAGGCTTTTCCGAGGTGCTGCAGGACCAGATGTTCGGAAAGATCAACGAAAAGCAGCAGGAATACGTGGGCAACATCCTTACCAGCGGCAGGCACCTGCTGTCGCTGATCAACGATATCCTCGACCTTTCCAAGGTGGAGTCGGGCAAGATGGAGCTCGAGCTGAGCGTCTTTTTGCTGCGGGATTCCCTGGATGCCTCCCTGATGATGCTCAAGGAAAAAGCTCTCAAAGGCGGCATAGAACTCCAACTGGATCTCGCCCCGGAGGCCGATGTGCACCTCGAGGCAGACCCGAGGAAGCTGAAACAGATCCTGTTCAACCTGCTCTCGAATGCGGTCAAATTCACCGCAGCCGGAACTGTGCACCTGAGCGCAGTGAGGGACGGGGATTTCATCGAGATCACCGTGCAGGACACCGGCATCGGGATACGGGAGGAAGACATCTCGAAACTGTTCCATCCCTTCACGCAACTGGAATCGGTGTATACCAAGGGGTTCGAAGGTACCGGCCTCGGCCTGGCGCTGACCAGGCAGCTGGTGGAACTGCACGGCGGCAGAATCTGGCTGGAGAGTGAATTCGGCACCGGAAGCAGGTTCAGCTTCTCCCTTCCGCTCACCCAGGCGGCTGCCAAAGAGCCCTGCGCTGCCGGGCCCACTGGCGTCCCCGGCCACGGCAACACCGTGCTGGTGATCGAGGACGACCCGCTGACCCTGGCCGCCCTGGAAAATGCACTGCTGCGCAAAGGGTACCGAGCGCTCCGAGCGAGCAACGGCAAGGACGGTATCGAGTTGGCGCAGCGTGATGCACCCGACCTGATCGTACTTGACCTGGTGCTGCCCGGCATGAACGGCTTCGATGTCGCCGACCGGCTGCGGGACGAGACTGCCGCCCCGAATGTGCCGATCCTGGTGCTGACCTCCATGGACCTCTCGGCTGCCGACCGGGCCCGGCTGGCCGGCAAGGTGTGGCGCATCGAGGGGAAGGGGAGCCTGTCGACGCATGAGTTTCTCAGCCTGGTGGAAAGCGCCGTCGGCAGATAAATCAGAAACATATTAAGGCTGAGGTTAAGGTTGAGAATAGCTTTCTTAACCTCAACCTTAACCTGTCTGTTGCTTCTTAAGGAGACAATCACGATGCCGCTTAAAATACTGATCGTTGAAGACAACGAAAACAACCGCTGCCTTTTCCGGGACATTCTGACCTTTCACGGCTATGAAATAGCGCTGGCCTGTGACGGCCAGGAGGGCGTCGATATGGCCCGGGCAATGATCCCGGACCTGATCCTGATGGACATCCAGATGCCGGGCATGGACGGCATGACCGCCGGCTGCATCCTGAAGGCGGACCCGGCCACCAGCGGGGTGAAGATCGTCGCGCTGACCTCCTTTGCCATGCAGGGCGACCGGGAAAAGATCCTGGCTGCCGGGTTTGACGGGTACCTCTCCAAGCCGATCAGCACCCGCGAACTTCCGCTCCTGGTAAAACAGTGGCTCGGGGAGAAACCATGAAGCAGCCTAAGGCGCGAATCCTTTGCGTGGATGACGGACCTCTCAACCTGAGCCTGCTGGATGCCATGCTCTCCCCCCGGGGCTACGAGGTGGTATCGGCGGTCAATGGCCCGGAAGCGCTGGAGAAGATCCAGACGGAGCGGATCGACGTCTGCCTTTTGGACGTGATGATGGCGGGAATGGACGGTTTCGAGGTCTGCCGCCGGATCAAAGCCGATGTTCGGCATCGGAACATCCCGGTGGTGATGATCACCTCCTACGCGGACACGGAAAACCGGGTCCGGGGGATCGAGGCCGGGGCCGAAGATTTCATCTCCAAGCCGTTCGAGGGCGAGGTGGTGCTGGCCAGGGTAAAGATGCTTCTGCAGGTCAAGTCGCTCAACGACCGCCGCGAGCAGCTCGAAGCGGATCTGCAAAAAGCACATGACAACCTGGAGCTGACCGTGACCGCGCGCACCGGCGAGCTGATCCGTGCCAATCTGCAGCTCACCCAGGAGATCGAGGAACGCAAGAAGGCGGAACAGTCCCTCCAGGGTACCTATGCGGAAATAAAGCATTTGAAGGACCGGCTCCAGGCCGAGAACATCTACCTGCAGCAGGAGGTCGGCCGGCAGTACAACTTCGGCGAGGTCATCGGGCGAAGCGATGCCCTGGCGCATGTCTTCCTACGGGTCGAGCAGGTGGCGCCCATGAACGCGACGGTGCTTCTTCTGGGCGAGACCGGCACCGGCAAGGGAGTGGTGGCGCGCGCCCTCCACAGCAGCAGTGCCCGCAAGGGCCGGCCCCTGATCACGGTGAACTGCACCACACTGCCGGCGACCCTGGTCGAAAGCGAGCTGTTCGGGCGGGAAAAGGGTGCCTTCACCGGGTCCGACACCCGGCAGATCGGCCGCTTCGAGCTGGCTGACGGCGGCACCATTTTCCTCGACGAGATCGGCGAGCTGCCACTGGAGCTGCAATGCAAGCTGCTCCGGGTTCTTCAGGACGGCGAGTTCGAGCGGCTGGGGAGCCCCCGCACCATCAAGACCGACGTGCGGATCATCGCGGCCACCAACCGCAACCTGGAGCAGGAGATCCGAGCCGGCAGGTTCCGGGAGGACCTCTACTACCGGCTCAATGTGTTCCCGATCACCCTGCCGCCACTCAGGCAGAGGAAGGAAGACATCCCGCTGCTCGTCAATCATTTCGTGGCCAAGTTCAACAAGAAAATCGGCAAGAAGATCGACACCGTATCGAAAAGCACCCTGAACTCGCTGCAGGAATACCACTGGCCCGGCAATGTGCGGGAGCTGGAAAGCGTCGTCGAGCGTGCGATAATCACCAGCCAGGGGCCCGCGCTGCAGGTACTGGACCGGTTCGACAGCATCCCGATGGGCAAGGAGGAGCAGGAGCCGGTCGGGCAGGTCGCGCCCGCAGAAGAAGGGTTCAAAGGGCTGGTCGAGCTGGAACACGACCATATCCTCCAGGTGCTCCAGAAAACCGGTTGGCGCATCGAGGGGAAAAACGGTGCCGCTGGGATCCTGGGTCTCAACGCCAGCACCCTGCGCGCCCGGATGCGCAAGTACGGCATCGTGCGCCTGTGAAGTAGGGCATGACACCGATACATCCCTGGCTAATGGCCTGGACGGCCAGTCAAAGTCCGGCACACGGATTGAACGGATGTAACGGATAAAGGCGGATTTAAGCAAAGGCTCTTGGGGGTAACCCGAAGGCTTTTTGTTTGATCCGCCTTTATCCGTTCAATCCGTCAAATCCGTCAAATCCGTCAAATCCGTCAAATCCGTCAAATCCGTCAAATCCGTGTGCCGGCTTTGATTGTGCCCGGATTTAAGCAGGATGCTTTTCCTTGGGCTGCAACATTTTCTGTAGCGGCACCCCTCGCGGGTGCCCGTCTTGCTTTGGCCTCAACGCAGACCGCCATATCCGGCAGTTATGTCACACATGACGGATTCCGCGACGGCTGCGCCCTCACCCCGAACGCCTTCTTTTCTTTTATCCTCGTGCTATCAGCCTCTTATGCTCTCCGCTCCCGCAGGTCCACTCTGGCACGTTAGTTGCGAACTATCTTCCTGGCAGAACCCCAGTTAAACCGTTGCATCACCTCGGTCATCACCTCGGTACTCACCCTGGAGGCGGAGGCTGCACCACGAGAATCCGGAGGATGAGCGCGTGGCTAGCGCAGGGAGGTCCCGGCAGACTTCGGCTGCCGGGGGAGACCGACAAACCCGATCAACGAAATCCAACACAAAAGAGAGTCAGCATGGAAATAGACAAGGACAAGAGCCTGGTTACAGCGAGCGAACCGCCCCCCCGTCGGTTGGGAGGGCAACCGGAAAAAATACCCGACAGCCTGGAGTTGAGCGTAGCAAAGCGGACCCGGGAGCTCACCCTGGCCAACGTGCAGCTCACCCAGGAAATAGAGGAGCGCAGGAGGGCGGAAGGGTCACTCCAGGGCGCCTATTCGAAAATAAAGCGCCTGAAAGACCGGCTCCAGGCCGAGAACATCTACCTGCGGCAGGAAGCGGCCCGGGAACACAATTATGGCGAGATCATAGGTCAAAGCGGCACCCTGTCGCAGGTGCTCCTGCGGGCCGAGCAGGTTGCAGCCATGAATGCGACGGTGCTTCTTTTGGGCGAGACCGGCACCGGCAAGGGAGTGCTGGCACGCGCCATACACAACAGTAGCGCCCGCAGGGACCGGCCCATGATAACGGTGAACTGCACGGCACTGCCGGCGTACCTGATCGAAAACGAGCTCTTCGGGTGGGAGCGAGGGGAGTCCTCCGGGGCCGATGTCCGGCAGATCGGGCGCCTGGAACTGGCCGACGGCGGCACCATTCTCCTCGACGATATCGGCGGGATGCCGCTGGAGCTGCAATCCAAGCTGCTGCGGGTCATTCAGGACGGCGAGTTGGAGCGGCTGGGCAGTCCCCTCACCATAAAGATCGATGTGCGGGTCATCGCGGCCAGCAACCGGAACCTGGAGCAAGAGGTCAGGGGCGGCCGGTTCCTGGAAGACCTGTTCTACCGGCTCAAGGTTTTCCCCATCACCATGCCGCCGCTTAGGCAGCGAAAGGAAGACATCCCGCTGCTGGTCCACCATTTCGTGGCGAAGTTCAACAGCATCCTCGGCAAGCAGATAGAGGACGTGTCCCGGCAAACCCTGGATGCACTCCAGGATTACCAGTGGCCCGGCAACGTGCGGGAGCTGGAAAGCGTCATCGAGCGGGCGGTAATCACCAGCCAGGGGAGCGCGCTGCAGGTGTTGGACCGCTTCGATGCCTTCGGCGAGTCCGGGGGGGGCGGCAGGGGAGGACCTCTGAATTGTTGGGCGAATCGAGGCGGGATTATTGGTTTGAGTTGCCGGGTTGAATAACTTGTCAGCAGAGTTGTGCATCTTGTCGGCCGGGTTATCTATCCTACACATTGCTGCTGTTGCAGGTGCATTCAGGCAAAGGACGACAGCCATTGCGGCAGCTATTTCCATCATGGACAGCAAACCTCAAATCATTGTTTCTTTATTGTATCTGGACCCGATCGTTTTGCCGCGTGCGCAATCTTCACGATTTCTCGGGCGATGTCCTCAGGAGAAAGTATAAAGTCAATACACCCGCTTTCTATCGCGCTTTCAGGCATGTCCGGTTGCCCGGCGGTATCGAGCTTCTGCGCAATGGTAATGCCACCCACTTCTTTTATGCCGCACAGCGCTGCGGCCCCATCGCCATCATAGCCAGAGACGATGACGGCGATAAGTTGGCCGTCCCAGTTCTTAGTCAGGGAACGCAGGAAAACAGTGATCACGTCGGGCCATCCCCTGGGCTTTGATATCGGCTTGAGGCGGAACTCTCCATGAAGAACGTGCAAATCACGCTGTTCGGGGATTATGAATACATGGTTGGGCTCGATGCTTAAGCTTTCCGTGATCAATTCCACCGGCATCTTTGTGTAGCGCGGGAGGATCTCGTGAAGCAGGGTGGCTACGGTTCTCAGGTGATTTACGATGACAATGGCAACGCCCATATCGGCCGGCAGATGCTGCAGTAACCGGATATAGGCGTCGAGGCCACCGGCCGACCCCCCCACGCAAACGACCGGAAAGGTTTTGGCGTAACTGTTATCTCCCATGAGTGTCACTCCTCGTCAGGCTTTTACTTCCAGTATGGTCCGGCCGGTATATCTGTCAAGGCGATGTCCCGATAATCTGCAGAGGACCCTGCTCCATGGGACCGGTAAAGCCGTGTTACTTGCTTCGCTCTTTCCCCTCAGAGTGAGGCTTTTTTTTGAGCAAAACACTGAATAGACGAGCCGGACTGCTCCATCAGCATCGAATCTGTGACATATGGCAGTTATGCCAAACATGACGGATCCCGTGGATGCCATGTTTGGAACCCGCGCGACTCGTCGAGATTTTACCACGTAGAATCGAGCTGTTATGCTCCTGATGGCCGCACGGCTCCTTTGGCACGTTAGTTGTAAACTTATTGGCATGGCATGAACAAAGTTTGTTACCAAGGTGGCGGGCAAGTAGAGCACAACCTGGGATGAAGATCCTCGGGAAGGTGCGCTCTTTGCGGAACAGCTTTCGGAATGAATAGGACAAAAAAGGAGAACACCCATGAAAAAGCAACTAAGAATACCAGGAGATCCGGATAACTTTGGCAGCGCAGCGATTCATCAACCGAGCCAGGGAGAGATAAGGAGAATGGTAAGCCTTGTCTTACTGCTTCTCACCGTCCTGCTGATCGGTATCGCAACCAAGGCACACGCCGATGAAAAGCCTGCCAATCTACCGATAAGCCGCACAACCAATAAGGAGAACTCCCGTGAAAGCAAGAAATTCCATATCGATAACGCTCTCTGCGTTGGCTTTGCTGGCGCTCAGCGTGCCTGTGCTGGCGTCCCAGATGGACAGCCGCATCGAATCGTCTGCCCGGCAGTCGCATGTATTCAAGACCTACCTGCAGAATGACGCTATCAAAATCCATTCCGGCAACGGTGCCGTCACCTTGACGGGGGTCGTCTCGGAAAATTTCCACAAATCATTGGCCCAGGAGACCGTCGAGGGCCTCCCCGGCGTCAAGAGCGTGGACAACCAGTTGGAAGTAAAAGGCGCTCCTCCCACCCCGAACTCGGATGCCTGGCTCCGTGACAGGGTGAAGGTCGCACTGCTGTTTCATCGCAGAGTGAGCGCCGTCGCGTCCGAGGTTGAGGTCAAAGACGGCGTGGTAACCCTGCGGGGCGACGCTGCAAGCCAGGTGCAAAAGGAGTTGTCGACGGAATACGCCAAGGATGTCGAAGGAGTCAAAGGCGTCAAAAATGAGATGATCGTGTCCAGGGTAGCGGGAAAGGCACCCCGGACTGTGGGTGAAAAGATCGATGACGCTTCCGTCACCGCCCAGGTGAACATGACGCTGCTGAACCATCGTTCGACCAGTGTCCTTAACACCACCGTCAAGACGAAGCGCGGCGTAGTCACGGTGGGAGGCAAGGCCCGTAATGCCTCCGAAAAGGTGCTGGTCGGCAAACTTGTTGCCGACATAAATGGCGTCAGGGGTGTAAATAACCGGATGACTATCGAGTAGCCCGGAGGAGCTAGGTCCGAGCGGGATAAGCAGGAAGCTGCGTCTGGAGGGGAAGCGCTACCTCATCTTGGAGGGGAGCTCGATGGTTTTTCCGGCCACCATGAAGGCGCCCCAGCCCAGGTGGTGGATGGTCTTGGGGGTCTTGACATGCGGGTCGATCCACGCCTTGCGAACCTCAAGGATGAAGAAGTTGTACTTTTCGGACATGGTGGTGTCGGCCACGACGCACTCGAGGTTGGCGTAGCACTCCTTGATAAGCGGCGCCTTCACGAAGGAACCTTCAACTGGGGTCAGGCCGAATTCCTTGAATTTGTCGACCGAGCGTCCCGAGACGTTGCCGCACCCAACGACCTGTTCCGAAAGTTCGACCGTCGGGATGTTGATGACGCATTCCCTGGTCCGCTGCACTGTTTCAAAGGTGAAGTTGCGGTTGCTGATCACACATCCCACCAGGGGCGGCTCGAAATCCATCATGGTGTGCCACGACATGGGCATGATGTTGAACCCGCCTTCCCCCGCAGTCGTGACCATTACCACCGGGCCCGGTTCGATGAGGCAATAGACCTTCGACAAGGGAAAAGATTTCTTTGTCATCGTTTCCTCCCGTTTGCATTGCGTCCAATTTATGACGATTCGCTCAAATTGTGGTTGTCCTCAAATAGCAGACAAGTGAATGATACCATTTAATGCAGTTACTTTCCCGCAGTGGCGCAACTTCTGGTCCTAGTCGGGATATTTAAAGTGTCCTCTGGCAGGGTAACTGCGGGATGCTGAGAATCCTGAAACGTAGGATTGTGGAGGGCAGACGATGAGACCCTTTGCTTCTCTGCAAGAGCAGGATCCGCCACGGCAGATCTCCCTGGCAGAGTCGGCGCTGCCCGCTTGACAGGTGAGCGGTGCAATATAAACTAAACACTGTCGAAATGTTAGACGCGCCTAACGGTTTCTTTCGGCCACCGGCCCGCATCAACCATGAACCCGTCCGCACCAAGGCGTTTCGCCGGTAAAACCGTGAAAGCAATGCCTCCTGTGGCGCCGATAATGCTGCGTCGCGTCCTGCTTGTTGATCTGGGTATAACTATGTTGCCTGTCGACTACATCGCATGCTCTCTGGGAGGCGAGCAAGGAAGTGATGTCCTGGTTCCGGCACTGGCAAAACAACGAACAAAGGGCTGACCGGCCTGTCTAAAACGGCAGGCCCGTACCGCCCGAAAAGGGGGTTACCATGTTGTGGACTATCGTCGTGATTTTGCTGATCCTGTGGGTCTTGGGGCTCGTGAGCAGTTACACGCTGGGTGGCATGATTCATATCCTGCTTGTGATTGCCGTCATCATCATCGTTGTCAATCTCATCCAGGGTCGTCGATCATTGTAGGGAGGCCGTGGACATAGCTCTGTCAAAACAAAAAGGAGGCTCTGTAATGAAATTCAGGAACCCTATAGCAATTCTCCCCATACTGATCGCAGCTGCCGTCACCTGCCTTGGCGGATGTGCCAGTACCGGAATTGAGCGCTCCGCAAAAGCCACCTCCACGTTGCAGGCCGTGGAAGCGGACTATCGACAGGTTCCTGTGCAGGTCGATGCCACTGCGGCGGCGCTCAGCGACCTGATCAAGCCGGGGCAATCCAAGGTGAAGAGGGCTTACGACAGATATGCCGACAACGTCGCCGAGATGGAGAAACTCGGGAAAAAACTGGACAAGCATACCGCCGAGATGAAAGCCCGGAACAGGGATTACTTCGAAGAGTGGGAGCTCCAGGGAAAAAGCTATGCTAATCCACAGATCAGGGAGTTAAGTGAACAGCGCCGCGCCGATTTGAGACAGGCCTACTCGCAGATACCAGAGGCGAGCATAGGAGTCAAGGGGTCGCTCGATGCGTATCTTTCCGATCTCAAGGGAATCCAGACCTTCCTGTCGAACGACCTCACACCCAAGGGGATCGAAGGGATCACTCCGGTTGCCCAGACGGCGATGCAGGACGGCGAAAAATTAAAAAGTGCCGTTCGGCCCGTGCTCTCCGCGATTGACAATGTAAAGTCCGAGTTGGCTCGTGGGGGGGCACCTGCCCAGTGACTCCAGAAATACTCCTGCCTGCAACCTAATCGAAAAAGGAGATGCAATGATGAAAAGGTTTTTAATCGCTCTTATCGCTCTGGCAGTGTCAGTCTTGCCGACATTTGCGGCGGATGTCTCGGCCCCCGACCTGAAAATGGACCAGAAGCCGATGATGCACCGGCATCCCGGGATGAAGCAGGAAATGATGCACCAGCATCCCGGGATGATGAAGGAGATGATGAGCAATCCCCAGCATCTGCTGGCGTTGGGCTATCATAAGAACCTGGTGACCTTTGGGCAGATACTCAAGAAAGTAGCGAAACAGGGCGAAACGGTACCCCCGGATTTCGCGCGCGCAGCGGTCACGGAGATGAGGCGCAGCGCGGCTCAGATGGAGATCTACCGGGATGAGGCACTCAAGGGGATGCCGGCGGAGCTGAAGGCGAAACAAGGTGACATGGCCAAAAAAATGAACGCGCACCTGGCCGAGATGAAGATCCACCTGGGGCATCTGGACGACCTCTCAAAGAACGACAGGATCGATTCCAGGGAGGTACTCAAACACCTGGAGCTTCTGTTCAAAGGGTGCGAGGGGATGTGCCGCCAAGGTATGTGCCGCGAGGCCATGGGTGGCAGAGGTATGGGTGGCAGAGGTATGGACTGCAACTGCAACCACTGCAAAGGTATGCCCGGCAGGAGAATGCACCACGCAGGGAAGGGGAACTGGCAGGAAATGGCGCAGCAGCGCGAGAAGATGGTGGCAGAGATGAAGGCGCAGGACGCTGAACTCGGCAAGCTGGTTGATAAGATGAACCAGGCCCCGAAAGACAAAAAACTGGGGCTTATGGCCGATATCCTGACCCGGATGGTCAACCAGCGCGCCGCCCTGAATGCGCACATGGAAAAGATGCAGCAGCATATGAAGCAACAGATGGAAGGCGAATCGATGGGGTCAGCTCCGATGATGGAAGGCATGGACGGCGATGATGCCGATGACGAGGATGACTACGACGTGGATTCGGATGATTCCGACTCGGATACCGATGACATGAACATGGATGAGATGCATATGCAGGATACCGGTAAATAGCAGATTGCACGGCCCAGGCTGACCGTTCCCCGATGAGGATCGGTCAGCCTGGCGTCCCCCAAATCCCTGCAAGACAAATCCCTGGACAGGCTGGATGGACGGCGGTTCCCACCTCCGCTCCTCCAGCCTGTCGCTGTTTCAGACACCGGCACCTGAAACAAAAAACATAGGCTAATTGACAGATCGCATGGTCAGGGGCTAATATCCAGCTTCGAGCTGTCTAATTGGCCGGGACAACTCGAAATCTGTTCCCAGAAGGACATGCCTCCAGGTGACCGACCCATCGATTGACCAGATCAAATCCCGCATCCGAATCATCGTGGGGCTGATACTTTTTGCCGTCATCGGCATCTCGGCGTGGAGTCTCGTCTCGGAGCGCAGGAACGTCATCCTTGCGGCCGAGAGGCTGGCGGAGGGATATTCCCGGGCGCTGGCCGAACATAGCAAAAGTGCCTTCTCTGAGGCCGACGGCATGCTGCGCGTGCTGCAGCAGGAGATCCGGAGAGAAGGAGGACTGGGCCGGGTGGACCGGGCCGCACTGCTCGAGGAGATGCGCCGCCAGGTCGGGATCTCGCCCCAGATCGGTGCCCTTTTCGTCGTAGATGGCAAGGGGATCATGCGCCTCAACTCAGGCGAATCCGGCTACCAGCAGATCAGCGTTGCCGACCGGGACTATTTCCGTCACTACCTCAATACGCCGGGGTTGCAGTTCTCTCTCGGCAACCCGGTAATGAGCCGGCTGGTCAAGCGTTGGCGTTTCAACCTGATGCGCCCCTTGAACCTGCCCAGCGAGCCTTTTGCAGGGCTGATCGCCCTGGGCTTCGAAGCAGGATATTTCGACAGTTTTTTCAGCCCTGGCGCCCTCGGGCCGCGCGGCCGTGTGATGCTGGTCAGGACCGACGGTGTGCCGCTGGTCTACGCTCCCTACGTGACCGGCGCGTTTCAAATCGATTTCAGGAAATCTACCCTGCTCAGGGAGAGACTCCCCAACGCCGGGGCGGGGACCTACCACGTCAGGAACAGACTGACTGACGGGCAACCTTTCATCGTTGCCTACCGGCGGCTGGAGCGTTTTCCTGTCGTGGCGCTGGTCACGCTGAACGAGGACGACGTGCTGGCCCCCTGGGAGCGCAAGGCGGTCGCCCAGTCGGCTCTGATGCTCGGGCTCTGCCTGGTGATCGTCATCCTGACGCGGCTCATCTTCAGCCACCTGGACCGGCTGAAGCTTGCCCAGGGCACGGTCAGTGACCAGCAGGAACAGCTGAGCATCAAGGCCGCCCAGATCGATGCGGCCAACGACGCCATCCTGCAGATTGACGGGGAGGGGTGGCTGGTGCATTTCAACCAGGCGCTCTGCAAGATGACTGGGTACGATGCGGCAGAGCTTGCCGGCATCCGGCTGCACGACATCCTGCCGCCCGAGTTTGCGGACCTGATCCTTCCCAGCCTGGCACTCGTCAGGAAGTGCAACGAGGCGACCTTCGAGTCAGCCTTTCTTGCCAAGGACGGCACCGTGGTCCCGATCGAGGTCCATGCGCGGATGATGGAGATTGAGGGGCGTTCGCTGGTTCTCGCCATAGTGAGGGATATCACGCGGAGGAAGCGTTCCGGTTTGCTGGAGCTTGGGCGGCGCGCCATCCTGGAGCAGATAGCGACCGGTGCGCCTCTCGGGGAACTGCTGGCGAGTACCGTCCGGTTCGTCGAACAGGAGCTTCCCGATGCACTCTGCTCCGTGCTCCTGGCGGACGAGACCGGCACCCGGCTCAGGCACGGCGCCGCACCGAGCCTTCCCGACGCCTACAACCAGGCGGTGGACGGACTCGCTATCGCCAAGGGGATCGGGTCCTGCGGAACCGCGGCCTTCCTGCGCCAGCGCGTGGTCGTCGAGGACATCGAAGTGCACCCCTACTGGAAGGGATTCCAGCCGGCCCGCGCCGCTGGCCTCAGGGCCTGCTGGTCCGAGCCGGTGTTCTCGTCCGAGGGGGATCTCCTGGGTACCTTCGCACTCTACTACCGGGAGCCTCGCTCACCGAAGGATGAGGAACTCCAGCTTATCGTGTCGGCGGCCCATCTGGCAAGCATCGCCATCGCGCGGGTGCGCGGCGACGCGAGCCGCAGGATGCTTGAGGAACAGCTGCGCCAGATCCAAAAGATCGAGGCCGTGGGCCAGTTGGCCGCGGGGATCGCCCATGACTTCAACAACCTGCTGACCCCGATCTTCGTCTACTCGGACATGATACGGCGAGGTTTCCCCGACGACCATCCGCAGATCAGGAAGATTGACGCGGTGATCCTGGCTGCCCACAAGGCGAGCGCCCTGACCCGCAAGCTCCTCTCCTTCGGGCGCAGGCAGGCGCTCAGCATGGACGTGCTGGACCTGAACGAGGTCATCGTTTCCTTCGGGGACATCATGCGGACCACGGTACGGGAGAGCGTCACCATCGACCTGCGGCTCTCCCCCGGGGGGGCGCGCGTGCTCGCCGATCGGGGCCAGATGGAGCAGATACTTCTCAACCTGGCGGTCAACGCACAGGACGCCATCGCGGTAAACGGGGCCATCTCCGTGGAGACGGCGCATCTGGTCCTCGATGAGGAGTACCTGAAGCAGCATCCCGGGGTGAAGCCCGGTCCCTATGTGCTGCTCGCCTTCTCGGACAACGGCTGCGGCATGGACGAGGAGACGCTGCGTCACATCTACGAGCCGTTCTTCACCACCAAGGAGGTCGGGCGCGGCACCGGGCTCGGGCTTGCCACCGTCTATGGCCTCGTCAAGCAGCACGAGGGTTACATCGAGGTCTGGAGCCGGCCGGGAGAAGGAACCGCCTTCAAGATCTTTTTGCCCATGAGCAAGGCCGTTGCCAGGCAGTCGTCCGAGCCGGGTCCCGGCCCGGCGGCTGAGCCAGCGGTTGGCGCGGGCAAGACGATCCTGCTGGTCGATGACAACTCGATGATACGCGAGATGGCAGAGGAGTTGCTCGGCGGTTACGGATACCGGACGGTCGTTGCCGCTACCCCGTCTGACGCGCTGGAGCTGATGGCTCGCCATGGCGGTTCGATCGACCTGCTGGTGACCGACGTGGTCATGCCCCAGATGAACGGCCCCCAACTGCACGAACGGCTGCTCGACAGCGACCCCCGGCTGCCGGTGCTCTATATCTCAGGATACACAGGCAACGTGGAGCTGATGCACAAGGATACTCTCGAGATGGAAACCAATTTTCTCACCAAGCCCTTCACCCTGGAGCAGTTCCTGGAGAGAATACGGCAGATACTGTCTGTCTGAAGCTGTTGCCTTTGCCGTTTCCTCTGTTCCCTGTCATCCTTTTTTAGCCCATCCATTAAGTCCTTTCCTTCCATTTAGTTCTTTTAGTCCTTTTGCCTCGTAGCGCAGCAGGCCGCTTTATGGTAAAAAACCTTACAGTTGCAACCGGGGTCAATACATACGGCCAGCGCCGGCCGAGGCATCTGGGGGGACTGACATGACAGAGACGCTGCTGCAGCCGGACACCGAGGAAAACCGGATTCTGGCTGCCAACGTGCATCCGCCGGACTGGGTCAACCCGGAGCCTGCCGGGCGCTACAACCTGGTGGTGATCGGGGGCGGTACGGCGGGCCTGGTCTGCGCCGCGGGCGCCGCCGGACTGGGCGCGAAGGTCGCCCTCATCGAGCGGCACCTGCTGGGCGGCGACTGCCTTAACGTCGGCTGCGTCCCATCCAAGGGGGTGATCCGCGCCTCCCGTGCGGTCTTCGACGCGCGCTCGGGCGGCGAGTTCGGAGTGCGCGGCCTTGAGGAGGTGCATGCCGACTTCGGACAGGCGATGGAACGGATGCGGCGCCTGCGGGCCGGCATCAGCCGGCACGACTCGGCCCGGCGCTTTCGTGACGAACTGGGGGTCGACGTCTTCATCGGGCAGGGGAGCTTCACCGGACCCGATGCGATCGAGGTCGAGGGGAAAAGGCTCCTTTTCGCGCGGGCGGCACTCTGCGCCGGAGCCCGCGCGCAGGCTCCGCCGATACCGGGATTGAGCCAGGCGGGCTACCTCACCAACGAGACGGTCTTTTCCCTGACCGAGCTGCCCCGGCGGCTGGCTGTAATCGGCGCCGGTCCCATCGGTTGCGAACTGGCCCAGGCCTTCGCCCGCTTCGGGAGCCAAGTCACCCTGATCGAGCTGGCCCCGCAGATCCTGGGACGCGAGGACCGGGATGCCGCCGGGGTCCTACAGGCAGCCTTCCTGCGCGAGGGGATCGGGATGGAACTCGGGGTGAAGATCCTCGGCGTCGAAACCCGCGCTGCCGAGAAGCTGCTCCGTCTGGAGCGGGATGGTCAACCGTTCGACCTCGTGGCGGACAGCATCCTGGTGGGGGCAGGGCGGGTCCCCAATCTCGAGGGGCTCGGGCTGGAGGCGGCGGGGATCGTTTCCGGCAAGGGGGGCGTCACGGTGAGCGACACCCTGCGGACCTCGAATCCGCGAGTCTATGCGGCCGGCGACATCTGCTCGGCGTACAAGTTCACCCACATGGCCGACGCCCAGGCCCGCATCCTGATCGCCAATGCACTCTTCAGGGGGCGGCAGAAGAACTCGGCACTGACCGTTCCCTGGTGCACCTACACCGATCCCGAGATCGCCCATGTCGGGATGTACGAGGGGGATGCGGCGGGGCAGGGGATCGAGGTCACCACCTTGACCGTGCCGCTTGCCGAGCTGGACCGTGCCGTTCTCGACGGGGAGAGCGACGGGTTTGCTCGGGTCCACCTGAGGCAGGGGACCGACAGGATCCTGGGTGCCACGGTCGTCGCCCGTCATGCGGGGGAGATGATCAACGAGTTTTCGCTCGCCATCACCGCGGGGCTCGGCATCTCGGCCATCGGCAGGACCATACATCCCTACCCGACCCAGGCGGAGGTGATCAAGAGGCTGGCCGATTCCTACAACCGGACCCGTCTGACGCCGCTGGTGAAGAGGCTTTTGGCCGCCTGGCTGTCATGGCAGAGAGGGTGAGGCGAGCGACGCGGCCGGCGCCATTCAGGATGCGCTGGCGCGCAGGGACGCAAATGCGGAGACGCATGCAATGCGTCTCTACAGAATAGGGCTGGGCTTCCTGCCGATCATCCGAACTGTGCGCAACCCCTTGGGGTAGAGACGCATTGCAATGCGTCTCTGGCCTGCGTCTCTTGGCCTGCGTCTCTGCCCTTTT
>Ga0209125_1001593_pt1 | contig 20436 bp, 15 predicted proteins | sample BarGraIncub1131A_FD_184503 | JGI IMG/M metagenome (GOLD analysis project Ga0209125, IMG submission 184503) | Arctic peat soil microbial communities from Barrow, Alaska - Barrow Graham LP Incubations 11-31A (SPAdes) (version 2) | ecosystem: Environmental > Terrestrial > Soil > Wetlands > Peat...
AATGTATTAGTAGATTCGCAACATACAGGCAACGCTTCTGAAAATATTTTAAATACAATTATTAATACTGTAAATGAGTGTGTAGTTGTAGTTGATAAAAATGGAATAATAACTATGATGAGTAATGCATATAAAGAACTTATTAATTGTAAAAATCCAGTGGGGAAGCATGTAACCCAGGTAATTGAAAACACAAAATTACATATAGTGGCAAGAACTGGTGAAAAACAATTTGGAGAACTTCAGGAGTCGAATGGTCATAAAATGATTTCTATGAGAGTTCCTATAAAGGAAGACGGCATAATTGTAGGGGCCATTGGAAAAGTAATGTTTAAGGATTTGAGCAATTTCAAAATATTAAGTAATAAACTGTGGAATTTGGAAAAGGAAGTTGAATACTATAAAAATGATTTGTGTGGGGATGAAAAAGCAATATATACTTTTAATAATATTATAGGACGTAGCTCAAAGAGCCGTGAGGTAATGAAAATGGCTAGAAGAGTAGCTAAGATAGATTCAAACGTTTTAATTACTGGTGAAAGTGGAACTGGAAAAGAACTTTTTGCTCATTCTATTCACAATGCTAGCAGAAGATGTCTGAAACCCTTTGTAAAAATCAACTGTGGAGCTATCCCAGCAGAGCTTTTTGAGTCTGAAATGTTTGGATATGAAGAGGGGGCATTTACTGGGGCTAAAAGATCAGGTAAGAAAGGTAAGTTTGAACATGCAAATGGGGGTACCATATTATTAGATGAGATTGGTGATATGCCTATGAATATGCAAGTTAAGCTTCTAAGGGTTATTCAAGAAAAAGAGTTAGTAAGGGTTGGTGGAAATGATGTTATTAAAGTTGATGTACGCGTCATAGCCTCTACTAATAAGTCATTGGAAGGATTAATTAGTGATGGAAAATTTAGAGAAGATTTGTATTATAGGTTGGATGTTATGCATTTGAAATTACCATCTCTAAGAGAACGAATAGAAGATATTGAAGAATTGTCAAATGAGCTTCGAAAAAAAATAAGTAAAAAACACGGTGTTTACTCTGAAAGTATTTCTAGTGAAGCCATTGAATATTTAAAATCTTATAGCTGGCCGGGAAATATAAGGCAGCTTGAAAATGTAATAGAAAGAGCTATAAATTTGCTTGATTCAGACCTTTGTATAATGCCAAAGCATTTACCAGAAAAGATAATCAAAAATAAAATAAAAAAATATTCATTAGAAAATAATTATTTGAAAGATGTTGTTGAAACTATTGAAAAAGATCTTATTATGGAGTGCATAAAAAAAACAGGCGGAAATAAAAAAGAAACAGCAAAAAAATTAGGTCTTAGCAGAGCTGGGTTATATAAAAAATTAAACCGGTATAATTTAATGGAATAGACAATCCACAATAGTACACATGTAAACTTTGTTTACAGTAGCTATTTTTATATGAATAATAGTTATAGTATTTTGGATTAAAATTATCTTAAAAATTAAATGCATACTTATATGAAGGCATTGAAAACACTTTTAGTGATTTTTTTAACAATGAGGTTATAATATTAACAAACTTAAGCTGTAGAAATTCATAAGGTTAATTATGTTAACTAAGTTTACACATAAAGTCGTAATTTGTGTTATAATGAACATAGATGTTGGTATAGTGTGCTTTATAAGATTTTTTTAACTTGGCATGAAAAATGCTATGTAATATATACATAGGAATAAGAACAAAGCGAATGATGAATTCCTATTATATTTTACAAATCTATTAGATTAATAAATAATTGGAGGTTAAAATATGAGAGATGTAGTAATCGTAGCAGCAGTAAGAACAGCAATAGGAAGTTTTGGTGGAGCATTATCAAAATTGTCAGCAGTACAAATAGGAACTATTGCAGCTAAAGAGGCAATAAAAAGATCAGGTGTTAAACCAGAGCTAATACAGGATGCTATTATTGGAAACGTAATACAAGCAGGACTTGGACAAAATGTCGCAAGACAAGTAGCAATATATGCAGGTATGTCTGATGAATCTACAGCTTTTACACTAAATATGGTATGTGGTTCAGGACTAAGAGCAGTAAGTATGGCAGCACAAACTATAATGTGTGGAGATGCAGATATAGTTTTAGCAGGTGGAACTGAAAGCATGAGTAATGCTCCATATGCACTTCCAAACAATAGATGGGGTGCAAAAATGGGAGATGGAAAAATAGTTGATACTATGATCAAAGATTCTCTTTGGGATGCATTTAATGACTATCATATGGGAGTTACAGCAGAAAATATTGCTGAAAAATGGAATATAACAAGAGACGATCAAGATCAATTTTCTTTGAAAAGTCAATTAAAAGCTGAAAACGCTATAAAAGAAGGCAAATTTAAAGATGAAATCGTTCCAGTTGAAATACCTCAAAGAAAAGGTGACCCAATAATATTTGATCAAGATGAATTCCCGAAATTTGGTTCAACTATAGAAAAACTAAGAAAATTAAAACCAGCGTTTAAAAAAGATGGTACTGTAACAGCAGGTAATGCATCAGGAATAAATGATGGTGCAGCTATGTTTATAGTAATGTCAAAGGCAAAAGCTGAAGAACTAGGAGTTAAAGCTCTAGTTACAATAAAATCTTATGCATCAGGTGGAGTAGATCCAAAAATAATGGGATATGGACCAGTTCCTGCAACTACAAAAGCATTACAAAAGGCAGGAATGACTGTAGCTAATTTAGATTTAATAGAAGCTAACGAAGCATTTGCAGCTCAATCATTAGCTGTAGCTAAAGATTTGGGCTTTAATAAAGAAATAGTAAATGTTAATGGTGGAGCTATTGCATTAGGTCATCCAGTAGGAGGTTCAGGAGCAAGAATACTTGTTACATTAATACACGAAATGATAAAAAGAGATTCTAAAACTGGACTTGCTACACTTTGCATAGGTGGCGGTCAAGGAACTGCTATTATTGTTCAAAGATAATTAAAAAGAAAGACCAGCAAAAAACTAAATGCTGGTCTTTTTTTATTTTCTGCAGAATAACATAATTAATTGTAAACTTACCTAATATTAATTCAAAGATTTATTTTAAATTAGGTATTGTGAAAATTTAAGATATAATTAATAATAATGTATCATAATATAAAGGAATATCTTTTAATATTATGGTATAATCATAATCATAGGAGTGATATAGATGGTTAAACTAAAAAATGCTGTACCAAACATTTTTACCTTAAGCAATATGTCTTGTGGAATAATGTCTATACTTATGAGCTTTGAGGGCAATTATAAATTAGCAGCGCTATTTATTCTTTTAGCAGGGATATTTGATAGATATGATGGAAGAATAGCTAGGTATTTAAAAGTAGATAACGATTTAGGAAAAGAGCTAGATTCATTATGTGATTTAATTTCTTTTGGAGTTGCACCCTCCATATTGATATTTAATATTTATAATTTTGTTCAGCTTGGGTCTATTGGATATTTAATGGTTTTAGTATTTCCTGTAGCAGGAGCATATAGATTAGCAAAATATAATATAACAGATTTTGATGGAGTTTTTTCAGGGATTCCTATCACTATTACAGGCACATTTTTAGCAGTTTATGCACTATTCGTGTTTAATAAACCCTTAAATTTAGGAGCTACTATTTTTCTAATGGTTGTATTGTCTTATTTGATGATAAGCAAACTTAAATTTAAAAAAATGTAGTATTATAAATAAGACATAAATGTAATTTAAGTAAGAGTATAATGAAATATTAATAAAATATAGTCTAAAACGCAATTATAGTATTAACCTCACCTTATGGTGAGGTTTTTTTTAATTCTTAAATTTATAATAATATTCAGGTGTATTTTCTGTAATAACTTTAAATATATAACCTGAATCCAAATAATATTTAATAATTTCAGGTAAAGCTTTAATGGTATTTTTATTATTAAAATTGCAATGCATTAATACTATTGCTACATCATTTTTGCCTTTATTAATTTTTGAGTTCTTGATAAGCTGAGCTACGCTTAAATTTGGGTTTATACCATCATATATGTTAACGTTCCAGTCAAACACTTTAAAATTTTTATTATGAATAGCTTGCAAGGTGAAAGAGTTTAGGCGTTTAGAGCTACCACCCGGAAACCTAATAATCTTAGGAGCAAAACCTATAACTTGTTCAATTTTATCAGAGGTTTTTGTCATCTCATTAATAAAATCATTTGTGCTTTTATATATTTTTTTAAAATTATGACTGTAGGTGTGAAGACCTATACTATGACCTTCATTATAAATCCTCTTAAGAATTGACTCCTTTCCTTCAATTTCTTTTCCTACTACAAAAAAAGTAGCTTTTACATTTTGTTTTTTTAATACATCTAATAGTTTAGCTGTAACAACATAAGTAGGACCATCATCAAAAGTTAAATAAACAAATTTTGGAGTTTTTATATCTCCAGAGTCTTTTAAAGAATAATTTGTAGTCATAAAAGCTTGGTTATTTTTATTTATATTATTAATATGGGCACTGCTAGTTAATAATAGAATAAGAGGAATAGTAAAAAAAAGAGAAATACATCTTTGTCTCAGAGTCATATTATCACCTACTTTTAGATTTTTTTTTCATGTTTAGTTTACCCAAAGAAATATTTATTAAAGCAGTATATTTTAAATCAATAACTCAATGATAATTTATTGACAAATGATACTGAAATTTTGTATAATTACCTTACTCGGTATAGCTAGAATTTTCTGACTGTATGGAAAAACAACAAAAAAAATTAAGTTCGAATCTAATTGTAAAGAGTTTTCTAAGCAAAAAGAGGGCAAAAGTATTAAACACTAATGGTGTACTTTGACCTTTTACATTTTGTAGAAGGTTTTATTATTTGGGAAGATTTCTGGTGTTAATGTTAAAACTGCAATAAATAAACAATTTAAAAGTACATACTTCTAAAGAAGTATGAAGTTTATCCTACGCGATTTGCTTAAGAACTTTAAACTGGAAATTTGATTAAGGAATTCTAATCTTTTGCTCATATAAAACTTTCTAGCGCTCACACTCGGCGTCCTGCCTCGGGTTCGCTAGACTGCCTTCCTGGCAGTCTTACGAAAGTTTTACATTCGCAAAAGAAGAATTTCTAAATCGAATTTCAATAGTTTATGCGTCTCTTATGCAAATCACTACGGATAAACTTCATACTAATATTATATTGTACCTATGGCCGTTTAGTTATGTTAGGGAAGTAATAAGAATATAAACATGAATATAAAAATCTATTGGTTAAAAATGAAGGTGAAAGCATGTAGGAACTTTTTCATGGAATAAACTTAGAGTATGTTAACGAATTATCTATTAGCAGAACATCCTACATGCCGAACCTTTATGACTATAATTTCAAGAAATACATATAAAACAGAGGAGGTATAAAGTATGCAACAAACACCTAATTCAAATAGGCTTCATATAGCTATATTTGGGAAGAGAAATGTAGGAAAATCAAGTTTGATTAATGCACTTACGGCGCAGGATATTGCTTTGGTATCGACTTTAGCTGGGACTACTACAGATCCTGTGTATAAGGCTATGGAGCTACTTCCAATTGGACCTGTGGTTATTATAGATACTGCGGGGCTTGATGATAAGGGCGAAATTGGTGAGCTTAGAATAAAGAAGACTAAAGAAGTTATGGACAAAACGGATTTAGCACTTTTAGTTATTGATGGTGATGATAAAGATTTATTAATTGAAAAAGAATGGTATGAAGATTTAAAGCAAAGAAAAATTCCTGTAGTTGGAGTTATCAACAAGGTTGATAACGGTGATGTGGAATTAGATGGGATTCAAAAGGTTATTAATATAGATTTTGTTAAGGTTAGTGCTAGGGATAAAGTGAATATCGATGAGTTAAAAAAAGCTATTATGAAGATGGCTCCAGAGGATTTTGAAAAAAGCACAATTGTTGGCGACATAGTAAAACCAAAGGCAATAGTATTAGTTGTAGCACCACAAGATATTCAAGCACCAAAAGGGAGATTAATACTTCCACAGGTTCAAATAATAAGGGATCTTCTTGATAATGATGCAATGGCACTAGTAGTAAAGGACAGTGAACTAGAGGACATTTTAGCTACATTAAAAGATAAACCAGATTTAGTAATTACAGATTCACAGGTATTTAAGAAAGTTAATTCTATAATACCAAAGGATGTACCACTTACTTCCTTCTCTATACTTATGGCTAGGTATAAAGGAGATTTAAATAGCTTAGTTAAAGGTGCGAGAGCTATAGATAATCTAATACCAGGCGATAAGGTGCTTATAGCAGAAGCATGTACTCATCATCCACTAGAAGGAGATATAGGGCGACAGAAGCTTCCTCAATGGCTTGAGGAAAAAGTAGGCGGGAAGTTAGATATAACAGTCTGTGCAGGAAGTTCTTTCCCAGAGGATTTAAGCGCCTATAAGCTAATACTTCATTGTGGAGCTTGTATGTTTAATAGACAGCAGCTAATGTCCAGGATTAAAAAGGCCAATATCGAAGATTTACCTATTACCAATTTCGGCATAGCTATAGCACATATAAATGGTATATTAGATAGAGTACTTAGTGCTTTTGAATAACATGATTTTTAAAAGCATATCATAAATAAATTATTATCCACAACTAAGACGGATTAAAGGTTTTAGTTGTGGATGTTTTTTTGCTTTTTTTCAATAAAATCAATATGATTGTTAAAAAAGAATCAAAGTTGCTATATTAATTTATGAGTAATTGGTGTAAAATTTAATTAAGTAAAAACAAGCAATAGCATAAAATAAATATAAGGTAACTTAACTTGAAGGGATGATAATAATGGTAACTATTAGTGTTTGTGTTGGGAGTGCCTGTCATTTAAAAGGGTCTTATAAAGTAATAGAAGGGTTACAAAGGTTAATTAAAGAAAATAAGGTTGAACAAAGGGTAGAAATTAAAGGGGCATTTTGTATTGGTAGATGCACAGAGGGGGTTTCTGCAATGGTGAATGATGAAGAATTTTTCTCATTAAATGAGAATAATGTAGATTCATTTTTTCATGAAACTATCATGAGAGGTCTATTAAATGAGTAATATAAACTTTTCAAAAGCATTTTGTAAAAATTGTTATAAATGCCTTCGTTCATGTCCTGTGAAGGCAATAAAATTTGAGAATGAACAAGCTACCATAGATGAAGAAAGGTGTATAGAATGTGGCCACTGCCTTACTATATGTCCACAAAATGCTAGAGAAATTAAAAGTGATGTGGAGGTTGTTAAAAGTGCTATAAATTCAGGCAAAAAAATTATAGCAAGTTTAGCACCATCCTTTGCTGGTTATTTTGATTTGGAGCAAGGAAGAGTGGTATCGGCTTTAAAGAAGTTAGGATTTAGTATAATAGAAGAAACAGCAGTAGGCGCAGAAATAGTAGCTGAGTTATACAATGATTATGTTGTGGAAAATAAGAGAGATGTTTATATAACCACAGCATGTCCATCAGCTAATTATTTAGTAGAAAAATATTTTAAAGAAATTATGACCTATCTGATTCCGGTGGTATCTCCGATGATTGCTCATGGAAAATTGCTAAAGGACAAATTTGGACAAGACTGCTTTGTTGTATTTATAGGGCCATGCCTTGCGAAAAAATCTGAGTTTGAGTATTTTACAAAAGATAATGTAATTGATGCAGTATTAACTTTTGATGAATTGAATTCTTGGATCACTGAATTAGGTATAGAAATACATAAGCTAGAAGAGGAAAATTTTAATATTAATCCATATAGTAAAGGTCAAGGCTTTCCTATGGGGGGAGGTATTATTGAAGCGATGGGGGATAAATTAAAGCAAAGTCAGCTTACTGTTATTACTGTAAGCGGTATGGAAGAGTGCTTAGAGGTATTTAATAGTATTAAGAGTGGTGATTTAAAGGGAGTATTAATTGAGGCTAGTGCATGTAAGGGAAGTTGCATTGGTGGGCCAGTAATGGTTAAGAATGGTGAGAATTACTATACAAAATTACGAAAAGTTAAAAGCTATATAAAGAGTCGTAAAAACTACAACCATCCAATAAATACGGAGATACCTAATAATATAAATTTTAATAGAAAATTTACTGACAAAACTATTAAAAGGTCTATAGCCACAGAAGAAGAAATTATAGCTATTATGAAAAGTATGGGTAAATATGAACTAATAGATGAACTGAATTGTGGGGTGTGTGGATATAATTCTTGTAGGGAAAAAGCCCAAGCTGTTTTTGAAGGCATGGCTGAAACTAATATGTGTTTACACTATATGAGAACTAGAGCAGAAAGCCTTTCTAATGAGATTGTTGAAAATACGGCGTCTAATCTAATTCTATTAGATGGAGACATGAATGTACGAGAGATAAATCCAGCTGCAAAAGCTATATTTAAAATACAATCTCAAAATATTATAGGAAAACCTATATCACTACTTATTGATGATACGGATTTTAAAAAGGTAAGAGAAACTGGAGAAAATATAATAGGTAAAAAGACCGCATATCCACAGTATGGTGTAGTGTTTATAGAGAATATAGTATACCTTCCTAAGCAAGACATGGTACTGGCAAGTATGATTAATATTATGACCGAGGAAAAAAATAAAAAAGAATTAATGAAAGTAAAAGAAAATACACTAAATGCTGCACAAGAGGTTATAGAAAAGCAAATGAGAGTTGCCCAAGAGATAGCAAGCTTACTTGGTGAGACCACAGCAGAGACAAAAATTATTTTAACTAAGCTAAAGAAAATAGTGGCAGGCGAAGATGGTGAGTAAAATGGAATTATTTATTGATGTAGCTTATGATAGTTTGATTAAAAAAGATGAGGAACTCTGCGGGGATAGGGTAGAAATAATAAGACTTGAAGATAGCACTATAATTGTCATGGCAGATGGGTTAGGCAGTGGGGTAAAAGCTAATATATTAGCTTCATTAACTTCTAAAATTGCCAGTACTATGCTTAAAGAAGGAGCAGACATCTATGAAACTGTAGATACTATAGTAAATACACTTCCTGTATGTAAGGTCAGGGAAATTGCCTATTGTACATTTACTCTAATGAAAATTTATAATGATGGAAGGGCTTATATTGCAGAATATGATAATCCGCCATTCTTTTTACTAAGGAACGATAAGGGCTTCGAAGTGGAGAAAAAGGAAAGTATTATTAATGATAAAAAAGTAGTTGAAAGTCAATTTATATTAGAAGAGGGGGATGTAATTACTGTAGTAAGTGATGGATGTATTCATGCGGGCATCGGAAATATATTAAATTTAGGTTGGAGCTGGGATAATGTGCAAAACTACTTAATTAGAAATGCAAAATGTAGGCGAAGCGCCAAAAACATTGAAAAGGATCTAATTCAAGTATGTTGGGATTTATATGGAGGAAAACCTGGAGATGACACTACTGTTGTATGTGTAAAAGCTAGAAAGCCAGAGGTTATTGATTTATTTACGGGACCACCTAAGGATGAACGAAATGACAGCTATGTTATTAAAGAATTCATGAGTGGAAATGGTAAAAAGGTAATTTGCGGGGGCACAACTTCTAATATTGTAAGCAGAGAACTTGGACGCAAGCTTAAAGTAAACTTAGACTTTTATGATAAAGATGTACCACCTACAGCAACTATGGAGGGGATAGATTTAATAACAGAAGGGGTTTTAACTTTAAGCAAAGCATTAGAAAAGTTAAGTAAATATGAAGCGAACTTTTCAAAGAAGGAACCTTACTGTGACTTAGATGGTAAAGATGGAGCTAGCAAACTTGTTAAGATGCTAATAGAAAATTGTACTCATTTTAATTTATGGGTAGGAAAGGCTATAAATCCAGCACATCAAAATCCGAATTTTCCAATAGATTTGAGTATTAAGCTAAAGCTTGTAAATGAATTAGCGGAGTATATGAAAAAGTTAGGGAAGCATGTTAACATTAATTATCTATAAAAAAACAGCAGATTAATCGTGGCCACTGGCCTCGTTTAATCTGCTGTTTTTTTTATTTATATTACTATTTAACGTTTTACGTAATGTGTATGAAGAAGTTCATGGGATTTTTTGCCATATGGCTCTCCAAGGAATTCATCATATATTTTTTTGATGTATGGATTCTCATGAGATTTTCTTATAGTTTTGTTTTTATCTTCGCTATATAAAACAGACATTCTCTTTGCTAATATATCTTCATAATCATTTGAATATGGTTGCCCACCACCATTAATACATCCACCAGGGCAAGCCATGATTTCAATTAAGTGATAGTCTGCTTCTCCGGCTTTAATAGCTTCTAATAATTTACGAGCATTTCCAAGTCCACTAGCTATAGCAACTTTAACATCTAGGTCGTTAATTTTTACATAAGCTTCTTTTATGCCTTCCATACCTCTTACTGCTTCAAAATCTACATTTTCAAGTGTTTCATTTGTTAACCACTCATAAGCAGTACGTAATGCAGCTTCCATAACTCCGCCAGAGGTACCAAAAATAACTCCAGCACCAGTTGATTCTCCTAGTGGATTATCGAAATTTTCTTCTGGTAGTGAATTAAAATCAATTCCAGCTTCTTTTATCATTTTAGCCAGTTCTCTTGTACTTATAACTATATCAACATCTGGCACTCCATTTGTAGCCATCTCAGGTCTAGCAGCTTCATACTTCTTTGCAAGACAAGGCATTACAGATACAACTATCATGTCCTCTGGGTCTATATTCATTTTTTGTGCAAGGTATGTTTTAGCAACAGCTCCCCACATTTGTTGTGGTGATTTACAAGTAGATGGAATATCTAATAAATCATTAAATTGATGCTCAAAGAATTTAACCCAACCAGGACAACAGCTTGTCAGCATTGGAAGTTTTCCACCGTGTTGTAATCTATGAACGAATTCGCTAGCTTCTTCCATTATTGTTAAGTCAGCTGCAAAATCAGTATCAAATACTTTAGTAAAGCCTAAAGCTCTTAACGCAGCAACCATTTTACCAGTAACGGCAGTACCATGCTCAAGTCCAAATTCTTCACCTAGTGCAGCTCTAACTGCAGGAGCAGTTTGAACAACAACAACTTTTCCAGCTTGGTCAAGAGCATTCCAAACTTTAGATGTATTATTAACTGATGTTAATGCACCAGTGGGACATACAGCAACACACTGCCCACAGAAAGTACAAGTTGTTTCTCCCATTGGTAGTGCAAAAGCAGGAGATACAACAGTTTCAAAGCCTCTGCCTACGCCGGATAAAACTCCAACAGTTTGAACTTCATTACACATAGTTTCACAACGTCTGCATAATATACATTTATCCAAATTTCTAACAAGTGAACTAGTCGAATTATCTATAGGATAAGTTGACATTTCACCTTTATAGCGAATTTCACGAATACCTAGTTCTTGAGCTAATCTCTGTAATTCACACATAGTATTCTTTTCACATAATAAGCAATCTTGTGGATGGTCAGATAGAATTAATTCAAGCACAGTTCTACGTGCTTTAATAGCTCTAATTGAAGTTGTTTTAATAACCATTCCCTCTGTAGCAGGAGTTGAACAAGCAGGGGCTAAGTTTCTTCTCCCTAAAACTTCAACAACACACACACGACAAGAACCGGGATGGTTTGTAGTTTTTCCATCATGCATATTTAAATGGCATAATGTAGGAATATCTATATTTAACATCCTAGCGGCTTGTAGAATAGTCGTGCCTTGTTTTACGTGGATTTTTTTATCGTTTATAGTAAGAGTAATTAAACTCACGGCGTGCACCTCTTTCTTATATTTATATTTTAAAAACTTATTGAGATGTTATTTTTTAACAATTGCATTAACTGGACATGCAGTTTGACATGCGCCACATTTAATACATTTATCTTGGTCAATAACATGTAATGTTTTAACTTTTCCACTGATACAATTAACAGGACATTGTCTTGCACATTTTGTACAACCTATACATTTATCAGTGATATTGTATCTTAGTAAGTTCTTACATACTCCAGCTGGGCAAGTCTTATCATATATGTGAGCCTCATATTCGTTTAGAAAGTATTTAATAGTGCTTAATACTGGATTAGGGGCAGTTTGTCCCAGACCGCATAGTGAAGTATCTTTAATTGTATTTCCAAGTGATTTTAGCTTATGAAGGTCTTCTTTTGTTCCATTTCCTTTTGAAATCTTATCTAGCATTTCAAGAAGACGTTTATTTCCTATTCTACAAGGGGAACATTTACCACATGACTCTTCTACTGTGAATTCTAAATAGAATTTAGCTATATCAATCATACAGTTATCTTCATCCATAACAATCATACCACCAGATCCCATCATAGATCCTATAGCACTTAGGGATTCATAATCAATTGGAGTATCTAAAAATTCTGCTGTAATACATCCACCTGATGGACCACCTGTTTGAACAGCTTTAAATTCACGGCCGTTCTTAATTCCGCCACCGATATCAAATATTATTTCTCTTAGTGTAGTACCCATTGGAACTTCTACTAGTCCTACGTTATTGATCTTACCTGCAAGAGCGAAAACTTTTGTTCCTTTAGATGTTGCTGTTCCTATAGAACTATACCACGCAGCACCTTTATTAATAATAGCTGGAATATTTGCAAGAGTTTCAACATTGTTAACACAAGTTGGTTTATTCCATAAGCCACTTTGAGCTGGGAACGGTGGTTTATTAGTTGGCTCTCCACGTTCGCCTTCAATAGACTGAATTAATGCAGTCTCTTCTCCACATACGAAAGCACCAGCACCATATTTAATCTCTATATCAAAGCTAAAATCAGTTCCTAAAATGTTTTTTCCAAGAAGACCACATTCACGGGCTTGGCCTATAGCTGTTCTTAATCTACTAATTGCAAGAGGGTACTCAGCTCTAATATAAATACACCCAATTGAAGCACCAATACTATAACCAGCTATTGCCATAGCTTCTAAAACACTGTGAGGGTCTCCTTCAAGAATAGAACGGTCCATGAAAGCACCAGGATCTCCTTCATCAGCATTACAAATTATATATTTTTGATCAGCATTGTACATTTTTGCAAAAGCCCATTTCTTACCTGTTGGAAAGCCACCGCCGCCTCTGCCTCTTAAACCTGAGTCAATCATTAATTTTATAATATCATCTTGAGACATTTCTGTAATTACGCTGCCTAGGGCTAAGTAACCATCTTCAGCTATGTATTCTTTTATGTCCTCAGGGTTAATAAGACCACAGTTTCTAAGGGCAATTCTCACTTGCTTTTTATAGAAAGGCATATCTTCTTGTTTTTTTACTTTTATTTTTGAACTTGGTTCTTCAAATAAAAGTCTTTCAATAACGTTGCCCTTTAATAAATGCTCTTTAACTATTTCCTCTGCATCACTTGGTTTAACATTAACGTAGAATACGTTATCAGGTGAAACCTTTACGATGGGGCCTTTTTCACAAAATCCAAAACAACCAGTTATTGCAGCAGTTACTTCATCAGTTAGTCCATTAGCTGCTATTTCCTTTTGAAGATTTGCTAATATTTCATCACTTTGAGCTGACTTACAGCCTGTACCACCGCAAATTGATAAATATCTTGAACATCTATTACCTTCAGAAGTCTTTTCAAGTTCTTCATTTATTTTTCTCATTCCTAGTAATGTATTGTATCTATTTTGAATTTCTTTAAGTTCATTAAAAGTATTAATTTTATTCAATATATTTCCCTCCTATTCAGCATAATCCGCTAGTATTTTATCTACTTGGTCTACTGTAACATGTCCATAAACTTTGTCGTTTACGGTTACTACAGGTGCAAGACCACAAGCACCTACACATCTTAATGAGCCTAATGTAAATCTACCATTATCAGTAGTTTCGCCATTTTTCACCTTTAACTTCTTTTGAAACTCATCAAGCACATCTCCAGAACCTCTAACGAAACAAGCAGTTCCCATGCAAACATTTATTACATATTCTCCTCTTGGTTTAATAGTGAAGTAAGAATAGAAAGTCACAACACCATAAACTTTAGAAACTGGAATATTTAATTTTTCTGCTACAAAAGCTTGTACCTCTTGAGGTAAGTAGCCAAATAAACCTTGCGCTTTGTGAAGCACTTCGATAAGAGCACCTTCTTTACTTGGAAGGTCATTAATAAAATTTTCTAAAACTATAAAATTTTCGCTTAAACAATTAGAACACACTAAAATATACCTCCTTTAAGATCTATGATTACATATAGTCACATTATAAATTAAACTTATAACCCGTAAAAATAATTATGCATTGCAAAAAAATATTGTGAAAAATTAATCTTTAACAATATTATATCATTTAATTATTAAAGAAAATATATGAAAATACTGTAAATTAATATATGAAATATATATTTAAAATTAAAGAGGTACATTCTTATATATTTCAAAGTGAATGTTATTATTCATATATATATAAATCTCAACAATAATGCATCAAATATATTATAATAGAATTTCAGCAAAAAATCTAGTAAATAATTAGTTTATTTTGATTATTAGAAATAGAAGAAAAGCTATAATAAAAAAGATTATACAGGTTTGGATAATGTTAGAGTTGAAAATGGTTTCAAGTAAAAAAAACATTTGTGAAAATCTAGAAAAAAATAGTATATTTTAGGGAGAAAAATATATATTATTTGACAACAATATGTTAATATTAGATAAATGATATACTAATATAAAAAATATGTAAAATCTTGAATATAATTACTTAATATTATATAATTTTCTTATTATTGAAGGGTGGGGTATGTATTATGGATTTTAATGTTTTTCAAGAAATGATAAATAAAATAAATGGGGTTATTAGTACAAAAATAATACATCAAGATAATGAAATTCAAGAGTTGCACATATTGGCCAATACACTAAGATCTCCAAAGCAAATAGTTAGGGATATTGAGTCTATTCTTTTAACATCTTTTGATTATAGAATAGATAGAAAAGTTATTAGTATTGCACAAATTGAAACAGATGACTCAGACCCTATTAAAAGAATAAAATTCGGGGGTATTTCATTAGATGTGCAATCAAATATGGTGGAGTGTAAAGTTAAGCTCCTTTATGAAGAACAAGAATTTTTTGTAACCCAAGTGGGAATTAAAACTGCAGTCAACAGAAAAAAAATAGTAGCAAAAGCTACAATTGACGCTGTTGAAAAAATTCTTGGACAAACCTTTATATTTGATGTACAAGATGTAATTACTTCTACTAATAGAGATATAATTTTTATATCTGTGTTAGTAAATATGGTTATAAATGAATCAGAAGAAACCATGGTAGGGTCTGCAATTGTCAAAAATGATATAAATGAAGCCATTGCAAAAGCCACCCTAGCAGCTATAAATAGAAGAGTACAAAAGACCAATTTTAACAACTATTAGGGTTGTTAAAAAAGCCACTTAGTGGCTTATGAATTGTTTTTAAGGGCCGATAACCTATTACTGTTTTAAAAGTTTCAAGTTTATTGTTTTAATTGATTACCCTAGCGGAGAGAGATTATGATAGGTTATAGCGTAGCCCTATTAATTTAAATCTAAGGGGGTATTTTAATAATGAAAAAATTAACTACAATATTATTAGCTATATTAGCACTTGCTATAGCTGGTGGTTCATCAGCTAGTTGGATTTGGTAAATTAGGACTATCGGCCTTTAAGATATATAGGAGGAAAATGATGAAGAAGCTTCCGTTAAATTTAACAATATATATTATAACAATATATATTATAACTTTTATATCTTTCCTTGTTTTCTTTAAATTAGAACACACAAACTTTTGCTCAATGAGATTCGATATTTTCTTATTTTTTGTATTTCTAACAACTTTAACTGAAAGTTTCACAGTAACTTACAGAAATATTTCATTTAGTACAAGTTTTTCAATTACAGTTGCTTCTTTTATTTTATTTGGAGCAATAAATGCAATACTAATCTTAGTATTAGGGGTTGCATTTAGAGTGCTTAAAAATAATAATGGATATAAGCATATACTTAACACGCCTTTTTATGGAACATTATTTAATTGTTGCGGATTTACATTACCAATTATATTTGGTAATTATTTTTACAAAATAGTAGGTGGAACTACTTACAATGGCAAATTAAATACTAACTTATTACCAATTATTGTATTCGGCGTTGTGTTTTACATAATTAATACTTTTATTATATCGATTGTTTATTCAATTACTAGTAACAAAGGTATTTTATATTCATTTTTAAGCAATTTTAAATTAGTATTATTAAATACTTTTGCTATGACTCCTTTTGGTATACTATTAGCATATTTATTTAATTTGTATAGTTATGGTGGGGTATTCCTTATTTTAGTCCCAATAGTATTAGCAAGGTACACTTTTTCATTATATATTCAAACGAAATCTCAATATGTCCAAACTTTAGATGCACTTATGCTTGCCATGGAGGCAAGAGATAAATATACCGAAGGGCATTCAAAAAGAGTGGCTGAGATTTCAGTAAGTATAGCTAAAGAACTCAAGTATTCACAATTTAAAATTGAACAGTTAAACATGGCAGCACTACTTCATGATGTTGGAAAGATTGGAATTGATGATCATATTTTAAACAAACCTGGTAAGCTAACAAATGAAGAGTTTGATACAATAAAAACCCATCCTCAGATAGGCTACAATATTTTAAAGGATATTAAGAATCTTGAAAGCATACTACCCATTGTACACTATCACCATGAAAGATATGACGGAAAAGGATATCCAGATGGTAAAAAAGCTGAAGAGTTAAGCCTTGATGTCTTTATTGTACAACTTGCAGATTCTATAGATGCAATGTCTACAGATAGACCTTATAGAAAAGCCTTACAACCTGATGTGGTTATAGAAGAAGTTAAAAAATATTCTGGAACTCAATTTCATCCAAAGGTAGTGGAAGCATATTTTAAAATGCTAGAAAAACAAAAAAAATAAGGTGAGGTTTAAAATGTTTATTGAAGCGTTAATTTTTGCATTGATTATTGGGTACATATTAAAAGGGAAAATAAAGAATTTAGAAAATGTAGATATAAAGCGCACATACCTTGTTTTTATATCTTTTTTCATAGAATTTTTTATTATTATTTTTATAAGAAAAGGATTTTTTAATATAGGTATATATACATATGTCTTAAATTTCGCAATGTATATATTATTGGTAGCTTTTGTTTATTTTAATAGAAAAAATAAGTGCATTTTGCTTATGGGATTAGGATTTTTGCTAAATGCTATTGCGATTTTCTTAAATGGAGGCGCTATGCCAGTAGGTGCTAAAGCGGCAGAAACCGCTGGGATAAGTTTAAATATGAGCAAAGAAGGTCTTTATACATTAATAAATGAAAATACTAGGATGTGGTTTCTAGGAGATATTATTCCTCTAACTTTCTTAAGGCATTTTGCCATAAGTATAGGAGATATTATTGCAGTGGCGGGACTTATGTTATTTATAATTACGGGAATGAAGAAAACAGCTAAAAATTAGCTGTTTTTATTATAGAGAATATAAAAATTTATTTCATAAAAGGAGAAAATTAAAATGAGAAAAGGCATAAATGAGAAAAAGAAAACCTCTATAAGTGATAAATTGAGCAAGAGAATAATGATGCTAATAATTTCAATATTTTTAATAATAATTGTTGCTACATATTTATTGCTTCAATCAACAATTAAGAAAGTAGTGGTAGCCATAGGTCCAGTTGTTACTACAGCAATTACTAATAGACTAGAAAAAGTAGACTATGATAAGTTTTTAAGTGAAAAAGAGAATAGTGAAATATATAAGGACCTTAATGATGGAATAACTTTTTTAGGTGACAAAGGAGTGAATTTCATACAAGAAATATCTATAGTTACACTAAATGGGGATAATAAGTGGACATATATTTTAGATAAATCTAAAGAAAGCCCTGCTAAATTTGGAGATGTTTTTGAGGATACTACTAATAAAGCAATAATTGATGGGGCTATAAGTACAGGTAAATCTACAACTTCTGAGCTGCAGAGAGACGTAATTAATAGGACATCCTCCATGACTACATATATACCTATAAAGACACAAAAGGGAATGAATACTTTAGTAGTATTAAAGATTAAATTAGATGCTATATTGCAAGCGCAACTATTAATTTTGTTAGGTGTAATTATATTTTCAATTATTGTTCTTTTAATTATAAAATTCATGGTAAAGAAAATCACCCAAAGACAGACCAAGTCAATAAACGTGTTAGTAGAAAAAATGAGTGATATGTCTAATTTAGAAGGTGATTTAACAAAAAGAATCCAAATTGATAGTAATGATGAAATAGGAGAACTTGCACAATCCACTAATAAAATGTTAGATACCTTCCAAGAACTTTTAATTCACATTACTAAAACTTCTAAGGAAATTTATGATATTGAAGAAAAATTCACGGATGCCTTCCACAAAAATGTAGAAGGGTTTAAAGAAATGAATACATTGACTGGAAATATTGCTACAAGAATAGACCAACAGACAGAAGAATTGAATAGTTCTGCTGATAACATTCATTATATTAATGATGCAGTAGGTCAAATTGCTGATAATTCACAAATGGTTACGCAGCAAGCAATTGAGGCTAAAGATAATGCAAATGAAGGAAATAAAACTATGATGGATCTTGCAAGTAAGTCAAAAGCAATAGTAGAAGAAGTAGGAGACACATCACAATTAGTTAAAGAGTTAGATGAAAAATCAGAAGCAATAAATGGAATAGTAGTTGCTATTACAGCTATATCTGAGCAAACTAATTTATTAGCACTAAATGCATCTATAGAAGCGGCAAGAGCTGGAGAACAAGGCAGAGGCTTTGCAGTGGTTGCAGATGAAGTAAGGAAATTAGCAGAAGAATCATCAAAATCTGCTGAAGAAATATCTGAACTTATTAAACAAGTTCAAAAGGGAATAGCAGCTGCAGGGGGTTCCATGGAAGGTGTGGCACAACATGTTAAAGAGGTATATAGTTATGTTGATATAGCAGCTAGCAAGTTCGATAAAATAGCTAGTTCTATTGGCAAGGTTTCACAAAAGGTAGAAGAGGTATCGGCAGCTACTCAGGAAATGTCTGCAAATGCATCTACAATAAATAATCAAATTGAAAATTTAGTAAGTATTTCAAAAGAAAATAATGATGCTACAGAAAGTGTAGCGGCTAGCATTCAGTATGGGGTAGATGAAATAACAAATTTGCAACTTGTATTAAAAGAATTGGATAATTCTACTTTAGAATTAATGAAGAGATTGTCAAAATTAACATTAAAATAGAAGATAAAATATATTGATAAAAAAAAATGTGCCATTAATAAAAATTTAAGTTGACTTATTGATTATATAATCTAAAATGAAACATATATAATAATATAAATTAACAATTGAAAGGGGAATTATAAATGAAGAAAAAAATATATATTGATGGAATGAGTTGCAGTCATTGTGTAAGTCATGTCAAGGAAGCACTATTGGACATTGGCGCTAGTAAAGTGAAAGTTGACTTGGAAGAAAAATTCGCTACAGCAGAATTTGACGATGATATAAATGATAATGAAATTACAGATGCTATTGAAGAAGTAGGATATGAGGTTACTGAAATAGAAGAAGATTAACATAATTAACTTTGCCCCTGTTCATTTTAATGGACAGGGGCAAAGTTAATTGTATCTGTATTTATTTATATATTCTTGAAAGCTCCAATTCGATAAAAACTTTTTAGCACTTATATAGCCGCTTTTGTATAAGTGAATTGCAGTTGATTTGGAAAGATTGAAATCAATAGGCGATATTCCATATGTTGGAATAATAACAGAACGAATTAAATTTTCTTCATTTAAATATTCACTAGTGTTTTTTTTACACATAGTTTGTGCCACAGCAATTAGGAAGGATAATGAATCATTAGCTTTAAGAACATTCTTATTATCATTAGCTATGTCAAATCTAAAGCCTATAGTGGGCCACCTTGGTATTGAATCTACATCAAAGATGGTTAGTGGAAAGTTGCAAGTAACGCCACCATCTACAATATAAGCTATACCAGAGGGCGTATGAAGCTGAACAGGTTTAAAGTAAAATGGGATACTAGAACTCATTCTCACAGCTTTAGCAATGCTAAATTCCATTGGATCAATGCCATAGTTGGGAAGGTCGTCAGGAATTACAATAGATTTTTTATTTGTTATATCTGAGGCTATGATTTTAAGTCTGTACTCTCCATTTTCATAGACATCTTTAAATTTAGTTATACCTTTTAGTTTAAGTAAATTATCCATAAAGCTTTGGAGATAATCTCCGGAATATAGACTTTTCTCTTTTATAATTCCTAAGGGCTTTCCTAAAATGGGTAATCGTTGTAATTTATCTTTG
>Ga0209125_1001594_pt1 | contig 20428 bp, 17 predicted proteins | sample BarGraIncub1131A_FD_184503 | JGI IMG/M metagenome (GOLD analysis project Ga0209125, IMG submission 184503) | Arctic peat soil microbial communities from Barrow, Alaska - Barrow Graham LP Incubations 11-31A (SPAdes) (version 2) | ecosystem: Environmental > Terrestrial > Soil > Wetlands > Peat...
CCGTTCCTCGACATCGGAGCCGGTCGCGGCGAGTTCCTGAAGCTGCTCGAAGTGGCGGGCGCGTCGGCGGTCGGGGTCGAGATCAACGCGGCCGATGTGACCATGCTCCAGGCCCAGGGGCTCACGGCCGTCCACGCGGACGCGAACAGCTACCTTCGCGGCCTCGCGCCCGACTCCCTCAGCGGCATCGCCGCCAACTCGGTCATCGAGCACATGACGCCGGAGTATCTTCTCGACTTCTTCGATCTCGCCTACAGCCGGCTGGCACCCGGAGGGTGTGTCATCCTCGAGACGAACAACCCCGAGAACTGGTATTCGCTCGGCACCTTCTGGCTCGACATGACACACACCCGCCCATATCATGCTTCTTCCGTCGCGTTCCAGTTGGACCGTGTCGGTTTCACTCGGATCACCGTGATGTACGCATCGGCCGCTCCGCGGTTCTCCTGCGTCCGCGGCGTGCCGAGCGCCAATTATCTCGAGTATGTCGTGGTCGCGTGGAAGCCCGGGGTGGGGGCGGCTGCCGGCTGACGCCGCGGAGAAACCCTGAGGGGGCCTTCCGGGCGGGATCGATCCAAACTCACTTTGACGAGGAGAAGTACATGACGAAGCGTGCGCTCATCACCGGTATCACGGGCCAGGACGGCTCCTACCTGGCCGAGCTTCTGCTCGACAAGGGCTACGAGGTGTTCGGATTCGTGCGTCGCGCGTCGACCCCGTCGACGGAGCGCATCGACCACATCCTGGACCGCATCACGCTCATCACCGGCGAGATGACCGACCAGACCTCGCTCGTCGATGCGATGCAGCAGTCGCAGGCCGACGAGGTCTACAACCTCGCCGCGCAGAGCTTCGTCGCCGACTCGTGGATAGCGCCGATCTCCACGGGCGACGTCGACGGGCTCGGCGTCACGCGCATCCTCGAGGCGATCCGCCGCGTGAAGCCGGAGGCGCGCTTCTACCAGGCCGCGACCTCGGAGATGTACGGCAAGGTGCACGAGATCCCGCAGACGGAGACGACGCCGTTCCACCCGCGCTCTCCCTACGGCGTCGCCAAGGTCTACGGCTACTTCATCACGCTGAACTACCGCGAGTCCTACGGGATGCATGCGAGCAACGGCATCCTGTTCAACCACGAGTCTCCCCGTCGCGGCATGGAGTTCGTGACCCGCAAGATCACGAACCAGGTGGCCAGGATCAAGCTCGGTCAGGCCAAGGAGTTGCGCCTCGGCAACCTCGACGCGAAGCGCGACTGGGGATTCGCCGGCGACTACGTCGAGGGCATGTGGCGCATCCTCCAGGCCGACGAGCCGGACGACTACGTGCTCGCGACCGGCGAGACGCATGAAGTGCGCGAGTTCTGCGAGATCGCCTTCTCCCACGTGGGCCTGGACTACCGGGACCACGTCGTGCTCGACCCGAGGTTCGTGCGTCCGGCGGAGGTCGAGCTGCTGCTCGGCAGCCCTGCCAAGGCGAAGGAGAAGCTCGGCTGGGTGCCGAAGGTCGGTTTCCGCGATCTCGTCGAGATGATGGTCGACGCCGACCTCGAGCGTCTTTCGGGCCGGGCGTAGACGTGGGCAAGCGCGCACTCATCACCGGTGTGGCCGGCCAGGACGGTACGTACCTGACGGACCTGCTGCTCGGCCGGGGCTACGAGGTCTGGGGCGTACCGGGCCCGTACCCGGGCGCCTTCGCCGATACAGTCGCGCGCAATGCGGGCCGTGTCTTTTCGATCGATGCGGACCTCACCGATATGGACTCGCTGCTCGCAGCGGTCGAAGCATCGCGTCCCGACGAGATCTACAACTTCGCGGCGCAGTCCTCGGTCGGAGAGTCGTTCGACTCGGCGATAGCCACCACGGAGACCAATGCCGTGGGCGTGCTCCGGATCCTCGAGGCGCTTCGCACGCTCGCCCCCGACGCGCGCTTCTTCCAGGCGTCCTCGGCTGAGATGTTCGGCAACGCCGCCGAGATGCCGCAGCGCGAGACCACGCCACTGCATCCGCGCTCTCCGTATGCGGCGTCGAAGACGTATGCGTTCCACATCGTGGGCAGCTACCGCGAGTCCTACGGCATGCACGCCAGCAACGGGATTATGTTTAATCACGAGTCCCCGCTGCGCGGTATGCAGTTCGTGACCCGCAAGATCACGGACGGCGCCGTGCGCTGCAAGCTTGGCCTCGCATCCGAGCTGCGCCTCGGCAACCTCGACGCCAAACGCGACTGGGGCTTTGCCGGGGACTACGTCGAGGCGATGTGGCTGATGCTGCAGCAGGACACCCCGGACGACTACGTGGTCGCCTCCGGTGAGGTGCACACGGTGCGCGACTTCTGCGCGGCGGCGTTCTCGCGTCTCGATCTCGACTACGAGGAGTTCGTCGTGGTCGATCCGAAGTTCTTCCGGCCCGTCGACGTCAACGTGCTCTACGGCGATCCCACCAAGGCGCGCACCGTCCTGGGCTGGGAGCGGAAGGTCCGGTTCGAGGAGCTCGTCGGGATGATGGTGGACGCGGACGTGGAGCGCCTCGGAAGCGACAGTCGCCGCGAAGGGGAGTAGGAGCAGTCGGGGCGCTGTTGCCTCGCGGGGATCGGGCAGAGAGGGCCATTCGGCATGCCGCAGGGGACGACTCTGAGTCGCTGGACGCGCGTATTGCGCGCGCGAGCTTTTGAAATCGGGCTGGGCGTTCTTGTTGCGCTGCAGGGATTCAGCTTGCTGACGCTCGCACGGGTTCATCCCGTCTGGGGCGATGAGGGCAGCTACTCCGATGTTGCGATGAGTTTCGCGCGCCGGGGGACGTTTGCGCAGCCATTCCTGTCCGGCGATTTTGGGTTCGAGCGATCGAATGTCGCGTTCGGCAGGCTATATACGGGCGCGCTTGGGCTCGTCTACCGCTTCTTCGGCGTCGGTGTCTTGCAGGGTAGGCTTCTGTCGTTCGCGTGCGGCCTTGCGATTCTCGCTCTGGTCTATGCCATCACGCGAGAATTGCGCGGCAGTCGGGCTGCGTCCGTCTGGGCGGCTGTCCTAGCGGCGGCGTCCTACTCATTCTTCGACACCACGCACACGATCAGGCCCGAGATAATGCTGACCGCGCTCGCGATGTGTGCGTTGTACGTGCTGCTCGTCGCGCTTCGGAAGAGGTCCGTCAGGCTGTACGCTGTCGCGGGTCTTTTAGCAGGCGCCTGTGCGGACGTGCACTCGAACGGCATGTGCGTGCCAATCGCCATCGCGCTGGTGGTCGTGTGGCTGCTCGGCTGGCGTCGCGCGTTCCGCTCTGTCGCCCTCCCATTCGGCCTTGGGGCTATGGTCGCTGCTGTGTGGTGGATCAGCGTTCACGTGCTTCCGGACCCCGGTTTGTTCGCGTCACAGTGGGGCGTTTGGTCGACCTACGGGCTGCCGCCCGCTGTCCAGATGGTGACTCACCCCATCACGTGGATCATGACTGAGGCCCACAAGATCGTTGAGCCCGGGACGATCAACGTGGCGATCCTATTGCTGGCTGGGTACTGGGCCATGCTCCTGGTAAGCGCCGCGGTTCTGGTCCCGACATGGGTGCGGCGCGAAAACGTGGAGCCTGAATCGGGTGCGGATCCTGATGCGGATCGGCTGCGCTACGCTCTCGTACCGCTGGTATACCTCGCGTCACTGACGTTCGCGATGACTCTGATCGTCTCGCAGCGGCTCCAGCCATACTACGTGTACGCCATCCCGATGATCGCTTCCGGAGCGGTTCTTGCAATCCCGTTCGCACGTCGCCTGGCACGGCAAGTCCTGTCGGTAGTGCTGGTCGGGGCCGTCGTGCTGTCCATTGGCGCGACCGGGTACGCGAGCTGGAAGCTGCGAGATGCCGATTACGAGCATTTCGCAAGCCAGATACGCGGACTCGTTCCCGCTGACGCCCGAGTGTTCGGGTGGCCGGATCTCCGGTTCGCGTTTTTGAGCGACCAGCTTCGCGGGTATACGCGTGAGCTGTATGAGCGTGCCCCCGCGGGGAGCTTCCTCGTGGTCGGCGAGGATCTTGATGTGGCCTCAGTCGCGAGCAACCCGGCTCTCCATAGGCTGATCATCGATCGCGGGGAGCTGGTCGGTACTGTCGTCGACCCCGTATACGGGCGTAACCTCTCTGTATCGCCCAGCATGCCTGTGTACCGAACGCGGGTCTACAGACTCAAGTAGGCGAGTCACTGTGACCGGGGCTCAGACTCGGCTAATTGGAGCTGGGACCGGATCGGCGAGAATCGCGAAGATGGCGAATATGATGTCTTGCGTCGGTTGGAGATGATCGGGGCATCGTGATGAATCGGGCGAGCGGGGCCAACTCATTCAACTCGCAGGGCTGCCCCTGTGCCCTCTCCGCTGAGATGGGGCGCCGACAAGGCACGCTAGATGAGGCGCCTGTCCCTCGCGACCATTGCCTTGTTCACGCGGGCGACAGTCGAATCCGCGAGTAGGACGCACACAATGCCTGATTCGATTCCGGAAGAGCCCTTGCAGGGGTCGACCGCGCCTGCTGCGGTGAGGATCCGCAGCTCGGCTTGGGTGTTCGCGGCGCAGATCGCCAAGACGGCGATGTCGATCCCGGTCGGGATCATCTTGGCGCGCACGCTCGGTGCGGGCGGCAAGGGCTCGGTCTCCGTCGTGCAGACCGTGTCGGCGGTCGCCGTTGTGCTGCTCAACCTCGGCATGCCGAACGCGGTCATGTGGCTTGCCGCCAAGGGCAGGGCCACGGGACGACAGGCGCTCAAGATGGCCATGCTGCTGGCCGCGGGCGTAGCGGCGGCCGGCACGATCGCGGTGTTTGTGATTGGTCCTGATCGCGCTGCCCGACTGATCGGCCTCGACACCGCGGCACTGCTCGCGGTCGCTATTTTCGCGACCGTGCCTTCGATGATCTCCTACTTCGAGGACGCCTACTTGGTGGGTCGTGGTGTCGTCCGCGACACCCAGATCACAGATGTCACGGCGCTCGCCATCCAGTTCGCAGCCATGGGCATGCTTGCGCTGACGCACCATCTCACGATCGTTGTTGCGGTATTCGTGTGGTTGGCGTGCACTACCGGCGCGACCGCGTTCAAGGCGTTCCTCGTGCTGCGTGGCGGGCGTGCCGCGCGGGAACCCGGAGTACGTCAGCTATGGGTGGAGGGGCGCGCGTACGGCCTCAAGGCGTGGCTCGGCAGCACCGTGAACCTGCTCTCGTTGCGCCAGGACGTCTTGCTTCTCGCCGCGTTCGCCGGTACGCGCCAAGTCGGCATCTACACAGTCGGCGTGGCTGCCGCGGAGCTGGCGTGGTACATCCCGAACGCGCTTCAGGGTGTCGCGACCGCGAAGTTCTCTGCAGAGGAAGACTCGCTCGAACTCGCGCAGCGTCTCAACCGTTCCGTATGGCCGTTCACGCTCGCGTTCAGTCTCGTGGTGTTCGCGGTTGCGGCACCACTCATCCCGCTGGTTTACGGGTCTGCGTTCGCAGGCTCGATCCTGCCTCTGGCATTCCTGCTTCCGGGCATCCTCGCGACCTCGATGTCGAGTTCGCTCTCCGCGTGGCTTTCGGGCAGAGGGCACCCCGGGGACCCCGCGTTCGCCAACGTGGTCAACATGGGAGTGAACCTCGTTGCGAACATCATCCTGACTCCGCGGCTCGGCGCACGCGGCGCGGCGCTCGCATCGTCGATCTCGTACTCAGCCGCAACGGCTCTCATCTTGTGGCGCTTCCAGAAGCGTTCCGGGTCGCGCCTCTCAGATGCGCTGGTGCCACGGAGCTCTGACTTGCGCGCCATGGCGGGTATCATGTCGAGTGCGCTGAAACAGCGGATCAGGACCAGTGAGAAGGCGGACGGTCAATGAGCTATAGCGGTCCCGGCCTCGATGGGGCAAGCGTTCTGGTCACCGGGGGGACGGGTTCCTTCGGCAAGGCGTTCGTAGCGACCGTTCTTGATCGCTACCCCGATGTTGCACGCCTGATCGTCTACTCGCGCGACGAACTCAAGCAGTTCGAGATGTCGCACACATTCCCCGAGTCGCGCTATCCGGCGATGCGTTACTTCATCGGCGACGTTCGCGACGAGGCGCGCCTCGCGCGCGCCATGGAGGGTGTCGATGTCGTCGTTCATGCGGCTGCGCTCAAGCACGTTCCCGTGTGTGAGTACAACCCGTTCGAGGCGATCAAGACCAACGTCTTGGGTGCCCAGAACGTCATCGAGACAGCTATCAACGCGGGCGTGCGGCGCGTCGTCGCTCTGTCCACGGACAAGGCTGCGGCTCCCATCAATCTGTATGGCGCAACGAAGCTGTGTTCGGACAAGCTCTTCGTCGCGGCGAACAACTACAAGGGCTCTCGCGACATCCGCTTCTCGGTGGTGCGCTACGGCAATGTCATGGGGAGCCGGGGGAGCGTGATCCCGTTCTTTATGAGCAAGAAGAGTGAGGGCGTCCTGCCCATCACCGACGAGCGCATGACGCGGTTCAATATCACGCTCCAGGAGGGTGTTGAGATGGTGCTTCACGCCATCGATAACATGTGGGGCGGCGAGCTCTATGTCCCCAAGATCCCGAGCTACCGCATCACCGACGTCGCCCAAGCGATCGCCCCTGAAGCCCGGCTCGACATCGTCGGCATCCGGCCGGGTGAGAAGTTGCATGAGGACCTTATCACCGAGACCGACGCACTCTCGACCGTCGAGCTCGCCAACAGCTTTGTGATTCTTCCAGCCACGCCGTTGTGGGACGTCGACGCCTTCATCGAAGCTTTCGACGGATGTATGTGTCCGATCGGCTTCCGTTACAACTCCGGCGCTAACGACGAATGGCTGTCTGTCGACGATATTCGCAGGCTTGTCCGCGAGCACGTGGATCCGAGTTTCGAGGCCTAACCGATGATCCCGTACGGGCGACAGTGGATCAATGACGACGACATCGACGCCGTCATTGAAGTCCTGCGCTCGGATTGGCTGACGCAGGGTCCGAGCATCGCGGCGTTCGAGGCGAGTGTTGCCTCGCGTGTGGGCGCGAAACACGCAGTCGCGGTCAGCAGCGGCACCGCCGCTCTGCATCTTGCGGTTCTTGCTGCGGGAGTCGGCCCCGGCGACGTGGTGTGGACCTCGCCGATCACCTTCGTGGCTTCGGCGAACTGCGCGCTGTACGCCGGCGCGTCCGTCGGCTTCGTCGACATCGAGCCCGACACTGCGTTGATCGACGCCGAGCAGCTCGAGTTCAAACTCGCCGTAGCTGCTGAAACAGGTGTTCTGCCCAAGGCGATCGTTGTGGTGCACCTCGCCGGCCAGCCCTGCGACATGGCGCGTATTGGGGCGGCCGCGAGTCGCTACGGCGTTGCCGTGATCGAAGATGCGGCGCACGCCATCGGCGGATCGTACGCGGGCGCTCCAGTTGGCGCGTGCGAGTACTCGGACATGACCACATTCTCCTTCCACCCGGTCAAGGTCGTCACGACGGGTGAGGGCGGCATGATCACGACGAACGATGACCTCTTGGCCGAGAAGCTGCGGCTGGGTCGCACGCACGGCATCACCCGCGACCCTTCGCTCATGACGCGCGAGCCTGACGGCCCCTGGTACTACGAGCAGGTCTCTCTCGGCTACAACTATCGAATCACCGACTTCCAGTGCGCACTCGGTATTTCGCAGATGCGCCGCCTCGACGAGTTCCTCGCTCGCCGGGCCGAGTTGGCCACGCGATACGACGAGATGCTGGTAGACCTGCCCGTGAGTCCGCTGGTCCAGCGCGATGGCCGGACGAGCGGTTGGCACCTCTATGTGATCAATCTGCAGCCCGGAACGCATCGTTCGCGACGAGAGGTCTTCGACGCACTTCGAGCCGCAGGCATCGGGGTCAACGTGCACTACATCCCGGTACACCTGCAGCCCTACTATCGGGCACTCGGTTTCGAGGTCGGAGATTTCCCCGTTGCGGAGGCCTACTACGACTCGGCGATCACGCTTCCGCTCTATCCGGCGATGAGCGAGGCCGATCAGGATGCCGTTGTGGCTGCCCTGCGTGAGGCCCTCTCGTGAAGCTCGCGCTCGGCACCGCCCAGTTCGGCTTGGACTACGGCGTCAGTAACTCGACCGGTCGTGTTTCCGCCGAGGAGGTCGCCCGCATTCTCGATGTCGCGGCGAACGCTGGCATCCGCCTGATCGATACTGCATGGGCCTACGGCGATGCCGAGGAGGTTCTCGGTCGGCTGCATGCGAGCGAGCGGTTTGACATCGTCACGAAGACGGCGCTCTTGAGTGCGGATGGGGTCGAGGGTGTGGCCGCGGGAGTGGATGAGTCGCTTTCGCGCCTTGGGCTGACGTCGGTGTACGGCTTGCTCGTCCACGCAGCCGGCGATCTGCTCGGCGATAGCGGACCGGATCTTGCGCGATTGCTCGTGCGATCGAGGGAGAACGGGATCGCGCGGCGCATCGGCATTTCGGCATACAGCGCCGAGGAGATCTACGCCGCCCTCGAGGTGTTCGACGCGGACCTCGTGCAGGTGCCCGTGAACGTGCTCGACCAGCGGCTGCTCGGCAGTGGCGTGCTGGCCGACCTCAAGGCGCGCGGTATCGAGGTCCATGCCCGTTCGACATTCTTGCAGGGGCTACTTCTCATGGAGCCCGCTGCCGCGCCCGCGTACTTCTCTCCGATCCGCGATCGGCTCGAGGAGTGGCGCGATTTCTGCGCGGCACGCGGGCTGTCGCCTCTCGCAGCCGCGCTCGGCTTCGTGACCGGACTGTCTGAAGTCGACCGGGTCGTGGTGGGGGTCGAGTCCGCCGAGCAGCTGACCCAGATCGTCGCAGCCGCCGGACCACTCGACCCCGCTGATTTTCTGGCGCTCGCGCTCGATGATCCGATGTACTTGGAACCGTCGCGGTGGCAGGTGGAACGGTGATACTCGGCGTGTTGCAGGCACGGGTCTCCTCGACCCGGCTACCGGGCAAGGTCATGCTGCCGGTCCTCGGTGAGCCGATGATCGCGCGGCAGATCGAGCGTGTGCGCCGAGCGACGCTGTTGGACGGTCTTGTGGTCGCTACGAGCACGGATGCGAGCGACGATCCGCTCGCTGAACTGTGTGTTCGCCTTGGTGTCGACTGTTACCGCGGGTCGCTTGAGGACGTACTGGTCCGGTTCGTCGGCGCAGCGCGCAGCCACGGTGCCGACCACGTCGTGCGGCTGACGGGGGACTGCCCACTAGCGGACCCTGGGGTCATCGATGCGGTCATAGGTCTGCACCTCGAGGGTGGCTTCGACTACACCAGCAACACGGCCCCGCCCACATTTCCTGATGGAATGGATGTCGAGGTCATGCGCGTGGGTGTGCTTGAGCGGGCGGATCGTGAGGCGCGTGCAGGGTCCGAGCGTGAGCACGTGACCCAGTACATCGTGAAGCATCCGGAGACCTTCGCGCTCGGCACTCTGGTAAACGACGTTGATCTGTCGCAGATGCGCTGGACGGTCGACGAACCCGAAGACCTTGAGTTCGTTCGCGAGGTCTATGCTGCTTTGTATCCGCTCAAGCCCTCATTCTCGTGGCGCGACGTACTCGCGTTCGTTGTCGAGAATCCCGGAGTCTGTGACGCGAACGCGGGTATTGTCCGCAACGAGGGCCTGATGAGGTCCGAATCCGAAGACCGGCGAGGTAGGGAATCTGGAGGCGTCGAGGATGTCTGAGCGGTATGCGCGGTCCGAGGAACTGCTCGAGCGAGCACTGAGGACGATCCCGCTCGGCACCCAGACGTTTTCCAAGAGCCGCACCCAGTACCCGCACGGAGTCTCGCCGTATTACATCTCCCGCGGGGAGGGTTCGCACGTATGGGACGTGGACGGCAATGAATACGTCGACTTCATCATGTCGCTGTGTGCTGTCACGCTCGGATACAACGACCCTGACGTGACCGCCGCCGTTCAGGCGCAACTCGCCGATGGCGTGATCTTTTCCCTTCCTCACGAGGTCGAGATCGAGGCCGCGGAGCGCATCGTCGAGATGGTGCCGTGCGCCGAGATGGTCCGTTTCGGCAAGAACGGCTCCGACGCCACTTCGGGCGCCGTCCGAGTCTCTCGGGCGTTCACCGGCCGGGACCATGTGCTGGTGTGCGGTTATCACGGCTGGCAGGACTGGTACATCGGTTCGACGGCGCGCAGTCTGGGCGTTCCGCAGGCGACTCGAGACCTGACGCACACGTTCGGCTACAACGATATCGACTCGCTACGGTCGCTGTTTGTGGAGTATCGCGACGAGGTCGCCTGCGTGATCATGGAGCCGATGAACGTCGTCGAGCCGATGCCGGGCTTCCTCGAAGAAGTCGCCGAGATCACTCGCGCGAACGGCGCGGTCTTCGTGTTCGACGAGACGATCACCGGATTCCGCTACGCCAACGGGGGGGCGCAGGAATACTTTGGCGTGACGCCCGACCTAGCAACCTTCGGCAAGGGCCTGGCAAATGGCTATCCGGTCTCGGCGGTCGCCGGACGCGCCGACATCATGAAGCTAATGGAGGAGGTCTTCTTCTCCTTCACGTTCGGCGGTGAGACCCTCTCACTCGCTGCGGCTGTCGCGACGATGGACAAGCTGCGTCGCGAGCCGATCGTCGCGAGCACGGTCGCGCAGGGGCGCAAGGTCATCGCCGGTGTCGGAGAGCTTATCGCCGAGCACGGATGCAGCGACTTCCTCTCCATCTCGGGTCACCCTTCGTGGTCGTTCCTCCTCATGTCGGATGCCGAAAAGAGCACCTCTTGGGAGCTCAAGACCGTATTCGAGCAGGAGCTCTTTGCCCGAGGCATCCTCGGCTACGGCACGCACAACATGAGCTACGCGCACGGCGACGCCGAGGTGACAGCGCTGCTCGGCGCGTACTCCGAGATCTTCCCGCTCTTGCGGCAAGCTGCTTCAGCCGGCTCAGCGGGCCTGCTCTCCTGCGAGCCCCTGCGGCCGTTGTTCAAAGTTCGCTGAGGACCTCGGCGATGAACGTGGTATTCAGAGCGGACTCCTCCGCGAGCATCGGCGCCGGACATGTCTCCCGGTGCCTCGCCTTGGCCATCGAGCTCGCGAAGCAGGGCGACCGGTGCGTCTTTGCATGTCGCCCGGCCGTCGGTGATCTGATCTCCTTCATCAGGGGCGTGGGCTTCGATGTCGTGGAATTGCCGGATGCGACGGCATCGCCCGAGGCAGAGGCTCTCGCCATCAGCCTCCGAGCGACCAATATCGAGCATGTCGACTGGCTCGTGGTCGACCACTATGGCCTCGACCACGCGTTCGAATCCGCTTGCCGCACCTTCGCCCAGAAGATCGCGGTCATCGACGATCTCGCGAGCCGGCGTCATGACTGCGATATCTTGCTCGACCAGAACATGGGGACCGACTCCGCCGACTACGCGGGCCTCGTACTCGGCAGCGCGACGGTGCTCGCCGGTCCGCGTTTCGCGCTTCTGCGCGGGCAGTTCGGTGAGGCGACGGCGCATTCGCGGTGGCGCGACGGCTCTGTGAGTCGGGTATTGGTCTGCTTCGGCGGTTCCGACCCGACAAACGAGACCGAGAAGGTGCTGGTCGCGCTCGTGATGCTTGGCGATATCGGAATCGCCGTGGATGTCGTTCTGCCAGAGGTGGCGCCGTACCGGGACGCCGTCGCCACGCGAGCGGCAAAGATGTCAGGAGTCACCCTGCACGGTCGCGTTGAGGACATGGCCGCGCTCATGAGCGCGGCTGATCTGATGATCGGCGCGGGCGGAGTGACGCTGCTCGAGCGCGCGGCCGTCGGTTTGCCGTCTATCTCGCTGCGGACCGCAGATAACCAGACGCGCGCCGCGTGTGCCGCTGCGACCCTCGGCACTACACGAGATCTTGGGCCTTCCGGTGATGTCACGCCGGGCGCGATCGCCGCTGCTTTGGGCGATCTGCTCGGCGATGCCGGCGTAGTGCGTGACATGGCGGCCTCGGCACGGGCGGCCGCCGGCCTCGAGCCCGGTTCGGGGCCCCGCGTACTGTCAGGGCTGATGCACTGCATCTCCTCGCCCGGCGCGCAGTCACGTCTCCGCCCTCTGCGCGCCGACGATCGTCCGCGGCTTCGCATGTGGCGCAACAGCGACAGAGTGCGTCTTGCGATGAGCAGCCAGCATCTTGTGGCCGCCGACGAGCATGACGAGTGGTTCGATCGTGCTCTGGCTGAAGGGCCCGGTCGGCGCTTCGTCTACGAATGCGGTGGCGTCCCCCTCGGCTTCGTCACGTTCAGCGATGTCCTCGAACACGAGCGCGCATGTACGTGGGGCTTTTACATGGGCGAGCCGTGGGCGCCGCGAGGCAGCGGCGGCCGGCTCGGTATGCTTGCTCTGGACACCGCATTCACTGAGCTTGGCCTCGACGAGGTGCGCGCTGAAGTCCTCTCGGGCAACGCATCGAGTCTGGCCTTTCATGCGAGAATGGGCTTCCGGGAGACGGGGGCCATCACCGGCTCTTCTCCGGATGATGCGACCGTGATGACATGGCGCACGTTCGCGCTCACGAAAGCGGAATGGGCGGTCGTTCGCGGAGCACTCGTCGAGACGTACTTCGGAGCAGGGGGCGCATCATGAGCGGGTTCGCTATCGCGGGACACGCTATCGGCAGCGATGCTCCGCCCTTCGTCATCGCGGAGATGTCGGGCAATCACAACCAGTCGCTCGATCGTGCGCTTGCGATCGTCGATGCGGCAGCCGACTCCGGCGCGCACGCGCTCAAGATCCAGACCTACACCGCGGACACCATCACGCTCGATGTGAGCCGCGGGGAATTCCTCATCGACGATCCCTCGAGTCTTTGGGCGGGCGAGACGCTGCATTCCCTCTACGCCAAGGCGTTCACGCCGTGGGAGTGGCATGAGGCGATCTTTACTCGCGCAAAAGAGCGCGGGCTCGTCGCGTTCTCCACGCCCTTCGACGAGAGCGCGGTCGAGTTCCTCGAGGAGCTCGACGTGCCGTGTTACAAGATCGCTTCGTTCGAGAACGTGCACTTGCCGCTCATCCGTAAGGTCGCCGCGACGGGCAAGCCGATAATCATGTCGACCGGGATGGCGACCGCGGCTGAGCTCGACGAAGCGGTGCGCGCCGCGCGCGAGGCGGGTTGCGCGGATCTCGTTCTGCTCAAGTGCACGAGTACGTATCCATCCGATCCTGCGGACTCAAACCTGCGCACGATCCCGCATATGCGCGAGTTGTTCGGGTGCGAGGTCGGCCTGTCCGATCACACACTCGGCACCGGGGTCTCCTGCGCGGCAGTCGCGCTCGGTGCGACGGTGATCGAGAAGCATTTCACCTTGTCGCGCTCCGACGGAGGCGTCGACGCTGCATTCTCGCTCGAGCCCGACGAGCTCACCACGCTCGTGCGCGACACCCGGAGCGCGTGGCAGTCGCTCGGGTCGGTATCCTACGGCTCCACCGCTGCCGAGAAGTCCTCGCTGGCCTTCCGCCGCTCTTTGTACGTCGCCCGGGACATGAAGGCGGGTGATGTGTTCAGCGCCGCCAATCTGCGAGTGGTCCGTCCGGGCCTGGGGCTCGCGCCCAAGTTCTACGAGGTGCTTCTCGGCAGGCGCATTGCGCGCGATGCTGAGAAGGGCACGCCTGCGAGCTGGGATCTGCTCGGGTGAGTCTCCAAGACCCGTCGCGCGGTGCATTGCTCGTCGCGACCGCGCTTGAGCAGACGTGGGAAGCGCCTGACGGCTCACCCGCCGATGTCGTGTTCCTGGCACCGTGGTGCCGGCGCTACTCGAGAAGGGCTGCGTGGGAGCCACTCGGCGATGTAGTCGTCGCAGATCCATGGGCAACGCCCGAGGCTCTCGCAGCAGGAATCGCTCGCGTCAATGCCATCATCGACCGTGCGCTCGTCGGTCTTAGCGACGTGCTCGGCAATGCGCACGGTGAGCGCTGGACGCAGCGGGAGGCGCGCATCCTGCTCGGGCCATGGCTGATGTCGTACGTCCCGGCGCAACTCGACCGATGGGAGAGGCTGTCGCTCGCGGTCAAAGAGCGTGCCGAGCTGACTGCTTGGGGCACTCCGAGCATGAGCGCGGTCATCCCGGCTGACACACTCCAGGCAGTGCAGCTACTCAAGAGCGACAGCTACAACCTCCAGCTCATGACTCCGATGATGGACGCGCTGGGTATCCGAGTGTTGTCCGCAAACGATCTCAGGCTTGAGCCCCTGGGGACCTTCAATTTCGGCGCACCCCGCCGTTCGGTATTCCGGAGGGCTGCGGACATGGTGGCGAGGGCGGCCATCACTATGCGCGGAGGTCGCGCGGTGGCAATGCGCTTGCCGCATTTCCCGAGGCGGGTGCAACTCGAGCTTGTCAGGCGCATGCGGCTCTCGGCGATTCCGGCACCCTCTGCGTCGGAATCGGCTGGCGCCCCTGTCGATGCTGCACGTCGCTCCGGACTCGGAGCGGTCGATCTCGGCGACGGTCCCTTCGAGCGTTACCTCGGGGCGGTCATACCTCGCGATGTGCCCACGTGCTTCTTCGAAGGGTACGAGTCATTGCGCGCGGGCGTGCGCGCAATGGGGCGCTGCCCGTCGGCCATCCTCTCGGCGAACGCGTGGTACTACGACGAATCGTTCAAGCGCTGGGCTGCGAACGGCGCCGAGAAGGGCTCGCGGTTGCTCGGCGTGCAGCACGGGGGCAACTACGGGATCGATGCGTATTCGCCGAGCGAGGATCACGAGACCGCGATCACCGATCGCTACTACACGTGGGGCTGGATGAGGGACAGCGTTCGTGCCATCACGGTACCTATGCCAGCCCCTAAGCTGATCGGGCGTGAGCGACTGTCGGCGGATCCCGCCGCGACCGGAGTGTTGTTCGTGGCGACGTCGTTGCCTCGCTACTCGATACAGCTCGACCACGGTCCCGAGCGCTTTGAGCGCTATCTCGCGCGCCAAGGCGCGTTCCTCTCAGCCGTGTCAGGCGAAGTCGATGGCGTGCTAAGGGTACGTCCGCACCGCGAGTCGCTCGGGTGGGACATCGTCGAGCGCGTGGCGGTGGCGCACCCGGAAGTCGCTATCGAGGGGTGGGATGTCCCCTTCGCCGAGAGTCTTTCGACCTGCCGAATCTTCGTATGTGACCATCTGTCCACGACTTTTGCTGAGGCCCTTGCCGTCGGCAAGCCGACGGTGTTGCTTTGGGACTCCGCTGATACCCCGATCCGGGCCGAGGCGATGGACGTACTTGGCGAGCTTCGCACCGCCGGTATCCTGTTCGATGATCCGAAAGCCGCTGCCGGGGCCGTCTCCGACGCGTATGCGAACGTCGCTGAGTGGTGGGGCGCCCCGACGCGCGTAGCCGCGGTCACTCGCTTCTGCCGGCGGTTCGCACGCATGGACGATGAGGCGGTTGCGGTTTGGATCGCGGAACTCGCGTCATTCACCGGATAGCTTGGCGGGCGCCTGCACCGTCGGCGCGCTAGACTGAGCGCATCCATACAGCGCGGGCCTCGAATGGACTCAGCGTATGGCCGTTGCTGATATCGGATGCGTTTGCGAGAAACGACCAGGCCACCTTCTATCTGAGAGCCGTGAAGTGACCATGCCTGATATCGCGAACAAGCGCGTCCTCGTCACCGGAGCTGCGGGCTTCATCGGCACCAGGCTCCTCGCCCGGCTCGTGGGCGACGGTGCGCGCGTCTTCGCCCTTGATCGGGTGCCGGTTGCAAACACACAGATCGAGCGCGCGTTCTGCGGCGATATCGCCGACGCCAACGCCCTGCGCACCGCCGTCAGGGAATCTGCTCCCGATGTGGTGTTCCATCTCGCCGCCTCGCTCGTAAGGTCGAGCGAGCTCCTGGCGTTCCGGCATGCGATCGAGGCGAACCTGCTCGTCACGCTCTCGCTGGTCGAGGCGATGCAGGCCGAGTGCGTCGACGCCCGGCTCGTCGCCATGGGTACCTCCGAGGAGTACGGCACCGCCCCGTGCCCGTTCGACGAGGGAGAGCGGGAGTCTCCAGTGAGCGCCTACTCGCTCTCCAAGCTCGCGATGACGCGGATGCTCGAGACGCTGTCGCGGGTCCAGGGGCTGCCGGTCACGATCATCCGGCCGTCGCTCGCGTACGGCCCCGGGCAGCGCCCCAACATGTTTGTGCCCGCGCTCATCGCCGCGATCCTCGAGGGCCGCGAGTTCCCGACGACCCCCGGCGAGCAGACGCGTGACTTCGTCTACGTCGACGACCTTGTGGACGCTCTCGTGCGGGCCTCGGTCAGCGATGCCGCACTCGGCCGCGTCATCAATATCGGAAGCGGCGACGCCGTGCGGATCTGCGATCTGGCGACGACCGTCGAGCGGCTCGCCGGCGTCTCGGGCCTCGTGAAGCTGGGCGCCATGCCGTACCGGGCCGGCGAGCAGATGGAGTACAGCGTCGACTCCTCACTCGCGCGCGAGCTCATCGGCTGGAGTGCGACCACCCCGCTCGAAGAGGGGCTGCGCCGCACCATCGATGCCGCCCGCTCCGGGGCGTAGGCGTGCGACTGCACATCCATACCGACGGCCCGTTCTTCTCGGGTGCCGAGAACATGATCGCCAACTTCCTCAACTCCGATGAGTTCGTCCGCGAGTTCGACGTGACGTTCAGTTACCGTCGCTCTCCCGAATACGATCGTGGGCTCGCCGAGCGCGTGCACACTCGCGCCGAGATCCACCCGCTCGATCTGCTCGATCTGCCGTCGCGCACCGATCCGCTCCCCACGCCTGCGCGGCAATTCGCGAAGCTCGGTGCATATGCGACCGGTGCGAAGTACCGCGATGTGCGTGCCAACACCGCGCGCATCGAGGCGGTGCTGCGGCAGACGCGTCCCGACGTGCTGCACGTGAACAGCGGTGGCTACCCGGGCGCGTACTCCACGCTGGCCGCGGTGCTGGCGGCACGCAACGCCGGCGTGGCGCACACCGTCTACGTCGCCAACAACATCGCGATGCCCTACACGTGGCGCCGCGCCCTCGATCGGCCCCTCGACCGGAAGGTCGCCGCCGCTGTGGAGTTGTTCGTTACCGGCTCGGGCCATGCCGGGGAGGCGCTGGCCGCGGTGCTCGATCTGCCGCGCGAGAAGCTGCGCACGATCCCCAACGGCATCCGACCGCGCGAGGTGACCGAGCCCGCCGGAGATGTGCGCGCTCGTATCGGTGCGCCCGAGGGCCGGCCGCTTGTCGCGGTCGTCGCCAACCTCGAGGCGCGCAAGGGGCACCGCCACCTTCTCGGCGCCTTGGCGCTCCTGAAGTCGCGTGGGTTCGCGCCGCTTCCGTGGATCGCCATCGAGGGTGTGGGCCCCGAGGAGGCGGCGCTCCGCGAGATGGTCGCAGCGCGATCGCTCTCAGGGGATGTTGCGTTCTTGGGCAGGGAGGCCCGCGTCTTCGACCTGATGAACGCATCGGACCTGCTCGCGCTGCCGTCCGTCGCCAACGAGGACTTCCCCAATGTGATCCTCGAGGCGATGTCGCTGGGAAAGCCCGTGGTGGCGAGCCGCATCGCGGGCACGCCGGAGCAGGTCGTCGACCGCGTGACCGGCTTGTTGGTCGAGCCGGGTGACGTGGGCGCACTGGCCGAAGCTCTTGCGGCGATGTCCTCGAGTCCCGAGGACCGGCTGAGGATGGGGGAGGCCGGCCGGGAGCGGTTCGAGGTGCACTTCACGGCCGATCGATCCGTGGCCGCCTATTCCGACCTCTACCGGGAGTTGTGCCGCCGGTAGGCGCGAGCCCCGTGAGTAGCGCCCTTGTGGCGTGCCGCTAGAATACCTAGAAGCATGTAGTGTCCGTGTTCCGCGGAGGGGAAATCGATGATCAGGTCCGCATTCTCCGGTAAACGTGTGCTGGTCACCGGCCACACCGGATTCAAGGGCTCGTGGATGAGCATGTGGCTCGCGAAGGCGGGTGCCGAGGTCGTGGGCTACGCGCTCGCGCCCAACACCGAGCGCGACAACTTCGTGGTCTCCGGCGTCGAGCAGATGCTCGTCGAGTCGGTCATCGCGGACACCCGTGACGCCGACCGGCTGCGCGAGGTCGTCGAGAAGCATCGCCCCGAGGTCGTCTTCCACCTCGCCGCCCAGCCGCTCGTGCGCTACTCCTACGATCACCCCGCCGAGACGTTCCACACCAACGTGGTCGGTGCCGCGAACGTTCTCGACGCGGTCCGTGCGGTCGGCACCTCCAAGGCGACCGTCGTCATCACCAGCGACAAGTGCTACCGCAACAACGAGTGGGAGTGGGGCTACCGCGAGGCCGATGTCCTCGGAGGCCACGACCCGTATTCGGCGAGCAAGGCGGCCGAGGAACTCGTCGTCAGCTGCTATCGCGACAGCTTCTTTGGACCGGCGGGCCTGCCGCTGGCCTCCACGCGAGCCGGCAACGTCATCGGCGGAGGTGACTGGAGCGTGGACCGCATCGTCTGCGACGCGATCCGCGCCTTCGAGGCCGGGACGCCGCTCGGCGTGCGCAGCCCGGCTTCCACCCGGCCGTGGCAGCATGTGCTCGAGCCCATCGGCGGCTACCTGTTGCTCGCGGCGCGCATGCTCGCCGAGCCGGGGCGCTACGCCGAGCCCTTCAACTTCGGACCCGATGCCGCAGCCGTCTACAACGTCGGCCGCCTGTGCGACATGGCCTCTGCCGCCTGGGGAGAGGGCGCTGCCTGGCAGCAGGTCGGGCAGCCCACCGTTCATGAGGCCGGGTTGCTCGCGCTCGACTCGAGTCGCGCTCACCACGTGCTCGGTTGGTCGCCGTTGCTCTCCGTCGACGAGGCGGTCGAGTGGACGGTCGGTTGGTATCGCGCGCGCTTCGACGGCGGGGACATGGCCGCTTTCACCGGAGATCAGATCGCGCGCTACGAGGCGCGTGCCGAGGCCGCGTGGCGACAGTTCTAGGGGGGCCCTGATGATCGAAGGCGTCAACATCAAGCCGCTGCGACGCATCCCGGACGAGCGCGGCACCATCATGAAGATGCAGGAGGCCTCCGATCCCGAGTTCAAGGGGTTCGGCGAGGTCTACTTCTCGAAGGTCTATCCCGGCGTGGTCAAGGGCTGGCACCGTCACCCGAAGGCGTGGCTCAACTTCTGTGTCGTGAGTGGGACGATCAAGCTCGTGCTCTTCGACGATCGCGAGACGTCCTCAACGCGCGGTGAACTGCAGGAGGTCTTTGTCGGCGTCGACAACTACTGCCTCGTGCAGGTCCCCCCGGGTGTGTGGAACGGCTTCAAGGGCGTCGGCTCCGACGAGGCGATCGTGTGCGATCTCATCGACCATACCCACGGTGACGACCACGTGGAGCGCCTCGACCCGCACGACAACGACACGATCCCGTACGACTGGTCTCGAAAGGACCGCTAGCGTGCGCATCGGAGTGACTGGCGCGTTCGGATACGTCGGCGCGCACGTGACGAGCCGGTTGCTCGCCGCCGGGCACGACGTCGTGGCGGTCTCGCTCGCTCCGGCCGCGTCCGACCTGCCCGCCCGCGTGGCGGGCGTCCCCTCGGTCATCGCCGACATCACCGACACTGCGGCGCTCGCCGGGGCGTTCGACGGCTGCGACGCGGTGGTACACGCGGCCGCTCTTCCCGCCGCTGCGTGCGAAGCGGACCCGGCACTGGCGCTGCGCGTGAACGGGTTCGGCACCCGCGCGGTGCTCGACGAGGCGCGTCGCGCCGGCGTGGGCCGGGTCGTCTACCTCTCGACCTACCACGTCTACGGCCGCGAGACCGGCCGCATCGACGAGTCCCTGCCGGTGCGCCCGGCCTCCGACTACGGCATCTCGAAGGCGGCCGGCGAGGGCCAGTGCTTCCGCGCCGCCAAGCGAGGCGACACAGAAGTGTTCGTCGCCCGCTTCAGCAACGGGTTCGGCGCTCCGCTCGCGCGCTCGGCGCAGTGCTGGGACCTCGCCATCCCGAGTTTCTGCCGCTCGGCTGCCGAGACGGGCCGGGTCGTGCTCAAGAGCGCGGGTATGCAGCAGCGCGACTTCCTCACGATCCCCGACATGTGCGACGCCATCGAGCTCCTGCTCGCCGCACCCGCGCTCGCTGCGGGCGACAGCGACATCGTCTACAACGTCGGAGGCGAGCGTTCGCTGTCGATGCGTGACGCGGCCCGGATCGTGTCCGCGGAGTACGAGGCGCTGACCGGCACCGCTGCGCCGATCGACCTGCCCGCCGGCAGTGAGAGCACGCCCATCGAGCCGGGTGTCGACTACCGCTTCGACCGCATCGCCGGACTCGGCTACAGGCCCGTCGGCGATCTTGCCCGGGAGGTCCGGCAGACGCTGGAGCTGCTCGGCGTACGGGCGGGGGAGTGAGCGTGTCCGCGCCTTCCGGATCGCGGTCTGTGGCGCCGACGTTCACCGTCGTCATCCCGACGCATCAGTCCAGCGACTTCGTGGTCGCCGCGATCCGTAGCGTGCTCGCGCAGACCGACCCCGACTTCGAGATCATCGTCATCGACAACGGCT
>Ga0209125_1001595_pt1 | contig 20427 bp, 15 predicted proteins | sample BarGraIncub1131A_FD_184503 | JGI IMG/M metagenome (GOLD analysis project Ga0209125, IMG submission 184503) | Arctic peat soil microbial communities from Barrow, Alaska - Barrow Graham LP Incubations 11-31A (SPAdes) (version 2) | ecosystem: Environmental > Terrestrial > Soil > Wetlands > Peat...
CTGTCTATTGCACCGAAAACGGTATCAAATCGCTGACAGGTCTCTATCACGATAAAAGCTGGAATCTGATTTCGGTGAAAACAGGCGACAAAGTTTCCGTCGGAAACGGGAAGGAACTCATCTTTATTCAGGCTGCCATGATTCACTGGCCGGACAGCATGTTCTGTTTCCTGACCGGAGACAACATTTTATTTAGCAACGATGCCTTTGGCCAACATTATTGTTCCGAATTGTTGTTCAATGATTTGGTGGATCAGGGAGATCTCTGGAATGAAACCTATAAATACTACGCCAACATCATCACCCCGTTCAGCCATTTGGTTACTCGCAAACTGGAGGAAATCAAGGAATTGGGTTTGAATGTGGAATGCATTTGTACCAGCCACGGCATCGTTTGGCGTGACAACCCCAAACAAATTCTGGACAAATACGCTGAATTTGCTGCTGGATACCAAGAAAATCAGATCAGTATCATTTACGACACTATGTATCATGGTACTCAGATGATTGCTGAAAACATAGTCAAAGGCATCAACGACGCCGATCCATTGGTGAATGTCAAGCTGTTCTCTGCCTCCAATACCGATATCAGCGATCTAATGCTGGAAATTTTCAAATCCAAGGCCATCATGCTCGGTTCGCCGACGGTTCACAATGGGGTGTTGTACACGGTTGCCGGTTTGCTGGAATTCATCAACGGCATGAAGTTCAAAAATAAAAAAGCGGCCTCCTTCGGTACCTACGGCTGGCGTGACCTGTCTTCCAAAGTCATCGGAAATGCCTTGAAGGAAGCTGGTTTTGAAATGATTATGGAACCCATCAGTGCCAATTGGAGACCGGACGATCATTTCCTGGATCAGTGTGTGGCATACGGCCGCAAATTCGCAGAACTCACCCGGATGTCTCAATAGAGCGCCAATCTCTGCGTTGCTTCTCATTCGCCACTCCTCACGTACCTTAACAAGATGTCTCAATAGAGCGCCAATCTCTGCGTTACTGATCATTCGACAATCCTCACGTACCTAAAGTACGCTCCGGTGTGTCTCATAATCAGTGCCTTGACCTTGGCACTCTATTGAAACATCTTTCACCGTCATGCCAAAAAAGAAGCTGTATCAAAACAAAGAAACTGCTACTTTTTATTAGAGCATGACTTTTACGTCTGTCTTGCGGCTTTCGGGGGTGACGGTGAGTTGGACTATTTTACCGTCTTGTAGGGTGGCTTCCACTGTTGTATTGTAAGGTGCATGAAGCTTGAATGATACATCCCATTCTTTAGGCCAGGCCGGGAACAGCAAAATGGTTTTGCCGTCCGTCTGCATCAGCATTTCCTGTAAACCGATCATGCCTGAGCCACCCCAATTGTGGTCGGGTACCCAGTCGTTTCCAGGGCCCCAGAAGGTCGGGAAGCGACGCGAAGAATCACTCAGTTTCTTGATGGACAAGTCCGCGGCCTCATCCGTCAAACCCATCCGGGCACAAAAGATATTGTCCTGATGCCAGCTCTGATAATGCTTTTGTTCCGGGCGTTCGATGCCGTACCGCCAAGTGTCGATGGCTGTTTGCAAATCTGGTTTGCCCACTCCGTAAATGCCCCAGGGGAAGACCGGATACAACTGTGGTATCTCGGTGTTGTTGATGCGTTCAAAAGATTTGGCAGGAGCGATGACTTTGTGCCCGTTCATTTCCCTGAAATAAATCGGCGGAACTCGGGTCAGCATTTCACTCCAGTGTTTCCTGCTCTCCGGAGTCAGGTAGTTGGCAGTGTCTAGTTCCAACATGCGAGTTAGCACCGTTTTCAGGGCACAGACGGTCGTGACGGAGTTGTAGGCAACCTTGTAGGTCTCTGCAGCCGTACTGGGGTATAAAACCAAGTGGCCGTCCGCATCCAGCGTCTTGGTAGTCCGCAGTCCCGACAGGTATTGATAATGCTCGTCAAAAAACTGCAGGCTGCTTTCAATCAGCGGAATGTATTTTGAAATGTTTTCTCCGTCGAAACGCTCCGCATCCAGCATCATAAGGCAAAACTCAAAAACGGTATCCCAGGTATGTTCAATCCAGCTGTTGTATTCCACACCCGGATCGAAGTTGGCAGGTCGTATCCAGCTGTATTCGAAAGCCACCGGCAAACCGAAATTCTCTATTTGCTCGGTAAAGCAGGCTCCGCCGTGTCCCCAATAGACTTTGGACCGCAGTTCGGCGTTTTTCAATAGGTTCAAATAGAAGTCGAACTGAGGCTTCATCATATCGATGTCGCCACTCTTTAGCATGGGCCAATACACCAACCGTTGGTTTTGGGCTGTGAAGCTACCGCCTCCCCAACGTCTGAAATCGGCAGTCTCGCTGCGTTTGCCGTCCACAAATTCCGGATCGTAGGTGAATAGCCCACCATTAAACTTGGTGGGGTAAGAGCCGTATGCATTGCAACCGAGCTGATACCTGAAAACCTGATAATTGCGACCGACTTGCCATTGTTTGGAGTTGCCCTCTGTCTTGCTTTCATTGATCCGGATGTAACTGCGATTCCAGAAATCGTTCCACCATTTGATGGTTTTCTGTCGGTCTTTCTCGGGTTGTTTCGAGGCCTTTTTAGCCAATTGGTTCAGGTGAGTTTCCCATTGGGCGGTTTCCGGCGTTGTTTCCGTCTGAAGGCAAATTTGAAGTTGATGACTGGTGGCCGGGCTCTTGCTGCTCAGTTTCCAACCCGTAAAGTCCGTGCTGGCATAGCGACCCTTTTCGTAACCGTCCGGCATCAGGTTGGCTCCTGTCATCTTGCCGCCGAAAATCAGGTCTTTCGATGGATTAAACATCGAATCTTTGACGGTATTTAGCCCTTGTTGCTCTACGCAGAGGTCAAATCCGGTGTTCGTATTTCGGTTCTTGTGGTAGAATTCAATGCCCTTGTCGTTGCTAAAAAAAACCACATCCTTGACCAGCAACGCTTTGGCTTTGGTGCCCAGCCAGGACCGGCAGACTTCTTTTTCAGAATTCGCCAGCTCCCGGTCGGTTTGCCGCCAGTTCTCGTAGGTGAAAGTAGCTGAAGTCTTTTTATTTCCAGAAACTTCGACGTGCACCACTGGCGAATAAACGTCTGCCCAGATCTTTATCGTAGTGTTCTGCCCGCTTTTGGCAGCGTAGATTTCTACAAAACCATCTTTCAGCTTCAACTCTTGTTTGAAGACCTCGCTTTGATCCAATGGATTGGGTGTCACTTTAATCCTGACTCTCCCCAATTTTGGAAAACCGTTCAGCTCATCGAACGTGCCGCTTCTGGAAAGGTAAAACAGCACATCCCCGTTCTCCACCCAAACATTCATCCCAATGTCTCCTCCGCCGCAAGGCATACTTTCCCCGGCATTTTTGGAAGGCGATGTCCATACGATGTTGTACGGTTCCAGCCAATTCAGGTTGGTAGCTGCATTCAAAGGTGACAACAATAGAAGCAGCAAAGGAAGCAGAAGGAAACGTTGCAGGGAATTCATGGTTGAGTTTTTAAAAATGGTGCTTCAAAGATAAAAAAAGGAAGTCACATGATGAAGTAACTCTTTTGGTCTTATCGAAATTTCAGGTGGAATATGTCTGAAATGAAAAGAGGCTGAACTCTTTTGGAGCCAGCCTCTTACGTATCGTTGAGTTTTTGCTTATTCAGCAGGAGGAACGATGGAAACGAAAGAACGGTCGTTTTTCTTGCGACGGAAAGTTACAACACCGTCCACAAGGGCGTACAGCGTGTGGTCCTTACCAATACCTACGTTTACACCCGGATGATGCACTGTTCCGCGTTGACGGATCAGAATGTTGCCTGCAATGCATTTTTCACCACCGAAAATCTTTACGCCTAATCGTTTGCTTTCTGATTCGCGTCCGTTCCTTGAACTACCCGCGCCTTTTTTATGTGCCATTTGTCTTTGCTATTTTTTGGATTAAGCTACTACTTCGTTGATTTTCAATTCAGTGAAGAACTGACGGTGACCGTTGCATTTTTTGTAACCTTTGCGACGCTTCTTTTTGAAGATGATCACTTTGTCACCTTTTACATGCGAAAGAACTTCGCAAACAACTTTAGCGCCAGTTACGGTGGGAGCACCGATTTTCACTTTACCGTCGGTGTCGAGCAACAACACCTTTTCAAATTCCACGACAGAACCACGTTCTGCTTCGAGGCGGTGAACGAACAGTCTTTTACCGGCTTCGGCTTTGAACTGTTGCCCCGCGATTTCTACAATTGCGTACATTAACTTATTAATTATCAAAGTTATACTCCGGAGGGTGGGATGCAAAACTGCAGCGCCGCTTGATAACCCTTCACGAATGGAGGTGCAAAAGTAGGCAATCTTAACGAAAATTGCAAATGATGCACCCGTTTTTTTCTACTTTTTCAGGGACGAAAGATAGCGTTCTGCTTCAATGGCTGCCTGACAACCGCTGCCAGCAGCGGTGATGGCCTGGCGGTAATGCGGGTCGGCCACGTCACCGGCCGCAAATACGCCTGCAACGTTGGTGCGCGGAGTGCCTGGTGTGGTTACAATGTAACCGACTTCATCCGTTTTCAGATAGGTAGCGAAAATGTCTGAATTCGGTTTGTGGCCGATGGCCAGGAAAAACCCGTCGATGGCGATGTCCACCTTGATTTCGTTTGATTCACCTCGACGTTTCACCAGGTGAGCGCCTTCAACACCGTTGTCTCCGAAAAGGCCAAGGGTTTCATGTTCGAACAGAACGGAAATATTTGAGGTGTTCATGACACGATCCTGCATAATTTTTGAAGCACGCAAGAACGGTTTACGAACGATGAGGTAAACATGTGAAGCCAAGCCCGCAAGGTAAGATGCTTCCTCACAGGCGGTGTCACCACCTCCAACGACAGCTACGTTTTTTTTGCGGTAGAAAAAACCGTCGCAGGTGGCACAGGCGGAAACGCCTTGGCCAGCATAGTTGATTTCGTCGGCCAGTCCCAGATACTTGGCGGTAGCGCCGGTGGCAATGATCAGGCTGTCACAGGTGAGTACTTTTTCACCGTCGATGGTGACCTTGTACGGAGTGGCAGAAAGATCTGCGGCTGTAGCGACACCCCAACGGGCTTCACAACCGAAACGGGTTGCCTGTTTGCGCAGGTCGTCCATCATTTTTGGGCCGGTGATGCCATCCGGATAGCCCGGAAAATTATCGACCTCGGTCGTGGTGGTCAGTTGACCGCCGGGTTGCATGCCTTCGTAGAGTACCGGGGAAAGATTGGCTCTGGCTGCATATATGCCGGCAGTGAATCCGGCGGGGCCCGATCCGATAATCAGGCAACGAACATGTTCCATATTAGTTGTTTTTTATCGTAAATCGACGACTTCCGTGTTCGGAAAGTCTTTGGGTTGAAAGGTGAACATCGCGTCGGTATAGGCTTGGCCAGTCAGGTAACTGCCAATACTGATTCTACTACCGGATTTGTCCTTGTTGGTGATGACGATGCTGACAGGACGATAAGTCGCTTTCTCAAAAGTGGCAACGATGCTTAGCGTATTTTCTGTTTTAGTGTACGGTTTTAGTTCTATCTGATAGAGTTTCTTGCTGTTTTCGACCCTGTCTGCCAGCAATTTACTGTTGTAACCGTGTTGGTATAATTGGAACACGTTGACCGGATTGATCATAAGCAGTTCCTTGGAATTGGGTTTGCTCAGGTTTACTTCGTTGTTGGATTGGATATACACCCATTGATTAATTCCGTCGAACCAAGTAGTCATGTCAGCAGTTTCAAGTTTGAATTTGGAGCCTTTGAGTTGAATGTTGCCGGAAAGGTTGTCCTTGACGGTGCCACCTTTGGCCAACACTTTGATCATAAAGCCTGCTTTTACGCCTCCGGCCTTGTTGTAGGCGATGGAAGCCTTGTTCAGCACTTCCAGAGCTTTAGGGTCGTTTTGTGCCGTCTGGCTAAATCCGTTCAGGTTGAACAATAAACTGAGAACCAATACTAAGCTGCTAAATTTCTTCATGTTGCAATTAAAATGAGAACGGGCGGAAGTAACTCCGATACGTTCGGTTTCGATGAATTTTCGGGATTCAAAGATACAACGATTGTGCCACAAACACCGAATCGGAAAGCTACCCAAATAGTGGTACCTAGAATTCTAAAATAGAAGTTGCCTCTGTTAGATAAAAAAACAAACAATCACCCAACAGATGCAGAACAAAAGTAATAAAACCATGGAATTTAAGGCAGGAAAGGCCGATAAAAATTTCACAGAGGAACGATTGACAAACTATACGGGGTTGGCCATAGTTTCAAAATACATTCAGACACAGAGCCTTGGGAGCCTGCTGGACGGATTGTTTCCGACCACAAAACAGAATGCGACGAAGTTCAGTACGACACAAATCATGCTTGCTGTTGTATTAGCCTCTATGTCAGATGTGCATCGGATGAACAGGATAGAAAATTTCATCTGCGACCCATTGGTACAGCTTTTATTGAACTTGCTGCTGACACTCCGTTACAGGTACAAGCATTATGAATCGATGGGAGCCTTGTACAGGTCGATGAATGCCGAAATACTGAACGAAACGCTCGACAGAAGGCTGTGGGAATTGTTTCAGGAATTGGTCTGTACGGTTGCTGAAATCTTCGGAATGGATGCCGACGAGCTGCTCGAAAAGCTGCTGACAAACCAAAAAGCGGAAGCTATGATTTCTATCATGTTGGAAACCTGCGCTTCAGATGATGATTGGCCAAATGGATGATCTTATAGTATTGAAAAACAAAGAGTTAAATTATTCCGCAGCCCAGATAACTTTTTGTCAAACAGTTAGGGGAAGTGCGAAACGTTAGTAATTTATACAAACGGCTCGCCAATTTCACGCGGAAAGGCGGTAGTCCATTAATTTAGTTACTTTTACCATAGATTGTGTGAACGAATATATATTGGTTCTGATATCTATTCGAAAAAGAGAATATTTTAATTAACATTTCCATGAAAGATCAGATTGAAAATGGAGAGATGGTTTCTCTCGAACGTTTACTGTTTAGACGTCAATTCTTACTTGGTCCTGAAATCTATACACCGAATCAGTATTGGTCATACATTCTGCTCCCTCGGGGACTATATTTGTCTGTTCACAACGACCTTCCGTTTGCGACAACCTCTCAAGAGGGCGCCACCGTAACTTTGATAGGACATGCGATAGATCCCTATCATCCGCTGCGTACAAATACAGAAGTACTTCTTTCTTTGATTGAAAATGCCTTAGAGCTTCACTCACTGATTGATGTCACAAAACCCCTTGTAGGGAGATGGATTCTCATCTTTCAGAATCATCAGGGCACCTATTTGTTTACTGATCCTTGTAGTTTTCGCCAAGTGTTCTATCACTCAGATGGTAAGCAAGTTTGGTGTGCCTCTCAGCCCGAACTAATCCGGGCCAATCGTCCAATGTCCTTGAACACGGATGTAACTATGAGGCGTTTCTTGATAGATCAAAGTCATGCCAAAGAAGAATCAGCATGGGTAGGTTCTAGTACAATGTACTCGGACTGTTTTCATCTGATGCCAAACCATTATTTGAATATGGAGTGCTTTGAGCAAACTCGCTTTTACCCCTCCAATTCCATACAGGATGAGGATTTTCATAAGATTGTTGAATTGTCTTCTGCAATCCTCCAAGGCACCATGACGGCTCTTACCGCTCGACACGATGTTTCCATGGCACTGACTGCCGGTTGGGATAGCCGAGTTTTACTTGCAGCCTCAAAGCATGTTAGTGAGCGCATAGAGTACTTTGTGTATCGCCACGGCAATATGGCAGAGAATCATCCGGACATATGGGTGCCTGGCCTAATTGCAAAAAAATTAGGTTTAAAATTTGTTGTAAAAAAATCTGTCTTTGAATTACCAGGATGGTTCGTTTCAATGCTTTCCCATAATGTCTCTTGTGCCCGAATTTTACCGAAGACACACACTATTTACCAAAAACTTATTACAGGTGAAAACCGGATCAATATAAATGGCAATGGGAGCGAGATCTGCCGCAACTACTTTGATAAATATTGTAAACAAGATTTTATAGATGTTTCCTCTGTAGATCTTGCTACCAAGTTGTTTGGTAAAAAGGTTCAACCGGAGTTTGCTATTCGGGAACTCAATAAGTGGAAAGAAACGTTCGATTACCAACCCGTTGGGAACTGGAATATTCTTGATTTTCTTTATTGGGAGCAAAAAATGGGAAATTGGGGGGCTCAATATCCTGCCGAGCAAGATATTGCTATTGAGGAGATAAGCCCTTTCAATTGTCGTCAACTCCTTGAGATTCTATTGTCGTCTCCCAGGAATATGCGTTCAGCTCCTGACTATATAATATATAAAGAGATGATCCGGCATATGTGGCCTGAGGCCTTATCGTTTCCTGTCAATCCCCTGCCAAAAGGACATTTTATCGATATTTTGAAGCAGAAAATGCATAGGTATATACCTTCTTCGATGGAGCTTATGCTCAAAAGGTTTCTGAAGTCATAACAGCAATTGGACATGACCTTTATTGTCTCGCAGAATAGCCTATAATATTTATTTTTGTCAATAATGAGCCTGCTCCGAAACGGTCATTTTTCCCGATTTTCATTTCTGTATGTCTGTGATTTATTTTAGAAATTTAGGTGGTATTTAATCTTATTTAATCCTTGCAAGCAGATTGTCCAACTGAAATTCGTCGTTCACCAGCACCCGACGGGCTTTGCTTCCTTCGCTCGGACCAATGATGCCGGCTTGTTCCAGTTGATCCACGATGCGACCTGCACGGTTGTATCCGATGGAGAATTTCCGCTGAATCAGCGAAGTGGAGCCTTGCTGATGGATCACGATGATGCGGGCGGCATCATCGAACAGTGGATCCAATCCTTCCATGTCGGTCGGTCCCATGCCGCTGTTGCTGTCGGAAGCAGGTTCGGGTAGGTAAAACGGGGTGGGATAACCGCGCTGGTCGCCAATGAAATGGGCGATATTCACCACTTCGGGCGTATCCACGAAGGCGCATTGTACGCGGACCAGGTCACTGCCCTGCGAGAACAGCATGTCACCGCGACCGATGAGCTGGTTGGCACCAAGGGAGTCCAAAATAGTGCGGGAGTCCACACCAGAACTAACACGGAACGCGATGCGCGCTGGGAAGTTGGCCTTGATGGTACCTGTGATGATGTTGGTCGTTGGACGTTGGGTAGCGATGATCATGTGGATGCCCACCGCACGAGCCTTCTGTGCAATGCGCGCAATCGGCAATTCAATTTCTTTGCCTGCCGTCATGATGAGGTCCCCGAACTCATCGATGATCACTACGATGTAGGGCAGGAACTTATGCCCCTTTTCCGGATTAAGGTGTCGGCTGATGTATTTGACATTGTATTCCTTCAGGTTACGAACCCCTGCCAGCATTAACAGGTTGTAGCGGTCGTCCATTTCCCGGGTTAGGGAACTCAGGGTTTGTTTTACTTTTTCATAATCGGTGATGATGGCCTTGCTTTCATCCGGAAGTTTGGCCAGATAATGTTTCTCAATGGTCGAATACACGCTGAATTCCACCATCTTGGGGTCGACCATCACGAATTTGAGTTCGGCAGGATGCTTTTTATACAGGAGGGAGGTGATCATGGCGTTCAGCCCGACCGACTTACCCTGACCGGTCGCACCGGCGACCAACACGTGCGGCATCTTGCACAAATCCACCATGAACACGTCGTTCGTGATGGTTCGCCCAAGCACCATGGGTAAGTCGAATTTGGATTCCTGGAATTTCTTGGAATTGATGACACTGTACATCGAAACCACCTGTGGATCACGGTTCGGCACTTCGATACCGATGGTGCCCTTGCCGGGAATCGGTGCGATAATGCGAATGCCAAGAGCGGCCAAAGACAAGGCGATGTCGTTTTCCAAGCTCTTGATGCGGGAAATGCGCACACCTGGCTCCGGGATGATTTCGTACAAGGTCACAGTCGGACCCACCGTGGCTGAAATGGAACTGATTTTGATGCTGAATTGTTCCAACACTTCCTGAATGCGGCGCTTGTTGCTTTTCTGTTCTTCGGTATTGACCACCGTTTCCGAGCTTTCGTACTTGGTCAGCAGGTTCACGGAGGGGAACTTATACGAAGAAAGATCCAGCTTTGGGTCGTATTCGCCCAGATAAGAGGCGTCATAGTCTTCGTTCGATTCGCCTTGAGAACGTCTGCGCGTGTTGGCAACAGCTGGTTCTTCGGCATCTACCACAGCATCATCGCCCTTGCCAACCTTGATTTCAAAGTCAATGTCATCGGGCAGGGGAGGTTCTTCCGTCAGGTCTTTTTCGTCTTCGTCCACCTCATCATCGTCGTCTTCGTCTTCTTCGTCCTCAAAATCGGGGGTATCATGGAGGTTTGCGGCGGCTTCCTTCGTTGCAAAAGGCGATGCGCCCGCGGCACCTGTCCAGCTTTTGTCGAATTCCTCCGGCCATTCTCCATCACCCTTGCTGAAAGCAGCGGCTTCCACTTTATCCGAACCGTTCTCCTTACGGGCGAACGGTTTCCAGGCTAATATCCGCTGAATGAATGGCAAGGTGCTGGCTTGGACGAAAACCAGGAAGATAAACAGGGAGGCCAAAATGACTAAAAGGGCGCCCGGCCAGCCAATGCGTCCGGTAAGAAATTCGCTCAGCCAGTAGCCGTGTGCTCCACCCGGCAAAATGAAGCTGTTCGGTATCAGCGGCTGGACAAAAAAGGCCAGGGCAAGCGAGGTCCAGGCCAGGCCGAAGCCGTTCAGCAGGAAATGTTTGATCATGGACGCTTTACTAACTCCCAGCAGCCTGAAACCCAGTATCCAGCCAAACGCCAGCATAAAGACAAAGGAGTAGCCGAACCAATCATTGATGATGATGTTGGCGGCCCACGCTCCGAAGGAACCACCGATGTTCAGGGTCTTGCCCGTGATTGTGTTCAGGTCGCTGAATGCGAGACCATAAACCAGGCTCTGGTCGGACCCGCCTGAAAACAGGAAGGACACCAGAATGATGGTCAGCCAGGTAATAAGGACCAGCCAAAGGACACCGACAGATATCCAGGTTTCCCTTTTGTGCAGGATTCCTGATTTTTGTTTTGTAGGAGAAGGCTTTTTAATATGTTTTACCGGGTTTGCCATAGCTATTTCTTTAAGTTGCAAAAATACAAAAACAACTCAGAAAATCCCTCCCTGATTCTTTATTTAATATAGGGTATTCAATCTTTTGTATATCGCTGTTATTTTGTACTTTTACACCGTTATTCATGATCATTCAATGTATGTCAAAAGCCTTAAAATCAGACAACCCCGTTTACAATAAGAATACTATTGAGTTCGTCGCCGTGGCAAAATCCTTTTGCGATTACATGGATCAACTCGAAACGACCGATAAAACAGGATTTCTGGATACGACCACCCGATTGCTTCCATTACTTTACCTAAAGGCCAGTCTGCTGCCTGTCAATGAGCTCATTTCGGACGATGAACCCGAAATGTTTGCCACCGAAGATCAGTATTCCGAATTGGCACAGGCAATTGCTGGTCTACTGGGACATGACGATGCCTATCTGGAAGTCTTTCATCCCGACATCCGATACTCCGATACACCGGTGGCCACGTTCGCTTCCGAAAACCTGGCCGATATCTGGCAGGACCTTTTCAATTTCATATCCGTTTTCCGAATTGGTTACGACGACACGATGAACGACGCCTTGTATGTTTGCCGCACCAATTTTGAACAGTTCTGGGGGCAGTCCCTCGTCAATGTGCTTCGTGCCCTGCACAATTGCAAGTACGCTGCTTCACAGGACGATGTTTTGTCCATGGAAGAGGAGGATTTCGAATGAACGATCTGCTCTGTTCCATCACTAAAGATGAATTGAATCTGTTGTCGGTCGAAACTTTTGACGGAACCATAGAAGTGGTGGAAACGCAGGAAGATTTCGTACGGGTTCTGGCGATACTCAACAAGGAAAAAGTCATAGGTTTCGATACGGAAACCAAACCGGTCTTCATTAAAGGCAAACGGAATAAAGTGGCTTTGCTTCAGGTGGCAACTTCGTCCACCTGTTACCTGATCCGGCTAAATTTTATCGGTTTCCCCGAAGGCCTGACAGCTTTTTTCAACAACGATGTATTAAAGGTGGGACTGTCCATCAAGGATGATTTTCTGATGCTTCGTGGTCGCGATCATGCGCTCGATCCCCGTAGTTTCGTCGAATTGCAATCTTTTGTCAAGGATTACGGCATTGCGGACAATAGTCTCCAAAAAATTTATGCCATCCTGTTCGCAAAAAAACTTTCCAAGGCTCAGCGCCTTTCCAATTGGGAGGCAGAAGAACTTTCGCATGGGCAAAAAGCATACGCCGCGCTTGATGCGGTTGCTTGTCGCCGGATTTACCTCGAATTGAAGCAACATTATTCGTTCAAACCCCTTCCGATTCTCGAAAAAAAGGCTCCGATTGTCAGTGAATGATGCTGTAGAACATGTTTTTGAAGGTTGAATACATGTTATACAACATTAATAGCTATTAATTGTGAAGTTTTTTCAGAAAGGATAAATAGTCGCTCAAATTTTCAAAGTACAGTATAAGAGGCATTTAAGTGCATTTCTGAGACATAAATTAAGTGTATGAGTAACACTCGTCGTTAAAACATGTTAAACAACCTATTTTTTTACTCAGAATATTTGCATAAACGTAAATTGCCCCGTATATTTGTACTGTGTTTTTCATGGTATTAGATTTAAGGTTAAGGAAGATTGGTTGTCGTGAGACAACCTTCTTTTGTTTATAGACCCTATGTAATAAAAAATGTGTAATTTTTAGTGGACCACCCGACAAAGTGGTTTTTTTACGTCCGTTCCGTAGCTGGTTTTCCAAGAAAAAATGTATTTTTGTCCTGGAATAAAATTTAAAAATGCCATGATGCTTGCTGAAATCTCCGGTACACTCGTTTCCTGTATGTCTCCCACCATGGTCGGTTTATTGCTTGGATAAAATATGGCTATTTTCTATACACCCGAAATCCACACGAATCCCTGCCTTTCGGAGGAGGAATCCGTACATTGTGTCCGCGTTCTACGTCTTGGAGAAGGCGATGAAATCGACCTGATCGATGGTTGTGGAAATTTTTACAAGGCCAGAATAGTGCAGGCGCACCCCAAGCATTGCATGGTGGAAGTGCAGGAAGTCATCAAGGACAAAACGTCCCCTTTTATGGCGTACATTGCCGTGGCTCCGACCAAGAATTTCGACCGCATCGAATGGTTTGTGGAGAAAGCGACCGAAGTGGGCATCGGCGGTTTCCATTTCATCGGTACCCAGCATTCGGAGCGGAAGAACCTGAAACTGGAACGCATCGAGAAAATCGTGATTTCAGCCCTCAAGCAATCCATGAAGGCGCTGATGCCTCAGATCGGGGAACTGACCGACTTCAAGAAGTTCGTCACACAGCCTTTCGAGGGTCAAAAATACATCTGTCACTGCAATCCGGGGGAGAAGCCCCTGTTTCATCATGTTTGCAAGCCCGGCACACCGGTATTGGTGTTGATCGGGCCCGAGGGTGATTTCAGTCCCGAAGAAGTTGATTTGGCGCTGCAAAACGGTTTTCAGGCCGTGTCGCTGGGTGATACCCGACTGCGTACGGAAACCGCCGCCTTCGTGGCTGCACATGTGGTTTGTCTCAAAAATAATTGACCATGAATAAAATCGACCGCTTTTTTGCCACCATCGACCGTAAACCCGTCGATCGTCCGGCTTCCTGGCTTGGAATTCCCGAAACATATGCTTTGCCAGCGCTGTACGCCCATTTCGGCGTGAAAGACATGCCAGGGCTGAAAGCGGTTATCGACGACGATGTATATCCCGTGGAGATGCCCTATCATTCACCAACTTCCGATGCCATCTACGCGGCGTTCGATTTTGCCAAGAAGGTTAGTGTCTCCTTGGCTGAACGCACCTTGACGGCGCCCGGTTATTTTGAAGACTACCATGAGGTTTCCGATGTGGCCAATTTCCCATGGCCGGATCCTGCCAAATACATTGATCCCGCTGAATGCCTTAAAGCCGTTTCGGAAGTTCCGGAAGGTTATGTCGTGATGGGAGTCATCTGGTCCGCCCATTTTCAGGATGCCTGTGCTGCCTTTGGCATGGAGGAGGCGCTGATGCGTGTGATGCTGGAGCCGGAGATGTTTCAGGCGGTGATTGACCGCATTGTGGATTTTTACCTGGAAGCCAATGAAATTTTTTACAAAGCCACGCAGGGCAAACTACATGCCGTGCTTATCGGGAACGACCTGGGCTCCCAGTGTGGGCTGATGATCGATCCGGATTCCATCCGTCAGTTCGTTTTGCCGGGCACCCGAAAACTGATTGCACAGGCCAAAAGCTATGGTTTGAAGGTGATCCACCATTCCTGCGGGTCCATCTTTGACATCATTCCCGATCTGATTGACGTCGGTGTCGATGTGATCCATCCCATTCAGGCGCTGGCTGCGAAGATGGAGCCTGGTCGGCTGCACGATCATTTCAGCCAACAGGTGTCTTTCTGCGGTGGTGTCGATGCTCAACAACTCTTGGTCAACGGTCAACCCGAAGAAGTCCGAGCCAAGGTCAGTGAATTGTGCACCATCTTCCCGACAGGCCTGATAATTTCACCCAGCCATGAAGCAATATTGGCTGACATTCCGCCGGCCAATATTCAAGCGTTGTTCGAAGAGGTCCATCGGGCCTGAAGGCAGGCGTCTATTTCCTCAAAAGCATTCAAAACACTATTTTGATAGGAAATACCCGTATCATTGTTGAATAATATAGTTCAGTTCTGATTCATCATGCTCGCTTTTCCTTCGAGTTGCGAGGCGGCATCCACGCTGAAGGTGCCTTCCGTCACAATTTCTTCCCCATCCTTGAGTCCGTCTAAAACCACGTAGCTGTTTCCCAGCATCGGACCCAATTCCACTTCACGCATTTTGAAGGAACTGTCGCTTTGTTTGACATAAACGATGGAACGCTTGCCTGTCCACAAAACGGCGGTGGAAGGGATTACCAGCTTGTCCTTGAATTGGTTCAGATTGGCTTGAACAACACCAGTGGCGAACATTTCAGGTTTCAGTTTTCCCGAGGAATTGTTCACTTCCACCCGAACTTTGGCTACGCGGCTCGTGGGATCCATCACCGGGTCGATGAACTTGATGTTGGCCGTAAATTTGCCGTCGGGCAATGCTTGAAGGCTAAAAGAAATGCTGTTCCCCACTTTCAAAAAGGGCAGGTCGCTTTCGTAGGCATCAAATAAAATCCAAACCTTGGACAGGTTGGCCACCTCAAATAAGACGGTGCCGGCATTGACGTAATCACCGGTGTTCACTCGTTTGGAAGTGACAATGCCTGAACTGCCTGCCAACACTTCAAAATTATTCCGAACCTTTCCGGAACGGACAATCTGGTCAATTTGAGCATCGCTCAGCTTCCACTGGCGAAGTTTGTCTTTGGAGGCTTCAAAAAGATCCGGCTGATCGGCGCTGCTTTTGGCGGTTTCGAGCAATTCCTCCTGGGCTGATATCAGCTCCGGGGAATTGATGAGCGCCAGGGTCTGTCCTTTTCGGACGGATTCGCCGGTGAAACTGATGTACAGCTTTTCAATACGGCCGGGTATGTGCGCGGTTTGGCTTTCCAAAAGGCGTTCGTCTGCCTGCACCTTTCCAAAGAGCCGGAGTTCCTTGACCGGGGCCGAGTGACTGACCACGGAGGTGGAAATGTTGGCCAGTTGCACCGCTTCAGGGTTCAGGTAGAGTGCCGTGGAATCGATGGAGGAGCCTCCACCAGTGACCAGCAGTATCAGATCCATACCGCAAATGGGGCATTTGCCGGGTTTGTCCAGTTTGACCTGTGGATCCATGGAGCAGGTCCAGATTTCTTTCTTTGCTTGGGCATGCTGATGTGGCTCTTTGGCGGGTTTAGGGTTGTGAAAAAGCACCCAGCCCAGGAGCAGACTGCCCAAAGCCACTAAGACGAACTGAACGTTCTTTTGCTTAAATATGTTGCTAAATGATTGTTTCATTTCATTGATTATTAAGGATTTAAAAGCTAGCAGTCAACTGACGTATTTTTGCCTGCGCTAGCAACAGATCCACCCTGGCATTCATTCCTTTCAGCGCATAATCCAGTTGCTGGCGGCTGATGGTTCGAAGTTCAGACAAATCGGCCGCTGAAGAAGCAAAACGCTTCAACTGGAGTTGATAGGATTTTTCGGTCAGCAGGCGTTGGCTTTTATACAGTTGAATACGGCGTTGTGCTTCGCGGTAACTGAACAAGGCTTCCTGATAATCGGATTGTAGGAGATTCAACCTGGCCTCATAGCTTTGTTGAGAAGCCGTCTTCTGCCACTCGGTTTCCTGTTGGATGGCTTTATACTTTTTACGGTAAATCGGCAACGACACCGAAACCATGGGCATCAACATATCCCGACCGTTCATCATGGAGGTGGAAGCTGGGTTTTTGGCCAGAATGGAATATTTCAGGCCGATTCCAACCATTGGATAGCCCATGCGGTCCGTCATTTTCTGACGGGCTTCCAGCGATTCCCACTCGAATTGAAGCATGGTCAACATCGGGTTGTTTTTCAAGGCTGAATCCAGTGATGGCTTAAAGGCATCGGTGTAGTCTATATCGGGCAAAACGACCGGACTTTCGTCTGAACGGTTCAGCAGCTTGTTAAATTTGAACAAAAGGCTCTGATACTGGTCGTTCAGCGAGGAAATACTATTGACAAGCTCATTCTCTTCCAGTTGAAGGGTATAGAGGTCCGACAAACTGTTTCCGGAGGCCGTACCCATGGACGGTGAAGCCATCGGAACTGCAGCAGGAGTAGGATTGGTGGCACTTCCTGACATGCTCGTCATACTGCTTCCGGATGAATTAACGGTAGGCTTCGGCATGGAACTGCCGGAATTGGCTACCGATACGCTGTTACCAGAAGCTCCAGCTTTGTACCGACTGGTTGCCAACCGTTCCACCTGACGCAACAATTCCAGATTCTGCTGGGTGATCCTTACCAGTTCTCGGTTGCGGTATAGATTGAACCAGCTGCTTCGCACCTCGTAGAAAACCTGCAACTTAGTCTCTTCCACCAATGCGAAGGAGGCTTTAGCCATCAGACTCATCTCGTCCTTCGCATTTTTGATCACGCCGAACCAGGGAAACATCTGCATCAATTGCAGGTCAGCCACTTGATTCCCGCCCGGCAATTCCATTGGTGTCAGGAAAAAGCCCAGGTTCAGGTCAGGATCGGGCAAACTGCCTACCTGAGGCACTTTCTGCAAAGCGGCCTGGTATTCGCTCCATTTCTGAAGAAGGGTAGGATTGTTTTCAGCAGCCGTTTTTTGATACGAGCGCAAAACGTTGTCCATACCGGGAATGTTTTCCGATAATGTGTCTTTCGGGTTCGTCTGCCCAAAGACATTGGTGCACCCAATCAGTAAAAAAACCAGGTAAATCGTTGTCCTTTCATATTGTTTCATCATCGTCGTTTTTTAGTGTTTTGCGCACCGCCCGTTCCCGCCAGATGGCCTGAAACAAAGGCACTACAAAAATGGTCATCAGCTGAATGATCATTCCGCCAAAGGTCGGAATAGCCATGGGCACCATGATGTCGGCACCTTTCCCGGTGGAAGTCAGTACCGGAAGCAGTGCAATAATGGCAACTGCCGTGGTCATCATGGCCGGGCGTACCCTGCGATGACCGGCAGAAATGACCGCTTCCCGGACACCGTGCACGGTCGTCGGATGTTTGTCTTCAAAAACCTGATGAATATACGTTCCCATCAGAACGCCATCGTTGGTGGCAATTCCGAACAACGCGATAAAACCGACCCAAACCGCCACACTCAGGTTGATGGGGTGCATCTGGAACAGATCCCGCATGTTGGTCCCCGCTACGCTGAAATTCAGGAACCAGTCTTGCCCGTAGAGCCAGATCATGATGAAACCGCCGGCAAAAGCCACGAAAACACCTGAGAAATGGATGAAAGAAGCGGTAATGGTCCTGAATTGGAAAAACAACAGCAGCAAAATGAACAACAGACTGATAGGAATCACTATAGCCAATCGCTTGGTGGCCCGGATTTCCTGCTCGTAATTCCCGGCAAATTTCCAGGTGACACCGTTAGGCAGCTTGAGCTGGCCGGAAGTAACTTGTTGGTTCAGAAAGTTGGAAGCCTCTTCCACCACATCCACTTCGGCTTTGTCGCTGACTTTATCAAAGATGACATAGCCTACCAAAAACGTATTTTCACTGCGAATCATCTGCGCGCCGCGTGTATAGCCGATGTCAGCGATTTCACCAAGTGGAATCTGGACGCCGTTCATGGCCGGGATCAGGATGCTTTTCAACGCTTCCGGATTGTCGCGGCGTTCCCTGGCGTATCGTACGCGGATGGGAAATCGTTCACGGCCTTCCACCGAAGTGGACAGCGTCATGCCGCCAACGGCAGCCTGCAAAACTTGCTGCACATCGTTGATGCGCATGCCGTAACGAGCCATATTTTCCCGGTTGAGCTTGATTTCCACGTAAGGTGCGCCCACTGCCCTGTCGTAAAAGACGGAAGTGGCTTGAACGGACGGAACGTTTTTAAGTGCCTGTTCAAAGAGCATGCCGGCTTTTTCGATGGATTCCAGATCGGGACCGTAAACTTTCAGACCCATGGGTGCCCGCATGCCAGTGGCTAGCATCACCAGACGTGTTTCGATGGGCTGCAGTTTGGGTGCTGAAGTTAATCCGGGAATCTGTGTGACTTTGACGATTTCGTTCCAGATGTCGTTGGGGTGCTTGATTTCAGGCCGCCATTGACGAAGATAGTCCCCATTTTTTGAGGGAATCAGGCTGTCTGCTGTCAATGGCCTGTAGTGCTCTTTTTCAGGCACATAAAAGCCGCCGCTCCTTAATATATAGGCACCGTACCGATTGATTTTAAACCGCATTCGCTTTCCGTTTTCGTTCAGCAGGTATTCAGACCTGTAATTGATGGTGTTTTCGAACATCTGAACGGGAGCCGGATCGAGGGCGGAATTCACACGTCCCCATTTTCCGACGGCGTTTTCAACCTCGGGAATGGCAGCCAGACGTTTGTCCAGTGTTTCGATGTACCGCAGATTCTGATCAATGCTGGTATGCGGCATACTCGTTGGCATCAGCAGGAAGGATCCTTCATTGAGCGAAGGCATGAATTCCTTGCCAGTACCGGGGAAAGCCTTGGTTGGCCCCTCCCAAAGTGCCGTCTGTCGGAAGTTTTTCCAACCGACTTTTTCAAAACCCGTGGCAACGAAACCAAACAGTTTGTCATAGCCTTGCCAAATCAATAGGCCGAAAATCAGGGTAAAAGCCGGCAGCAGCAGGAATTTCTTCTTGTTTTCCAGTGCCCAGCGCATGATGGGTTCATAAAAATGGACCACAGTCATCAATGCTGCCAGAACGACACCGATAATACCTGCCACGAACAGGAAATTCACCAGCGTGCTGGTGTGCGCACCAAGCGGCAACCATTCGACACTCAGCCAATACGCGGCAAGCACCACCAGGATACCTATATTGATGTAACCCGGATAGTCATGACGGGGTGCTGACCACTTGAAAGCCAATAGGTTATTGGCACCTACGGCAATTAGTGCCAACGCCGGTGCGAAATGCCCCATGAACGCCAGCAAAACGCCACCGCCCAACACCAAATAATTGGCGTAATGACGGAGCTTTTTCGTATCCAGCCGGATGTTGAAAAATAGATACACCAGTGTCGGTAAAACCACAATCCCTAAAATGAAGGCTGAAATTAAGGCGAAGGACTTGGTAAAAGCCAATGGATGAAAAAGTTTGCCTTCGGCCGCTTCGAGTGCGAATACAGGCAGGAAACTCACGATGGTGGTGGCGATGGAAGTCACGACGGCTGCCCGTACTTCCGTAGTGGCCAGATAAATAACCGAGATTAGTTTTTTACCACGGATATTCTTGTTTTCCGGTTGCTCCAGATGTCTGAGTATGTTCTCTACGTCCACGATGCCGATATCCACCATCACACCGATGGCAATGGCGATGCCGGACAAGGCGACGATGTTGGCTTCCACGCCGAAAAGACGCATGAGTACAAAGGTCATTAAGACGCCTATCGGCAAGAGACCAGCCACTATGAGCGATGCCTGCAGGTTGAGCACCAGCACCAGTATCACAATGATGCTGATCAGGATTTCGTGCGTCAGGGCCGATTCCAGTGTTCCAATGGTTTCCTTAATGAGCCCGGTCCGGTCGTAGAAAGGCACGACCGTGACTTTAGAAACGCTGCCGTCCGGCAAGGTTTTCTGTGGAAGCCCAGCCTCAATTTCCTTGATTTTGTCCTTGACATTGGTGATGACGGCCATCGGATTGGAACCGTATCTGGCCA
>Ga0209125_1001596_pt1 | contig 20412 bp, 25 predicted proteins | sample BarGraIncub1131A_FD_184503 | JGI IMG/M metagenome (GOLD analysis project Ga0209125, IMG submission 184503) | Arctic peat soil microbial communities from Barrow, Alaska - Barrow Graham LP Incubations 11-31A (SPAdes) (version 2) | ecosystem: Environmental > Terrestrial > Soil > Wetlands > Peat...
GCAATACGTTGATCCGCAACATCTTTGGTTCGTTCGGCCAATACGAAAAGGATAAGATCAAGGGTCGTCTCCGAGGCGGCGCATTGGCGAAAGCAAGAGAAGGGAAGTACGCCGGTGGACGGCCTCCTTATGGGTACACGACTTCACCGAAGAAGACACTGATTCCCGATGTTGCGAAGGTAGATGTTATCAGAAAGGTATTCTCTCTCAACTCAAGAAAGTACTCCCTATCAGAAATTGCGGACGAGCTAAACGGTCAAGGATGGGTCACGACCACGGGGAAGCCTTGGCGCAAGCAGGCAGTAGATCGGATCCTCAAGGACAAGTTGTTCTACCGCGGGCGTTATGCTTATGCTGACATCGAGGCGAAGGGCCAGCACGAAGCGATCCTACGATAACACTGGACACCTGCGAACGACGAAGAAGCCCCTCTTTGTGAGGGGTTTTTGCAACGACGGATCAACGTACTCCCATGTTGGCCCTTCTCTCCCGCCGATTAGCAAAAACATTGTCATCGTGTCATACTTATCGTAGAAAGTACAATTTTCGCTGCGATGTCGTATGCATATAGCGTACTGTCCTTACTGAAGGAGGGACTCATGCGAAGAACGCGTCTGCTGAAGGTTCTGGTAGCGATTCTCCTGGTCGCAGGACTCCTTATCCCGTCGGCAGCCGCCGTGTTCTCGCATCGTGAGCTCCATTCCCGCTGCTCTGTTCTCGTCCAAAGGACCAGCAGCATTCTGTCACCCTTCACGTACTTTTTCTCATGAGTTCATGGCCTTGTTTCACGTCCATAATAGATGAGTCGAAGCAAGCCCTATGCGAGGATTTGTGAATGCGAGATAATTCAAGTAATGCATAGGATTAAAGGAAGACATGTTCAGATCGTTTGCTATCTTCTGGAGCAAAGATATCCTGTCCCTGCCTCCGAGATTTTGAAGGAGCTTGATATTAATGCGAACACGTTCAGAAAGGATATCCCTGAGATCGAAGATTTACTGGGAGAAAACGGGCTCTCTCTGGTCAGAACGCGAAAGGCAGGATTAAAGATAACTGGCCCTCCTGAAAACATAGAAAATCTCAAGGGGAAACTTAGCTGCCTTGGAAATGGAACTCTTCCCAGAAAGAAGAGAATGTGGTATATAGCACAGATTTTTCTCCTTAGCGACAGAATCCCGACAATCGAAGACTTCTGTGAGATACTCGACATTTCAAAGCCTACTGTAGTTGGGTGTATAAAGGAAGTCAATAAGTGGCTGTCTACCAAGGGGATAAGACTTCTCAGTAAGGCTGGCGTTGGTTATTCCTTAGAAGGGAAAGAGGAAGACATACGAGACGCTTTTATTGAGGCATTTGAAAACTATTCAGATGTAGAGTTCCAAAAAATGGCTGAAACGTTTGCTGGTGGGGATTTCAAACTTGGACTTGGTATCTTAGGGAGTATAGATTTAGGCACAATAGGGAAATTCATCGAAGATGTTCAAGCCCGAATTGGAAAGAGATTTGCAGACAGGGATGTGCTGACGCTTGCAGTTACTATTGAACTGTCTGTTAGACGCATTAAGAACGGTCATGCGGTAACGTTTGAAACCGAAGAAGAGAGAGCAGTCTTATCTAACCCAATATCACCGATCATAAAGAGCACTATTTCTACGATCGAGAACCAATTTCAGGTGCAATTCGCTGACAGTGAGGTTGTATACTTCGTTTTAAAGTTTGTTAGTGTAAAAACACAGAAGATAGAAGACACGAGTAATCTCACGGTTGGTTCCAGATTCCAACAGATCGCGGAGGAAATTGTCCATTTGACCAACGAGCTATTAGGTTCAACAATAAGCAAAGGAGATGAACTCACTTCAATGTTGGCCTATCATCTTGAATCCGTGCTTACAAAGGTCAACATGGGCGCCAAAATGGACAATTCTGCGTTAAGGGGCGTTGAGAAAGAATATCCCGTTGCTTATGCCATTGCAGAGGAGGCTTTCAAAAAGATCGAAGGTAATTTTCGTTTAAAGATGCCTGATGAAGAGAAAGGTTACATTGCACTATATATTGCGGCAGCTCTCGAAAAGATAAGGCAATCGCGCAAGAAGAGGGTTGCAGTCATGTGTCCCATGGGTATTGTGACCTCAGAACTGCTGCGCTACGAATTGATGAACGAAATGCCAGAAGTGGAAATAGTTCAGGTCGGTTCGATTCGTGAGCTCAAGGAAGGCAGGCTTCAACAGGCGGTAGACCTCGTCATTTCGACTGTTCCGATCTATAACGTTAGCATGCCACACGCGATCGTCTCGCTGCCACTGCAGTCAAAAGACAAACAAATGATCAGAGAAATGCTCGAAATTGAGAGCGGTACGGGTGGAACAGGTATACTCGACAGCAGGCTACTCTGTCCACAGATCGACGTTAATTCATCAAGAGAAGTCATAAAACTCCTCGGGAACATGCTCGTAAAGAATGGATTTGCAAGGGATGGGATAGTAGAAAATGCTTTATCAAGAGAAAGAAGGTTTCCCACAGGTCTCAATACGAATATTCCCATTGCTATCCCCCACGGCAGCTCGGAGTTTGCAATCAAGAAAGGATTTGCAATGGCAACTCTGAAAAAGCCTGTGACATTTCGCGAAATGGGCAGCCCAGATAAAACCTTGGATGTGAGAATTATAATAATGTCTACCTTAACGGGGAAAGAAGAAGATGGAAAAGAGTTTTACGAGGTATTACAGAAGTTGAAAGATTATAAGGTAGTAAATGAACTATTGAAGTGCTGTTCTGCTCAAACAATGCAGCAACTTCTTATGAAGCAGAAATTTTGCAGATAGTCAGAAAAATACTAGATCTCTTTCTGTCCCGATGTCATTATTTGATTGACTTGCGGGGCCGCATGAATAACCTTGTTTTCAAGGTACCTAGCTCAAAAGCGCAGAAGCGCATTGCAAGGATTTAGCTTTTAGAGGGAAAGTTATACATATGAAGTTTGAGTTACCATGATTTGCAGTTGTACTTGCTGCGGAAGTGGCTGATGTTAGTTCTTTGTTTCGGTGGTAGATGGCACTTGCTTGTTTTTGCCTCAAAAGAAGCACGGGTTGGGAGAGTGGTTTCTCTAGTGCTTAGGAATGATGAATTTCCCGATCCTGACTTCCGCCGTTGATTTATGGGAAGTGTGATCACAATTTTGAGGCCAGTGAAAAGTCTGAAAACAGAGTAAAGGGAACGGTATGTGGTCCACTATGGAGAGTGAGAGGTTGAGCGAGTGGAAATGTCAGAGCTACTCAGTACACAATTAATTGTTGCTAGATTAGAAGCTGAAAGCAAAGAGGACGTACTACGGGTGTTATTTGGGAAATTGTATAATGCTGGCTTCGTCAAACAAAGCTTTCTTGGCGGAGTTATAAAAAGAGAGGACAGATTCCCTACAGGTTTGCAGCTGAACAAATACGGTGTCGCGCTGCCGCACACAGACGTCGAACATGTAATACGGCCAGCACTAGCTGTTGCAACATTATTGAAACCTGTGGTGTTCAGAAATATGGCGGAGCCGTCAAAAGAGGTAAGAGTAAATGTAGTTTTTATGATCGCGTTAACAAAAAGTGGTGACCAAATTGAAACACTCCAGCAATTGGCCTATCTGCTGCAAAATGACGTGGCGGTAGAAAGGATAGTTGATGCAAAGAGAGGTGACGAGATAATTGAGATAGTAAAAAGTACTCCTCTCATATCAAATTGAGTCAAATGCTTTGCCCTGTTTGCGGTTATGTAACCAGTTGGAATGTAAACAGTCGTGTAAACTGACGATTTAGTAATTTACTAATTGACAAGGAGATGCCTGATATGAGAACAAAAGGTGAAGAGAAGCAGGTTCGGGCGCTGGTTGTCTGTGCAGATGGGGCCGCGACTTCTACAATGGTTCTGGTAGCTTTACGGGAAGCTCTGGAAGACAGAGGGATACCGGCAGAAATCGTACAGGGTCGTGTACTGGATGCTGAAAGATTAGTGAAAAGCGAGGATTTTGATTTTGTTGTGTCTACGGCAGGAACAGAAGCTATAGACGTAGATATTCCGGTTCTAAGTGGTGTTCCATTCTTAACGGGAATTGGCAAAGAACAAACCTTGGATAAAATCATGAAAATTGTTGACAAGAAAGGGGGTAATTAAAGATGGTTGCAACGATTATGAAGATCTTTGGCGCAGCAGTCTTATTACCAATTATCATACTAGTCCTTGAACTGATTCTTCGAGTAAAGCCTGCAAGAGCTATACGATCTGCTCTCTATATAGGAGTTGGTCTCAACGGCCTAATATCAATCCTTAACCCTTACTTTATGGGATTAATTGGGAAACCGGTCTCCGATATGATAACTAGTAGTGGGGTCCATTTACCCTATGTTGACACCGGTTGGTCTCTTTTGGCGGCCGTAGGGTATTCGACGATAATCGGCGCATTAGTTATTCCAATAGGGGCGCTCGTTAATGTGGTGCTACTTCTCTTGCACTTTACGGATACTCTTGATTTGGACCTATGGAACTATTGGCATTGGGCTTTTATAGGCAGCATGGTTTATTATGCTACTAGTAACCTTCTATATGCCATTCTGATAACTATAGCGGTTGAAATGTTCCTTCTGGTGATTGCTGACATGACAGCACCCCAAATGCAAAAGTTCTACAATTTGCCTGGATTGTCCTGGCCACATGCGAGCGCTCAAGGGGCGATATTGTTGGCGATTCCGCTGAAATGGATTTTCGACAAGATTGGCTTAACGAAGCTACATGTTGATTCAAAAACTATAAGAAGAAAATTCGGAGTCTTAGGAGATTCGGTTGTAGTGGCGTTCCTAGTTGCCACAGTTATAGGGTTTATCGCGTGGCACAATAAATTGGGTTCTATGGGCACCTGGGCTTCAATATTGGCTCTAGGCATAGGTACAGGCGCTTTTATATATTTGTATCCTAAGGCAACAGCCGCTCTTTTGGAGGGTTTTGCAGTCCTCAGCGATAGGGTACGAGACATATTTACTAAGAGGGACATTCAAAGGCAGATCAACTTCGGAATGGACGGTGCGCTTACCATAGGAAACCCGGATGTTTTGACGACAGGACTTCTAACGATGATCACCACTGTTCCACTTATATTTTTCCTTCCGGGCAATAAGTTCATTATGCTGGGTGATCTAGGCGTGACCCCCTTTTTTCTAGCTTCAGCAGTAGTCGCAGTTATGAACGGGAACATTATTTGCTCATATATTACCGATGTACTTGGCGTAGCCGTGACTTTGTATTTTTCTAGCTATTTCGCTCCACTTTTTGCCAAAACCGTGAATGCAATAGGAGTAGTACTCCCTGATACTGGAGCTGCAACTGTTGGTGCCGATATGCGGCCTATACACGGTATATTTACCTGGTTAGGCGAATCGGCTCCGGGAATTGCGGCCGCGTTTATAGGTATCTTTGTGCTGTTGTACGTCTTTAAGAAACATCGTCAAGCCTGCTACAGAGCGTGTGGATATACAGATAGTAAGGAATCTTCCAAGGATTAATGTTGTTCGGAAGTGGTTTATTGGGCCGTTGGGCTAATTGTTTTATACGTGGAGGAGAGCTTGTCCATGAACAAAGGTGAGGTGAATTACGTGAGCAAATGGAAGGTTGTTTCAACGGCAGTTACGTTCGGAAAGATTGATAAAGAGCCTACGAAACGTCTCGAAGACTTTGGATGCGAGGTGATGCTTAACCCATTCGGAAGGCCATTGACGAATGCCGAAATGTTACAGTATGCTTTTGATGCAGATGCGCTCATCGTAGGTAATGATAAGGTTACTAGGAATGTCATGGATGGGTGCAAAAACTTAAAAGTTATTGCCAAGCATGGTGTGGGAGTGGATGCCATAGATGTCAAAGCCGCGAACGAACGTGGTATAGTCGTTACAAACGCACCAGGTACAAATAGTCAAGAAGTTGCTGATTTGGCTTTTGGATTCATAACGATGTTAGCCCGCGATCTTTACCAGGCGAATTATGATACTAAGAATGGCAAGTGGATAAAACGGCCTGGTATAAGTCTGTATAAGAAAACTATCGGGATTGTTGGAGTGGGATCCATAGGTACGGCAGTAGCAAACAGAGCGACAGGATACGATATGAATGTGTTGGGGTACGACGTTAGCGAAAACCCAACAGCGATAGGATTGGGCGTGAAGTATGTTGAGTTTGAAGAGCTTCTGTCACAATCAGATATTATAAGCCTGCATCTGCCCCTATTAAAAGAGACTCTAAACATTCTTAATGCTAGCAGATTTAGATTGATGAAGAAGGGGGCCATTCTAGTCAATACTGCCAGAAGTAAACTTGTGGACAATGACGCGCTGTATGCATCTTTGGTCGGTGGCGGTCTAAGAGGTTATGCTACAGATGTGTATGATTCCGAACCGCCGGTGCACCTAGCATATTTTGACTTGCCAAACGTTATATTGACGCCTCACATTGGGGGGGCAACTGTGGAATCAAATAGGCGTATGGGGGATGTGGCTGTCGATAATGTAATCGCTGCTTTAAAGAGGGAAACTCCTCCTAATGTTGTTTGACGGATGCTTGTTAAACTGGAAGACAGACTAAGAAGGTCGTAGGTGACCCCGATAAAAAGAGCGATTCTCATAAGCATGAAGGATAATGTCGCGACGGTATTAGCACCAGTTCAGATAAGCGATAGCGTACTTATTATGTACGATAATGACGTGATTACTGATGTGTGTGCAGTAGAGGATATTGCAATGTACCATAAAATTGCGATAGAACCGATCCAAATGGGAGCAAATGTCTATAAGTATGGTGAAGCGATAGGAAAGGCTAGAGACTTTATCTACAAAGGTCAACATGTCCATATACACAATATCGGGAGCTTAATGATCAAAAAATGAAAATCAACGCGTACAGAAGACCAGATGGCAAATATGGGATAAGAAATAAAGTATTGATTTTATCTACTGTTGGGTGCGCAAATGAAGTGGCAAGGTTGATATCCAGTCAGATGAAAGGGACCATATATGTACCTAATTCAAAAGGTTGCGGACAAATTGGAGTTGGTGCTCAAATTATGCGTAGAGCTCTCGTGGGATTGTCCTTGAATGCGAACGTATATGGCACGATTATCGTGGGATTGGGATGCGAAACGACTCAGCCTCACGAAATCTGTGAGGAGATAAAGAAAAAAAGTGACAAGCCTGTAGACGTTGTAACGATCCAAGAGGAAGGTGGCACATTAAATGCAATACAAAAGGGAATAAGGTTGGCCAGGCAAATGGTTGAAGCCATGTCAGGAATGAGAAGAGAGGAAACCGATATGTCCAGTATTATTTTGGCAACCAATTGTGGCGGTTCTGACGCGACGTCTGGTATCTCTGCTAATCCCGCCTTGGGATACTGCAGCGATATCCTAGTAAGAGAGGGTGGAACCGTACTGCTGGGGGAAACTACTGAATTCATTGGCACGGAGAATATATTGGCTGGTAGGGCAAAAGACGCAGGTGTAAAAAATGTCATACTAAAAATAGTGAAGGACCTTGAAAGTGAGTTCAATAAACTTGGGATTGATATTCAAGGCGCGAATCCTACTCCTGGGAATATTGAAGGTGGATTGAGCACGCTAGAAGAGAAAGCTTTGGGCGGGATCAGCAAAGGCGGGACGAGTACCATCAACGAGGTGGTACGTTATGGTGAAGCACCTACGAGTAGAGGACTTATAGTAATGGACACGCCAGGTTACGATATTGAATCGGTTACAGGTATGGTTTCTGGAGGGGCTCAAATATGTGTATTTACAACGGGAAGAGGCACACCAACAGGTAACCCTATAGTCCCTGTCATCAAGATAACGGGCAATAGACAAACCTATGATAATATGTTAGATAATACAGACATGGACATGTCAAGTATAGTTAGTGGTAGAAGGAGTATCGCCGATTGCGGAAGAGACATTTTCCAGGAAGTAGTTGACGTTTGTAATGGGAGGTATACAAAGGCAGAATCGTATGGATTTTCAGATATATCTATTTACCGGAATGAAGAGATTTGGTGTTCTTTGTGAGCCCATAAGATGCTTGTGAGTAATACTGCTCTAGGGAAGAACCTGCAAGTCGTTTTAGAAAGGTCATGGGGTGAATAATACCTTATGATTTGGCATTTGTTCGTTATGGACTTACTCCGGTCGCAATATTCAAGACCAAGGGAGATACAGCAAGATGAAGATTACATCATTAGAAGTATATAAAGTCAAGCCAAGGTGGATATTTCTGAAAGTAAGTACCGACGATGGAATCTGTGGGTGGGGTGAGCTGATATCTGGTACGAGAACAGAAGCGGTTGCAGCGGGTGCCCTGGAGACTGGGAATTCTCTTGTTGGCAAGGATCCAATGCAAATAGAAGATATATGGCAACTGCTTTATAGGTCTTTCTTCAGAGGCGGTCCCGTTACCATGACCATATTGTCGGGAATTGAAATGGCATTGTGGGACATTAAAGGCAAGTACTACAATATTCCCGTGTATGAGTTCCTTGGTGGCAGGGCCAGGGACAATATAATGGTTTACTCTTGGATAGGGGGTGACAGACCATCGAATGTTGCCAGTGAGGCTCTAAAGAAAAGAGATGAAGGTTTTAAGGCAATCAAGATGAACGCGACTGAGGAACTCAACTACATTGACTCGTACAGGAAAGTAGATGCTTTACTTGAAAGAGTAGACTCGATACGAAAAGCGGTAGGGTATGATTTAGAGATAGGAATTGATTTTCATGGACGTGTTCACAAAGCAATGGCCAAAGTTTTGGTGAAAGAATTGGAAAAGTACAGACCTATGTTTATCGAGGAACCAGTTCTGCCAGAGAATAACGATGCATTGGTGGAAATTGCATCACACACGTCAATTCCCATTGCAACAGGAGAAAGACTCTATACAAGATGGGGATTCAAAGAAGTCTTGAAAAGTGGAGTCGTCGATATAATTCAACCCGATTTGGCGTTAGCCGGAGGGATTCTTGAGGGGAAGAAGATCTCGGCTATGGCAGAAGCTTTTGATGTAGCTGTGGCACCACACGCCCCCTATGGTCCAATTGCTCTTGCAGCTACATTACAACTAGACGCCTGTACGCCTAACGTATTTATACAGGAGCAAAGTCTTGGCATACATTATAACCAGGGATTAGATCTGCTGGATTTCGTAAAGAATAAAGCGATATTTAGCTATAAGAATGGTTTTGCCAATGTCCCGAATGGTTCTGGTTTGTGCATTGACATAGATGAGGAGTACGTCAAGAAGGTAAGTACAGAAGGCTTGCACTGGGCAAACCCTAAATGGAGGAATTACGATGGGACAGTTGCCGAATGGTGATTTCCCCTGGGTGGAATTCGAGTGTATCTGAGGCTAGTCTTGCTTGAGTGTAGTGTATTTGATGTGGAGGTACTTATATGGACAAGTATGAAGTATTAAAGGAAATAAAGGAGCAGGGTGTTTGTGCTATAGTAAGGGGGACATCTCCTGATACATTGTGCAGGGTTGCAGACGCACTGCTGAAGGGCGAAGTGAAAACTATTGAGGTTACGTTCAATACGCCAGGTGCAGTGGGAATGATAGAGGAGTTGGTAAAGAGGTACAATGACCAAATGCTAATAGGTGCAGGTACTGTGCTGGATTCGGACACCGCGAGGATTGCTATACTGTCAGGCGCAGCATTCATATTGTCGCCAACTCTGGATTTAGGGGTGATAAAGACATGCAGTAGATACAGCGTGCTAGCTGTTCCTGGTATTTCAACACCAACAGAAGCATTAACAGCATGGGAAAATGGTGCGCAGATTGTTAAGGTTTTCCCCGCTGGCATCTTCGGCCCGAAATATATAAAACAATTGAGGGGGCCTCTGGCTCAGATTGATATGATGGCGGTAGGAGCGATAAACCTAGAGAATTTTGGTGAATTCATAAAGGCTGGAGCATGCTCGGCAGGGATAGGTGGAGAGCTTGTCAATAAGAAACTAGTGGAGGAAGGCAGGTTCGATGAGATAAGTGAGAGGGCAGCAGCCTTTGTAAGCGCATTTAGAGAGGCTCGCAACTAGTCCAATCTGCGCTATCAGGGTTTTATTGCATAATTGCGTAGTCATTTATGTAGCGGGGGGGCGAGCTCCGAGGCCGGCTCTGGCACTACGCCAGGACCCTGCTGTGAGACCTTCTTGAACAACTTGCCGAACCAGCTGCTCGAAGAATTGTTCATATCTGGTTTCTCCTCTGCAATTCCTGGCCAAGAACTAGGTTACCCAGAGATCAGCCCTCTCTCTTGCATATTCACCACTGAAGGCCAAGAGTGTCAGGCTCCTCCCTCTCCACCAGGCGAGACGAGCATTGCCTTGTCGTCTTGCTCGCGGATTCGCCTCGAGTCGCTGGCGAGGGCGAGGATTCCAAGAACCCTTCTTCCAGAGGCACAAATTGAATACTGGAGCGAGATGACTACGCTCATCATACATAGATTTTGCAGACTTGGGTAGTGAGCACGGGGAAGATACCCCCATGAATGTGGATGGTACTATTACTTCCTCGGTTCTGGAGCTGCAACGCTTGAGGACACACGGTCGTTCTCGTTCGCGGATTGCTCAACAATCCTGCTGAGTTGCGACAATTCCGTGAGCAATTGACTTCAACTGGAAGCGCCTGAGTCCACCACTCCGTACTGCCACGCAGACAGTGCTCGGGTTCTGATGATCTACCTCAAGATACTGCACAGCAGCGGGGTAGAGCGGGAGCTGAGTCCACTGACTTGTAGCCTGGACTCTCTTGGCGAGGTACGCAAAGACTGCAGTCAAACGGCGCAAAGAATTTCCCATGCATGTACCCCTCCCTCCCCCCAATACTCCTGGCCCGTTACCTGGCCTAACCTGAGTATGCGGAGTTCTCACAGAAGTCTAGGCAGCGGTATATGAGTGGACGCTTGCCCCGACCCGTACAGACACCCGCTAGAGAGCATCCAGATCAGATCCAGTGGTTCATTCAATGCACCATGCCTGAGCGTGGTTGAAGTACTATGAGGGTGATTCTGAACGCTGTCAGAACCACAAATGTCCACGTCAATTCTTCTACGGTCCCGACCTTCGTTCGGCTGAACCGAGCACTACGTCCAAGACAAGCTTCAACATTAGCGATACGGATGGATCGCAGGACTGCCTGTTCGCCCCTATCTCCACCAACCGCATCAATACCGCGTTTCTAGCTCCACATCTGCCACCAGGCGACCTACGTCCAACGATCAGACCACACAGACGGTATGTGAGAAGCGCCATGAAGACCTTCAGCAGACGCGTTCTCTTCATGAGTCCCTGCTTCCTAAGGAACGCCACTGGTATAGTGTGGGTCGCATCCCCGTCCGCGTCGATAGCTATGCTGACAAATCGTAGTGATAGGATGCATCAGCATCTTGCGGTCGCAAGGTCTTCTTTGAGGGACTCTCTGTTTCTTGTCGTGACTCCTGCAGTCTCTTCGGTGGCCTTGCCTGTTGAAAAAGGGCACAAGATAGTGAGTCCGAGAAGACCCTGGGGGAAATGGACAGACAATGCGTGAAAGCCCTTTCAACTCCTGGCTCACCTTCCTGAGAACCATGGCGACCGAGCAACGTTCCCACGACTTAGTTCTGCCTACCTTCTGGTTTGCCCCCGAGATCTGACAGCCGTAGTTCGTGCTGTTCCCCGCAGCAATGCCAGAGGATGGCTTAGGCATGATGCAGACGAAAGCGGGGAAAGAACACGATACCAACAACTTCCTGTCCTCTTGACACAGCTCGTAGCAACTTCCATTGATCAAGGCCAGTTTGCAATTTTCCTTTGTGAGCATATAAAGAAGTCGTTCAATGATGGTCCATATTCCCTGCGACACCGTTTACAGCGGCGAACGCAAAAGTAGATGAGGCATGCGGACACTCGGTGCAGAAATTCTACTGGAAGGTTTTTGCTGGAGAACGTCTCTCGGTAGCATTACGTTGACGATAATGCTCCCCCTCTATCGTGCGGTTCAACTTCCCTCTTCTATCATCGAGGCGACAATGACGTCGCTTGACATACTCACAGACTTTACCCCTTTATGACTCTGGAGCTTCGTCTTTCAAAGGAGGCCGAACCATGGATGGATGATTGTAGCGAATTTCATTGAGAAATCGATTGGTACGGGAGGCAATTACATGGGAGTCGTTTTCACAAGAGTTGACGAGAGAATGATTCACGGACAGGTGATGTCAGCATGGGCGAAAGTACTCAGTATAGATGAGGTCATACTGGTGAATGACGAGGTTGTCCATGATGATTTCCAGAAGAGTGTCATGGAAATCTCGGTTCCGACAGGGATAGAACTGAGGATTGTCTCTGTAGATGACGCGTATGAAATACTAAGTCATGCAGATTTTGACGGGAGTAGAACCATGGTCCTCTTTAGGGATCTTCACGACGCGGTTAGAATGGTCGACAAGGGGTATACGTTTGATTCCATAGATATAGGTGGCATCTATCATAAGGAGGGGAAGACTGAATACGCAAAAGCCCTGTCGCTCGATCAGAATGACATGAAAGATCTAAGAATGCTTCTGGACAAGAAGATAGACGTTTTCTTCCAAGTGGCACCGATGACTCAGAAGGACAACATAGAAAAATACATCAAAACCTAATCTTTGAGAGGAGGAGTTCATGTTAGGGACAGCTTTGATTGTCGGACTGGTAGCTGGACTGCTTGAATGGGACATTTATGGGTGGGGACACACACAGGTGAACAGGCCCTTGGTTGTTGGTCTTGTCATGGGGCTTGTCCTGAAAGACCCTGCGAAAGGTTTGTTTATTGGTGCGTCGATCGAGATGATCTACCTTGGAGTTATAGCTGTAGGCGCTGCAATACCTGCCGATGCAACAAGCGCCACCGCAATCGCTGTAGCTCTCGCAATTCTTTCCAATATTGATCCCAAGGTTGCAGTTGCGCTTGCCATACCACTCGCCGTCGTAGCTCAACTGCTTCAGATGTTCATTTGGACCATCAACTCAGGCTTAATGCATAGAGCTGACAAATACGCTGAGGAAGGCGATCTGGGAAAGACCGATGGCTTGCAGTACTTGGGCTCGTTCATGTTCTTCTTGCAGGGCTTCGTTCCCGCGTTTCTTGCCGTGCTTCTTGGCGCGGCTGCAGTTGGCAGACTCGTGAATGGAATGCCTGCATGGATCACAAACTGGTTCAAGGTCGCTGGGGGAATGCTTCCTGCGCTTGGATTTGCGATGCTTTATATAATGATGGGCAACAACAAGCTTCTTCCCTACTTCATTATAGGTTTTGTCCTTGCTGCATTCTTCAGTGCAAACTTAGTGGCTGTTGCATTTCTTGGCGTAGCTGCTGCAATGATTGGCGTAAGTGTTATGTCGGCTAAGAAGACTCAAGGTCCAGCAGAAAAGGGGGTCTGACATGGAACAGGGTGAAGTGAAACACACTGAAAATGCCGGTATCAAGCTCACCAAGAAGGACTTGACATCTGCCTTTTGGAGATCCCTTTTTGATATGTCGTCAATCAACTACGAAAGGTTCCAAGCCTTGGGCTTCCTGTTCGCAATGACGCCCATCATCAAGAAACTCTATCCGAACAGAGAACAGCGTTCTGCTGCAATGAAGAGACATCTGCTCATGTTTAACACCAACCCGGTCATGATCAACCCGATTCTCGGGACTGTGATCGCGATGGAGGAACAGAACGCGAACGGCGTCGATACGACCGATGCTATCAATGATGTCAAGGTGGGTCTCATGGGCCCGACAGCGGGTATTGGGGACTCACTCTTCTGGGGAACACTCCGTCCGATATTTGCAGGACTGGGAGCTGCACTAGCTCTTCAGGGGAGCTATTTTGGGCCAGTACTGTTCTTGCTCCTGTGGAATGTCATCTATTTTGGGTTTAGATATTTGTCAGTTCCCTATGGATATAGGGTTGGAATTACCATGCTCAGGGAGGCGAAAAAATCGAATCTTGTGCAGAAGCTTTCCCAAGGAGCCTCAGTGCTCGGGCTTATGGTCCTCGGAGTGCTTGTTGCCGACTGGATCAGTATAAAGACTCCCGTTGTATTCAACGCCGGCCAAACGGTAATCAAATTGCAGGCCGTGTTGGATGGCATTGTGCCCAATCTCATGCCATTGCTAGCTTTTGTGGCATTGGTAGCTCTTTTGAGGAAAAGAATTAACCCCAATAAATTGCTTGTGGGAATATTTGTTGTTGCATTGTTGCTGTCCCTTGTCAAATTCTTGGCTGCATAGAGAAGATGACGGATCCGGGCATACTCAAGGAATTCAAGGGAAAGTTGATTGTATCATGCCAAGCTGGAGAAGGGGAGCCTCTTCGCATACCAGGGTATATGGCAAAAATGGCTCTTGCTGCCAAGCTTGGTGGAGCTGCAGGAATAAGAGCGGAGTCGCTCCAGGATATACGCGACATAAAGGCTGAAGTCAATTTGCCTGTGATAGGTCTATGGAAGGTCAAGACGCCCGGAATCGACGTATATATAACTCCAACACTTGAAGCAGCAAGGGCCGTACGAGCAGCTGGCGCTGATATCGTCGCGATAGATTGCACATTCCGGAAAAATCTGCAGGGAAAGTGGGCCTGGGAGCTCATACGTGAGATCAAGAAAGAAATGGATAGCCTGGTGCTTGCTGACATCTCAACCCTAGAAGAAGGTGTAAATGCAGAAGAGAATGGGGCTGATTTGCTGAGCACAACTCTTTCGGGGTACACATCGTACAGCCCTCAAAGCAAGGAACCTGATTTTGGGCTAATTGAAGAGCTTTCGCCGAGAGTGCATATTCCGCTTTTCGCGGAGGGCAAGATATCGACGCCTGAACAGGCAAAGCATGCGCTGGAGTGTGGAGCTTACGCGGTAATAGTAGGTACCGCCATTACGAGGCCTCAAGAGATTACGAAGCGGTTTGTAGATGCATTGGGTGGATAGCAGCATGTAGGGCTGACACCTTCTTACTCTAGCTGCCCCCTCTCTTAGAGAGAGGGCAGCTCTGCCAAAAGGTACTCAAGTGGTACAATAGCGTATTCAAACACCAGTTTCGTTTATGACAATCCAGAAGCGTCTTTTAGCCAGAGGACCGTGTCAACTCATGAGAAAAGTGCCTCAACAATAACAAAACACTACTGATCCTTGAGATGAGAACAGCGCGGCGGGAAATGCAGCTCATGATGCGAGAATGTGCCCCTTTCTAGCGATCTCGTTTGCCTTGTCGTGTGGGTTTGTACGTCTCCGTCTGATTCCTCTCGCCTAGTCATTGCCGGGCATGGTACAGGGGCGAACGTGCGACCAGATTTCTACTGTCCGTAGATGTCCCCCGAGCCCAAGGATGTTTTTCTATCCGAGGCTGGTCTGTATGTTGGTCCAATCCGGGGAGTACTTCTGAGGGGTGGTTCTGGAGTCGTCGTTTCGGGGCCATTGCGAACAGGAGAAGGATTTATATCATGCAAGTGACCGCTGGCGAGCAAATCCTCCTCCCCAGCGGTCTCTCATTTCTTCAGGCATAGGTTCCTGCCTCGAAATCCCAGTGTCGCCATCGTTACCTTCATGACCCGATCACCTAGGAAGCCGTGAACGTCGCCGGCTGCCTGTTGTGCTGTTGAGGGCCTGAGTGTTGTAGAATTGGTGAAGTCGATTTCAATAGAGCAATGCCTGCAAGAACCCCCTCGTTTCACGATGATTCCTTCGTGATGTACCGCGTACAACGGGCCACCATGTCAACTGTCCAATGTTCCGGGAGGTATCGTGGGGACACCGTCCGGTGCGCGCACAGTCGTACCCGACCATCGGTCACATCGCCGGCATCGAGCTCTCGGGACCGACTCGCCCGGACGACTCCATCTGCAGAAAGCGGTTCCTACCAACCGGGTGCCGTCATTCCTCACCCACGAACCTAAGTTCCCTATCCATTCTGTCCTTCTTCGACACCGAGATCTGACAAGAGACATCATCCGTGTCCTGTCTCTCGAAGCCTACTAGAGTATGACCCTAATGGGAAAACGGTTCAATCCGCGGTGGGCCGACTAACTGCCAGCCTGTCCTCGGGACAAGCCTTGAGAAGCCCCGAGAACGTGCCAGCAGTTCGGAGTTCTTGGATTGACCTATATAGAAAGGACGCATCAGTTGCATTTCACAGTTCTGCTCGATCCAAACACAAACCCCAAGACCAGCTTGAAAAGTAACGTTATGGATGGATCACAGGACTGCCTGTTCGCCCCTATCTCCACCACGTACTCCAAAGCCGCTCTGGGACCTACTCTCGAGCGTGGCTCTTTCGCGACTTCTCCCCGACATTCGCCCCCACCTGACCACCTTGAAGCACAACGGGAGCATCAATAGTGCCACTGCCGGAAGCTTGGCGCCCCGTCAGGGAACCAGCTCTTCCATGTGCTCTGGAAACTCCCAATCGTCGTCGAGATGCATGCGATCACGCGGGATGCCTGTCGCACGCATAAGCAGCAAGGCCTCGTGCAGGTCGGGACGGTGACAATCTCTGTCCCCAACTCCCCATAGTGACACGTGATTGTCGGTTTCTATCACCCGAATGCCCCAATAGACATGGACAGTCTCTACTCCTAATCATAACACACAACCGGCCGCAACGACGCGTACACGCAAATCCGGGTCACTGGAACCGCTACTACATGCCCATGGATTACCCTGTGTTTCGTCCAGCTCTACTCTGGTAGGGCCTAAGGACTCACGACTCCTACCGTTCGTGGATTGCCCAGCAATCTCGCTGGGTCTCGACACTTCAGCTAGCAGCAGGTTCCAACTGCTCTGGTCCACCATTTCGTTCTTCCCAATTGAGGCTGTCTTCTCCCACCCTACGCAAAAGGCAGATTGGCGAGAAAAGGCCAACCTGCCTGGCAACTATTCAGTACGGACTAGGTGCAAATCAGCGAAGCGCTCGATGGGAAGATCACTTCTCCTGCACGTCGTGCCCGGTGGTCTCCGTTCTCTCCACACGGGTTCCTGTGTGTGGCGTCATCAATCTCAGGACTCCCCATGCAATCAGGCCAATGACTACCATCACGATGAGAGTTGCAGGCTCAAAGATCGCCGTGGTCTCCGCACCGGCGGTAGTGCCCCGGGAGAAGATGCCTTCAAAGATGCTCACAAGGAACTGGGTGACGCCGTAGATGGCGCGCACAAAGCCGCTGTTCGGGTTCGCCCCCAGCCCCTTGAAAATCAAACGAAAAGCCAGAATCACTTCAACGACGGCGAACACTACCCCGACGATTCGTTTTGAGGTATTGCTTTCGGCTTTCGTATCTTGGGTCTCCGTTTGCTGGGTCATTGTCCCACCTCCTGTGAATCACGCCGACTTGATTGACAAGAAGAAACCGTCTCCCACGGAATACGCAACACAGCACGACGATGCCAATCCCGGCATTCGTCGATTGGAGTATCCTCTTCCTGCTAGATGTGCCTATTCCCCCGAATCAGATTCACTACCACCACAATTACGGCAATTACAAGCAAAATGTGGATGAGGGAACCCCCGACATGGGTGAGTAGACCAAGAAGCCACAAGACAGCAAGAATTACGGCGATCGTCCATAGCATAGTCTGTCACTTCTCCTTTGTAGATGCTGTGCGCATAAGGCTTCTGCGCGCTGGTTACTTTGGTGGTTACGACTTTGTTTATTATACCACCAAGTCCGACAACTCCAATTCCATCGTATTGACCAGCATCCACACAGACTCATGGTACCCTGGCTGGACTCCCTGTCGACCCTGCCAGGGAGATCTGGCGCTAGCCATGACTTCGCGAGACAACGCTTCTAGAGCCCCACGAGCTACAATCATCAGTATCTGTCTTCAGAGGCTGACAAGAGCCCCCGACGCCTGTTGCAGACCTCATGTGTCGACTCCCGCGCTTGTCGGTTTCGAGCGTCTTGCGTCTTCTCCGCATATGCTAGTGCACCTTGCGGTTACAAATCGCCCAGGGAACGAAATTGGGCAGGGCCTTCCATCCATCCGATTCTCGTATTTGACAGACGACAGCAGCGACTGTCCTGTTGCGTGCACGTTGCAAGCACGGGGAGAGGGGCGAGGACATGATAGACGGTCGAATCTGCAATTCTGGGAGGCCACTGCGATATTCTTGTCGTAGATTCGTCGGGTCCACGCTTGTTGCAGGCCCGGTCTTAGCTTCGTCCAAATGCACGCAGACGGGCTGTTGGCTCTGCCACCTCCCTCTTGTCTGCGCACGCTGCAACTCCTGCTGCTCACAACATCTGTGTTTATAGCGCTGAGACGCCTTCGTCTTCGCCCGGCAAGCCTTCCCAGCAAGACTCGCTCGCTGCCCCCGCGCTATTCCTTCCTGTATACTTCTGTTCTGCTCAGCCGCCCTGCTTTCCTCTGCTTCGAAGGCCGTCGTTCAGCATCGGAAGGATGGTTCGGGAGCAAGTTTACGAGAAGCCCATAGGAGGCGTCCAGCTGGACGCCAATGTTGTCAATGGCCCCTATCTCCACCACCCAACCACCATCATGTTGTTGACTTGCCCACGGATTCGCCACGAGTCGGCCAACAGTGCAGTTCTTGCCCGAGGAAAGGCCAATGCCGCCCATCCTTCCTGCTCTTTGGCGCGGCGGAGTCCGTACGAGTCCCAACCAGCACAGTCGATAGTCTCACCTTTCTGCTCATGCTCTCATGGTGATGAAGACACGAGCTGATTGGGCGGGCGAGGATCCTGAGGACTCTTCTTCGAGAAGCACAGATTGAATACTATTGTGAGATGACTATAGCAATAGAGTATTGGTTCTAGAGACTTGGGTAGTACACATCTGGAGGATATCCCCCTGGTCGTGGATGGAGCCATCTGTCCCCCAGTTCTGGTGCCGCAGTACTTGAAGACTCATCGCCCCTGTCGTTCGCGGATTGCTCAACAATCCTGCTGAGTTGCGACAATTCCGTGAGCAGAAGGTTCCAACTGGAATCGCCTGGGTCCACCACACTTGTTATGACAGAGGCCGGCAGCTCCTCTGACCGTGAGCAGAGAGCGATTGGGTCGGTTCCAAACCCCGACTTCCTTGCAGTAACTCCTTGGGGGAATACGAACCCCTGCAACTGCTGTCTGGTGCTGAGGTTCGATTTCTCCCAGACGGAAGCAAGATCGCCCAGAATCCCGAGGCCGTACTTGAGGACCTCTGGCGTATCGAGGGCCGACTCCGCCACCAGTGCAAGTCGGCATTTTAAGGCTTCTTCCTCCATTGAGGTCTTGCCAAGCCATTCCTTCACCATTTCATCTGGAATCACACCTTTGAGGCACTTCTCGATGATTGCGTCCTTCTCCTCCTTCAAAGATGCGACTCTGGCACTCAACCTGTTGGTCTCGTTTCTAACCCATTTCCGATTGGCTTCCAGATTCCCATCAACTGCCAAACTGAGTGCATCGATACACTCCTTGTCCAGGCTCAGTCCCCGAAGCTCCTGCACAAACCAACTCCCCAACGCCTCCTTGGGAAACCGGGATTTTCCACAGTTGGAGCACGAATAGTATCCACACTTGCCTCCGTTCCCTTTCGATTGGCTCGCAGTCATCATGTGGCCACATGTTGGGCAACGAACAACACCCCGTAGCGGGAACTCGGGATTGTCTCTCAGGTAGCGCACTTGTGTGGCTTTCGGTTTCCGATGCAGCTTGGGCTGAACTCGGTAGAAGACGATCTCGGAGACGATTGGATCGAAATCACCTCGGACAGTCAGTCCGAACCCAACGATGTAGCCAGTGTATACCTTGTTCATCAGCATCGTCCGCAGGGCAGTCTGGTACCTCCGGTATGACACCGAGGAGGAAGTCCTGCTCATGAACAAGATCTATGAATCGCTCCGGCTGTTCACCAACTTCTTCCTGCCGGTGATGCAGCTCACCGGGGGGACACGGCAGGGAGCCAAGGTCACCCGCTCATATGACACACCCTGTACCCCCTATGAGCGTGTCCTGGCCTCACCCTGCATCATGGAGCAAGCAAAGGAGGTGCTCAGGCATCAGTACCAGAAGCTTGACCCCGTCGCCCTCCATGATACGATCCTTAAGGATCAACGACGTCTGCGGGACCTTGTCCTCGCCAGGAATCACGACCAGCCCCATATCATTCCGAGGAAAGGCATGGACTGGCAACTTCACCCGGTTTCGAGTAGATTCTAATGTGAGGCAACGACTCCTCGTTCGAGTAGGTTTACTCGTGAGGCAATAGGGATGCCTGGGCGCGAAACCGTCTGGAGGAGCTCAGGGATTGGTGTTTGTGGACTCTTCGATCTCGATCCCGTCCTACGTCAGGAGTTCGCGACCTTTCTCCTTGATGGTCTCAGTCTCGTCGCTGATATCCTTACCCAGTTC
>Ga0209125_1001598_pt1 | contig 20395 bp, 19 predicted proteins | sample BarGraIncub1131A_FD_184503 | JGI IMG/M metagenome (GOLD analysis project Ga0209125, IMG submission 184503) | Arctic peat soil microbial communities from Barrow, Alaska - Barrow Graham LP Incubations 11-31A (SPAdes) (version 2) | ecosystem: Environmental > Terrestrial > Soil > Wetlands > Peat...
TCTATTCATTTAATACATTATGTGATAAATAATCATCATAAATAAGTTGATTAAATCAAACTATTGCCCTATATCAAAATCATTGTTATACTATTGTTGTTTAACTTTTGAAATTATTGTTAATCGGGAAAATATAAGTAGATACAATTAGTAATTGTTATCTACCCAAAAATGTTAGGAGGAATAACAATGGATATGTGGTTTAAAGAAGGTCAAATAGAGAATGCTGCTATGACTTATAAAATAAAAGAAACTCTGATAACAAAGACAACTAAATTCCAAGAGCTTGCAATTCTTGATACTGAGGCCTTTGGAAGAATGTTAGTACTCGATGGAATAGTTCAAACTACTATTGAAGACGAATATGTATATCATGAAATGATTACTCATATTCCTCTATTTACTCATCCGAATCCCAAAAGAGTTCTTGTTGTTGGTGGAGGAGATGGAGGTGCTATTCGCGAAGTGTTAAAACATCCAAGTATTGAGAAAGCAGTTCTCTGCGAAATCGATGTAGATGTTATTACAGAATGTAAAAAATATCTTCCTGAAATAAGTTGTGCTTTAGACAACCCAAAATGTGAAGTTTTTATTGGTGATGGTATAAAATATGTTCATGATCATAAAAATGAATTTGATGTAGTAATTGTAGATTCTACAGATCCTTTTGGAGCTGCAGAAGGATTATTTGGAGGAAGCTTTTACAAAGAAATATCTGAATGTCTAACTGAAGACGGCATTTTTATTGCTCAAACTGAAACTCCCTTTTTCCTTCCTAAAGTAGTAAAAAGAGTGTTTAATGATGCAAAAGCTGTATTCCCTGTTACAAAATTATTTATGGCAGCTATTCCTACTTATCCAAGTGGCTACTGGAGCTTTACTGTGGGTTCAAAAAAATACGACCCAGAAACAGTAGATTTATCGGCCGCTTATGAATTTGATACTAGATACTATACTAAAAAACTACATAAAGCTTGTTTCGCTTTACCTAAGTTTGTAGAAGATTTAATAAAATCAAAATAAAAAATAATAGAAGTAGGATAATTAAATATGAAATCATCCTACTTCTATTATTTTTGTTTAACGTTTTTTATATGGTTAAAAAAGGTTAGGAGTTATTTAGAAGATAACTGAAATAACTTCATCTATAGGCTTTCTAATAGGGCTTTTATTTTCCTCATATAATGGTAACCCAATAGGAGTTAACGCCATTAATGAATATCCTTCTTTTTTAAAATTAATCGCATCTCCAATTTCTTTTGAAGCATAATTGGGACCAGTCATCCAGCAAGTGCCATATCCAAGATTAGCAGCTGCAAGTAATAAATTTTCCATTGCGGCCGCAACTCCCTGTATTCCTGGTGCAGTATTAAGAAGTTCTTGTATAACATCCACACTTTCATTAATGGCCTTAAATTCTTCAAATCCTGTTGGTTTATAATTCCCTGCATATACTAAAATTAAGCACGGAGCATTTCTAAATGCAGTATGGTACTTTAAAAATTTAGCGAAAATTGCTTTATTATCCTCATCAACAATTTTAATTGCTATTTCTGCATTTTTATCTTCCACGACTTTTACAAGTTCAGCTATCTTTTCTTTATTTCTAATTATTACAAAGTGCCAGTTCTGAACATTTTTACCAGATGGAGCATAAATAGCCGCTTTAATAATCTCCTCTAAATCATTCATAGGAACAACCTCATCCTTGAATTTTCTTATACTTTGTCTTTTATAAATGAAATCTAAATTTGACATACGATACCTCCTATTGGTTTATTATAATAATATAACATAAGAAGAGAGGTTTAAGTTTAAACCTCTCTTCTTACATTTTTATAGTTTAATATAAAGTTTTATAAATATCTCTAATCTCATCTCTAGTTAGAGGTACATAATTATTAGCTAAAAGTCTTTGTTGACCTACAATTACACTATCTGAAAAACTTTCAATTTCTTCTACTTTCATACCATACTCTTTTAAAGGTTTTCTAACCAATAATTTATCAAGTACTTTGGCAAGTGCAACAAACATATCATTTTCTACACTTAAATTTAATATATCTGCAAGTATTTTATTAACATCTTTAATTTTACCATTCGGACTTTTTTTATTGTAAGTTTTAAATACTTCCACAAACATCTGGTAGTTTGCTTCTCCATGAGGAACATGATAAGTTCCACCAAGTGGATATGAAAGTGCATGAACAGCACCAACTCCTGCGTTTCCAAAAGCAATACCAGCATAGTTACTACCTATAACGAAATCTTCAATTATTTCTTTTCTATACTCTTCACCATTTTCAATTATTTGCATATATCCTTTTAAAATAAGTTCAATTGCTTTAACACTAAACAATTCTGTGTATGGGTTAGCTTTTGGAGATACATAGGACTCAATTGCATGAATTAAAGCATCAATAGAGCTAGCAACAAAGAATTTGTATGGAAGTCCTTTAACTAATTCTGGAATAAGCACTGCATGATCAGCTAATAATTCATCTATAGCAAGTCCCATTTTTGTATGTTTAGCTTTAATTTCAGCTATAGAGATATTTGTAACTTCTGATCCAGTTCCAGCAGTTGTAGGAACTAATATAAGTTCCTTATCCTTTATTAGTGAAACTTTTTTCTCGAATATATTTAAGGCTGTATTTTCACCTTTTATTACAAGAAGTTTTGCTATATCAATAACACTACCTCCACCTATGGCAAAAATTCTTTTAAAAATCTTCCCCTTAATAGTAGCAAGTATCGCATCAATTATTTCGTCGGATGGTTCTCCAACGCCAAATTTTTCTAGGAAAACAATTTCTGCTTTAAGTTTTAGGTTTCCGAAAAACGGATTATATATATACTCATTTGATAATACATAATCTCCTTCACCTATATTAAATGTTTCAGCAAATTCCTTTGCTGTATCAAATTTATGGATTTGTGATTTAAGTGAAAATAATTTCATTATTTTACCTCCTATTTTAATTATTAAATTAGGGAAATAGGTTTCAACTTAAATCGTTGAAACCTAGTAATTATATATTATTCTGCCCAGATTTCTTCTGCTGTTGGAACTTTAGCATCCTTATTGAAATATCCTATTCTTGATATATTTATTAAGTGGTAATAAGTAAAGTTTTCAGATATTGAATTATTTCCCCAAGATCCACAACCAAGAGTTGTAGATGGGTTGAAGCCATTATTGAAACTTCCGCCTGCTCCTGTGGATGATGTTTGATTAACAACTAATCTACTTATAGGTAATTCTTTACCTGCAAATTCAATATGAGCATCGTCATTTGAATGAACAGCTGTAGTATGTCCTGCACCTTCATATAAAAGGTTAGTTTTAGCTAATTGTACTGCTTCTTCAAAAGTGTTGTAAGTCATAGTAATCATAATTGGGAACATTTTTTCCTTGTTAAGTACATCTAGTGATCCTATTCCTTTAGTTTTTAATATAACTACTTTTGTAGTTGCAGGAACTTCAACTCCTACCATATCAGCAACAAATTGAACTGATTGACCAACAAGTTTACCATTTATTACTCCACCTGGGAACATTACATTTCTAAACTTATCAATTGTTTCTTCATCTTCAATGTAGTATGCGCCATTATCAACAAATGCCTGCATTATTTCAGCATGTTTTTCAACTGGAGCAATAATGGATTGTTCTCCAGAACAGATGATACCATTATCAAATTTTCTTCCTGCGATAATATCTTTTGCAGCTTGATCAAAATTATAGTCTCTATCAATAATTACCTGAACGTTTCCTGCTCCAACTCCAAAAGCTGGCTTTCCGCTGGCATAAGCAGCTTTTACCATTCCCATTCCACCAGTAGCTACCACTGTATCAACAGCTGACATTAATTCCCCTGTTAATTCAACAGATGGTTCTGCTATTATTTGAATCAAGTTTTCTGGAGCTCCGAGTTTCCTTAATTCATCATTCATTAGTTTAACAGCATGTGCTGAACAATTCTTGGATCTTGGGTGTGGTGCAACAATAATTGCATTTCTTCCTTTTAGTGCAAACATAGCATTACACATAGGTGTAACTATTGGATTTGTGGTTGGGGTAATAGAACCTATAACTCCCTTTGGCTTTGCTACGAGTAATATTCCTTCTTTTCCTTCTTCTGCTCCAATGATATCCACAGACTTTTTACCTTTTAAGCTGTTCCATATAGTCCTTGACTTACCCATATTTTTAGCTACCTTGTCTTCATAAACTCCCATTCTTGTTTCAGTTACTGCTTCTTTTGCAAGTATTTCAGCATTATCAAATATAACTTTACCAACTACTCGAACTAATGCATCCACCTGTTCTTGGTTATAGTTTGCAATACCTGCTTGAGCTTTCTTTGCCTTAACCATCATTTCATTTATACATGCTTTATTATCCATTTTTATTTTCCTCCTAATTTGTTCTATATTTTTTTTCATCGTAAGCTATTATTATATTATCATTATTGTTAATAAAATGTATTTTTATAGTGCCTTCTTCATTGTGCCTGTCTCCGTAAACCTTATATGCCAGGATAGTGCATCACATAATACATGAGGAGTATGTTTTCCACTACAACATTCTGCTTTTTCCAAGTATTCCAAAAGTTGTGGTCTATAGTCAGGATGAGCACAATTATTAATAATTGCAACTGCTCTTTCCTTTGGACTCTTGCCCCTTAAATCTGCGGTGCCTTGTTCAGTAACAATTACCATCACATTATGTTCCGTATGGTCTACATGAGAAACTAGCGGAACTATTGAAGATATATCACCATTCTTTGCTATAGATTGTGTCGTAAATATTGTTAAATAGGCATTTGCCGCAAAATCTCCAGAGCCACCAATTCCATTCATCATCTTTGTGCCCATAACATGAGTTGAATTAACATTACCATATATATCAACCTCTAAAGCTGTATTCATAGCAATAATCCCAAGTCTTCGAATAACTTCTGGATTATTACTTATTTCTTGAGGTCTCAATACAATTTTATCTTTTAAACTGTTAAAGTCTCTTCTAAAAGCTTCCATTCCAGTTGGTGAAGGGCTTAAGGCAGTAGCAGAAACCATTTTCGCTTTACCACATCTTATAAGGTCAAGCATAGAATCCTGAATTACCTCTGTATAGCAAGTAAGATTTTTTAAATTAGATTCACAAAGGCCCGCAAGTACTGCATTCGCTACACTACCAACGCCTGATTGCAGAGGTAATAAATCCTCTGGAAGTCTTCCTTCATTAATTTCATTTTGAAGAAAATTAATTAGGTTTTTTGAAATCGCTTTAGAAGTTTCATCTATAGGTCCAAGCGGTCTTGTTTTATCAGACATATTTGTCATCACAACGGCAGCAATCTTTTCAAGGCCACAAGGTATATAAGTTGTTCCAATCCTATCTCCTGGATGTGTTATTGGAATTGGCTTCCTAAAGGGAGGATTCTTCAAAGTGTAAATATCTGCAATGCCTTCTAATGACAATGGCTGATTTTCATTAACTTCAATTATAACTATATCTGCATTTTCCACATATGTAGCTGCATTCCCTACTGCTGTTGTAGGTATTATGTTTCCTTCTTCTGTAATTGCTAATGCTTCTATAATAGCAATATTAACTTTGGGCAAGAAGCCATAATTTACAAACTGAGGCATAACACTTAAATTCATATCAATATATTCTGTAAGGCCTTTATTAATGCAGTTTCTTAAATCAGTGTTAGTTTGATAGGGCATTCTTTTTGAAATTATACCAGCTTGAGTCCATGCTCCATCTATTTCTGCACCAACAGAAGCACCTGTATATAATGTTAGTTTCATTTTTTCTCCAGTATTTTTTACTCTTTCAGCAAGAGCTAGAGGAACAGCCTTTGGATAACCTGATGGAGTAAAGCCACTTACTCCAATCACCATTCCATCTTTTATGAGCCTGGCTGCTTCCTCAGCTGAAACTACTTTTTTCATAACTACTTGATTTCTTATTCTTTCATTTACCAAGATTGCACCTCCAAAATTGTATTAAATGTAGAACATTTATCTCAAACTATTTATTAGGCGGCTACCTTAGCAACCTCTGAAGCTCGCTTAGATTTAAAGGCAATATATGAACTTACAACAATAAATGCAATTCCTATAACTATATTTACCTGAAGCTTCTCTCCAAGTATCATTACAGCAAGCATTGTAGCTAAAGCAGGCTTTATTAAAAATACTAAGGATGCTGTAACTGCTGAGGTTAATCTTATTGCTCCAAGATAACATATATATCCAAGTGCCTTTATAAAGAGACCCATGTACACTAGTACTAACCCTGTATTCCCATCAATTCCTTTAAAAATAGGTCTTCCTGTAGCTAAAAGTATTAATAGTACAAAGAATGCTCCAATATAGAATGCAAAACAGTTAAATATATAACCACCGTATTGATGTATTCTAATCTTGCTTATTACTGTAAATAGTGACCAGGATATAGCTGCGCCTAATGCAAGTGTTATTCCTAATAAATTAGAAGATGCACCACTCATTCCCGCTGCTATTTTGGCTGGATTGAAAATTATAATAACACCGATAATACCTATAATAAGAGATATTACTGTTGCTTTGTTAACTTTTTCTTTTAAAATTAAATAAGCAAAGGGTACTGTGAATATTGCATTAGAACTAAATATAACTGCTGAAGTTGAAGCTAGAGTATATTTACCCGCAAATGATAAAAGAGCCATTGATATAGGTATACATAATGCGGCATTTAATGCAAAGTAACCAAAATCATTTGCACCAAGCTTTATGTTCTTAGCTTTAATATCTTTTATTGCCAATGGTGTTAATAGTATCGCACCGATTAAAAATATTAGAAATGTAATTTGAAAGGAATCCATTCCTTTCTTAACCAGCATTTTATTTGCAATTTCTTGAGTACTGTATAGCAAAGCAGTTAGAATAATAAATACATAACCTTTTTTCATTTATTTTCACCCCTATAATTTGCATTTATTTTTGGAAATTGGCTTTGAATCTTTTCTCCCACTCTTCAATAAGTGATGGTCTAAAGTCGGGATGAGCAATATTTATGAGGGCCCTTGCTCTATCTCTTAATGTTTTTCCTCTTAATTGCGCAATCCCATACTCAGTAACTACGTAATGAATTTCGTTTCTGAGTGTTGTAACTGCAGCTCCCGAATCAAGCATTGGTGTAATTCTGGAAATTTTTCCTTTGCTTGCAGTAGACGGCATGGCAATTATAGCTTTACCTTCTTTTGCCATACTTGCACCTCTAATAAAATCAACTTGTCCACCAGTCCCACTAAACTGAGTTAAGCCTATAGTTTCTGCGTTTACTTGGCCCATTAAATCCACTTGAATAGCAGAATTTATACAAACCATCTTGTTGTTTTTTGAAATTATAACTGGATCATTTACATAATCCACAGAATACATTTCAACGTTTGGATTATTATTAACGAAGTCATATAATCTTTTAGTTCCCATAAGAAAAGTTACTACTATTTTCCCTGGATGAATTGTTTTTGCCTTATTTGTAATAACTCCCGCTTTGACCAATTCAACTACTCCGTCTGAAATCATTTCTGAATGTATACCTAAGTCTTTTTTGCCTTTTAGAAATAAAAGAACTGCATCTGGAATAGCTCCTATTCCAAGTTGAAGTGTAGAGCCATCTTCAACTAATGAAGCGCAATGTTCTCCAATAGCTTTTTCAATATCTCCAATTTTAGGAGGATTTAGCTCTATTATTTCATGATTTGCTTCTACAACATAATCGATTTCAGAAATATGAATAAAAGAATCACCCATAGTTCTTGGCATTTTATTATTTACCTCCGCAATTACTAATTTTGCAAATTTTGCTGCGGGCTTAGTATAATCAACAGATACTCCAAAACTGCAATAGCCATATTCATCAGGAGGTGTAACTTGAATAAGTGCTACATCTACTGGTAAATAACCATTTTTAAATAGTTCAGGAACCTTAGAAAAAAAACAGGGCGTAAAATCTGCTCTTCCTGAACTTACTGCTTCCCTTGCACTTCCTCCTACAAATAGTGAGTTATGTCTAAAATGCATTTCCATGCCTTGCTTTGCATATTCACTTTTGCTCATTGCCACCATGTGTACGATTTCAACATTCTCATAGGCTTCACTATTAGCTACCATTGAAGCTATAAGTTCTGTTGGCTCTGCACAAGCATGTCCTGCTACTACTCGGTTTCCAGACTTTATTTTGCTGGCAGCTTCTTGTAGCGTAATAACCTTCGATTTATAAATTTCTTCAAAGTTCATGATTATCACTCTCCTAAGTTATAAATCTTTTATTTTGTCTATAATATTAAGTAATTTACTATTATCACTTTCACTAGTTATACATATTTTTTCATATTTAGCTTCGAGATTTTGGGGATTAACACAAGCACTTGTACATCCGCATAAAACAGCAACAATATCATAAATAATCCCTTGTTTTGCCGTTTCAACACTGTGTCCTTCACCAATATGTTTCTTTAATCTTGAAACTAAATCTGTTCTATCATATCTTGGGTTACATCCTCCACAATATTTAATACCAATTCTCATTATCTTTGCCTATTACCATTGTTTAAAAATTTTCTAGCTTGTTCTAATAGATCTTCACTTACTACATTTTTAAGTATTACCTTTTTAATGCTAGGTATTGCTTCTTTAAGTGCAGTTTCAACTAAATCCTCAATGGTAAATTTTGCAGATAGACATCCACTACATTCCCCTAAAAGCTTAACCTCAACTATTCCATCTTTTACACTAACAAGCTCAATATTTCCATAGTGTTCTGCTAGTTTTGGCCTAACATCCACTTCAAGGATTTTTTCAATTTCAGCAAACATAACGTCTTTAGCAAACATTTCGTCACTCCATTCTTTTAAATATGTGAGGTGAGGTGATTTAACCTACCTCACATATTTTTAGGGATTTCATATTGTGAAAGTAGTTATTTTATAAATTATTCTTCACCATTTTCTGCTAGTGCTTATTTCCTCGTCGTGGCTGCAACTAAAGGTTCTGCCGATGTCACTATTTTCTCTTCATTTATCCTAGCGATAACTTTTGCTAAAGCTTTTTTATGACCTAAATTACTTTGTCTTGCTATCATTATTCTTTGAGCTTGTGGTGAACCTGCACCATGCATTGATTCTGTTCTATAACCAACTGCAGCTGTTCCAAGTGCCATATTTTCTATTAATCTTAATATTCTCATTCTATTTTCAGTGGAAACGGATGCAACACCTTGTAAGTACTTTTTACAATAAGGTCCAGTTATTGGAGCTGTAAAGTCTTTACCTGAAGGCATAGTTACCATAAGTCCTCCAGCAATATCTTCAGCAAGTCTTACTATCTCATATGGGAATCTTGTAACATTTTGCTTGCATACATTAGCAAGTAACAAATCTATTATATAGTTACCTGCTTCAGTTTTATGACCTTCTGCAGAACATGCAATTCCACAAGCGTATAGTGTTTCATTTAAATGAGTCATTTCTATTAATTTGTCCTTAATGTGTGATACTTTATTAGTTCCATTGTAATCTGCAGCCAGTGCTGTAGCTCCAATAAGTACATCACCTACACCAGTTTTGCATCCACCATAACTTTGTCTATGATATCCTGCAAATCTCTCAACAAGCATTCCTGCATATTCAGTTTCTCCATTTAAAAATATTCTTTCATTCGGTACGAATACATCATCAAAGATAGTTAGTGCTTCTACTCCACCAAAATTATAGTTTCCAACATCAATATCTGCTCCTTCTTCACTTTTTCTTGTATCGCAAGATTGACGTCCAAGAATCATAATAATGCCTTTTGTGTCTGTTGGCACTGAAAATGATACCGCATAATCCTTATCCTCTGGTCTCATAGCCATAGTTGGCATAACTAAAACCTCGTGAGAATTACATATACCAGTTTGATGAGCCTTTGCCCCTCTAACTACAATACCATCAGTTCTTCTTTCAACTACTCTAAGGTACATATCTGGATCTTCTTGTTTTGATGGTGATAGAGCTCTATCTCCTTTTGGATCTGTCATTGCTCCATCTACTATTAAATCATTTTCATGAACGTATGTTAAAAACTTTTTAAATCTTTCATGATACTCAGTTCCATATTCTTTATCAATTTCATAAGTAGTACTATATTCAGAGTTAAAAGCATCCATACCAACACATCTTTGGAAGCATGAAGCGGTTTTTTGTCCACATAATCTTTGCATTTTAACTTTTTTAATTAAATCACCAGTACTTTGATGAAGATTAGCAAATCTGTTAATTTTTTCGCCTGTAAGACTTGAAGTAGTTGTCATTAAGTCTTCGTATTCAGGCATTTGCGCCAAATCATAAGTCATTTTAACCGAGTTCATTGATGGACGTATTATAGGGTTGTCCACTATATTCTCTACTTTTTCCCCAAACATATAAACATTTAAATTTAATTTTTTAAGACTTTCTACATATTGTTCTCCAGTCATTAATCCCATTAAAATCATTCCCTTCACATATATATTTTATCTACGTTTACATTTATCTATGTAGCAATACCTGTGCCAAAATTCAAAACATATTGTATGTTTAGTGATTTTTTTAATTTTGTGGTATATCATCAGCGTATTATTGTTATTGTTTTGACAAATAGTTTTCTTAAAAAATAGCATATTTGTGAAAATAATCACAAATATGCTATTCATTAAATTATTTTTGTTGCATAAACGCAACATAAATAAAGAATTTAATTTACAGAAATCCATAAACTCTCCTACAACATATGTGTTTTACAGGATATATATTTTTATTGCATTTTTGCAACACGTTTCATTTTTACAACATTTCACTTTCTAAATATCTTTTACGCTTTCTAACAAAAGTAGAAGCATCAATACCAAGTATTTTTGCAGCATCGCGAACATTACCAGCTTTATCAAAGGCCTTACTAATAAGTTTAGCCTCTACTTTTCCAACTGCTTCTTTTAAATTACATATTTCTTCGCAACAATTATTTTGGTCAATAGAATTTTTAGGAATGGTCATTGGTAAATCACTTTCGAATATTTTATCACACCTGCTCATCACTATAACTCTTTCTATAATATTTTTAAGTTCCCTAACATTTCCAGGCCAACCGTAATTGTACAATGTATTCACTGCTTCAATAGTGAATGTTTTCTCAAAGTTGTATTTACTATTTAATTCAGATAAAAAATGTTGAATTAAAGGTACAATGTCCTCTCTTCTATCTCTTAATGGTGGCACCGTAAGTGGGACAACATTTAATCGATAATATAAATCCACTCTAAAGGTTTTTTCTTTTGTCATATCTTCTAAGTTCCTATTAGTAGCTGCGAGTACTCTTACATCAATTTTAATTGGTTTGACCGATCCAACTCTCTCCACTGATCCCTCTTGAAGTACATTAAGCAGCTTTACTTGTATATCTAAAGGAAGTTCTCCAATTTCATCTAAAAAAACTGTGCCTCCATCTGCTACTTCAAATAGTCCCATCTTTCCTTCTTTATTCGCTCCTGTAAAAGCTCCTTTTACATATCCAAAAAGTTCTGATTCTATAAGATTTTGAGGAATTGCTCCACAATTAATTTTTATAAAATTTTTATCACACCTCATACTATTCTTATGTATGAATTTTGCGAATTCTTCCTTTCCAACTCCAGTTTCTCCTAATATTAAAACCGTAGTATCCACATTAGCTACTCTTTTAGCAACCTCCAATAAGTTTAGCATTGTTTTATCCTTAGCAATGATATCTGTTAAATCTAAATATTGAATTCTCATAGCTTCTATCTCTGAATGATATTTTTCTGTAAGCTTCATATTTTTAGCTAACTGCTCTTCTAACTCGTACAATTCCGTTATATCTCGTACATTTGTAACCACCATGCTTATATTACCTTGTCCATCAAATATGGGATTACTAGAAACAAGCACTTTCTTACCTGTACTGAATTCCTGCTCAATAGTATTAGATTTTTTATTTTTTAATACCATAAGAGTTGATGACTTAGATATATAGCCCTCTTTTTCTAATTCATACATATTCCTATTCATCATATCTTTTCTTTGTAAACCTGTTATGTTTTCATAAGATTTATTAATCCTTAATGTATTAGCTTTTCCATCGGTTATATATATACCATCATAGGATGATTCAATAATTTCATCTAATTCTGTGCAATTAAGGTTTGAAATGCCACATTCATCAATACAGTTTAATTTTTGTTTTAGCTGGCTTATTTTTTCTATCGCAGTATCAAAACGTTGCTTAAATATATTATTCACGCTAAAAATTCCAACAAATTTACCTTGTTCATTTTTAACTGCCATACAACTTTCCTTGGCATCAATATAATCTTGTATTTTACAATTTTCATCGATAACATTTTTTTTGTCTAAGGTAAGGTTTTTTATACATATATCAGGTTTGATGCACTTAATAAAATTCGCAATTATATCATTCTTAGTTATAGCATAGACCAAAATTTCATTTTCATCTAATATAGGTATAACTTCAACTTCATTATTCATAAATAACTGCGCCGCTTCATAAAAAGTATTATTTTCTTTAAGTGTGAAATTACTTTTCATTATTGCATTCCTTACTTTCATAAAAACACCTCTCAATCCATAAAAAAATTAAGGTATGTATCGTTTCTACATAACATAGCTTAATTTTATTATATCAGAAAAAGTATATTTCGACCTAAAATAACTCAATTAAATCATTCCCTTTATATTAAGAGAACACCATCTAACTAATTCACTCATTATTAACCTACCGTCCCAAGGAGAATCATAGAAATTCATATACCCAATTTTCACAACTCTATCAACTCCAAGAGCTGTGGCTCTGTCCGTAAAATGTATTGTCTTATTAATATCTTTTGATGCTATGCCAATGGTTTGTATTTTCTTAGTAATTAATGGACATACCCCCATTATATCATCCACTTGTTTTATAAATATGGTTCGTCCTGTAATAGCCTCCTCAAGCTTTAATTCACTATCAATTAGTATTGTATATTGAAGTCCTTTACTTGCATAAAGCGACTTATCCAAACACAAAGAATATTCCCCTCTTTTATTAATTATCTTTGCAGCTATTCCCTCCTCTAATTCTAAATTAGTGTACCTTTTAATCAATTTTTCGAATTTTCTACTTAACATTTGAGCTATTTCTTCCACAGATAGTTTACTTTTCTCTAAAAACAATACCTGAGGGGAAGAACATGCCTTTTGTTTAAATGCAATTATATCTGTGACCATGTTTTCTAAGTATTCTTCAAAATCACCACTTTCAATAGCTGATCTATCAAAAACTGCAAAAGAATACTTGGGTCCAAAGATTAGATCCTTGCAAGTAGTTTTTTTAGGTAAAAGCGTAATGGCATTTACTGCTGTTTCACCACCCCAAACTATTCGTGCATCCGCTTTTAAAGACATTTGCGAATTGTGATACACATCTTCACTATTAAAATAAATAAGGGCAATATTTTTTAATATAACTTTAGAGGAATAAGTATTTCCTTCATACACAACCTTAATATTATCTAAAAGTATTAGTAATTCATATACTTCAATAACACATTCTACAGACACACGAAGAATATTACCATTTTTACACAATATACTCTGAAGCACTGAATAAATCCCTAGAGTAGCCACATTTCCAGCCATCCAATGGCATACTACACCCTTTGGTTGGGCTTTAATATATTTTCCCTCCTCTACCTGTACAAAATTATTTAGATATTCTATGTTTCCTAAGTTAAGTTTTAACTGTTTTTCCATATTTACTTTTTTTAGATAAAAGCATAAGAATGGAACCCCTTCCATTCTTAATATTTCCCTGTTTTTTGCAATCTTCTTGCTATATTCATTTATAATAAGTATTATAACTTGCACCGGAAATTTATGAAGCTCTGCAAGATTATTCTTTAAACAGTTATCTATTTGATTAAAGCCTTCAAATTGTATTCCATTTTTATAGAATTCACTATCTAACCCATAGCAATTTATCATCTTCCTACCTGCCTTTCCGCAAAGGTATCACCACAGCCGCGAGTCTCGGCCTTATCTACTCGTGACTTAAATCTAAAATACTTACCACGTCTACCACAAGGACAATCATCTTCTCCTATAAACTCCCCAATATCCTCAGTTAGAATAGCTTGAGACGGATAGCTTGAGCCTAAAATACTCATAACCTCTATAAGCCCTGTTTCACCAAACTTCACCTCTTCTAATGTCTGTACATCCCTTATAATAATCTCTGCAAAATTCGGTACATGTTTATGTCCATACTGACAATCAATAAAAACAACTCCTACCTGTTCCACCATTCCATAAAAATCTATGACGTTAGTTACATTTGTGTTAAATATCTGCGCTACAGTCTCTGAAAAAACTTTCTTTTCTACCTTTTCAGAAATGAGTTTTTTCCATCCACCACTATGTAACAGTTTTAACTTAGGCATATCAAGTTTTATTCCTTCTTGCTTTAATACATTTAAAAACTTAGACCACAATATATAAGTAAATCCATAAACTAAAATTTCCTGGTCCTTATATTCTCTTTCAAACTCTAAAAGTCTATTTATATTTAATTTAAGTTCATCATTTTCGCTTTCCATAACATAAAAAATTTTATTACCAAAAGTACTTATACCTCTTATAGCAGCACCACGTGCAGTTATACTGTCCCCTTTTTTATTGCTTTCTTCACTATCTATTATAAGCATGGGTCTTCTCTTGCCACCTAAAAAGCTTGTTAATGTACTTATTAATCCCTGTGTTTGTCTTATGGAAGTCCTTTTGTCTAAATATATTTTGCTAGGAATTCCTGTGGTGGTAGCACTAGAGTTTAGTACTCTTACCACCTTCTCTTGCGTGCATACCCTAAGATCGAAATATTTAAACATATTAACAGGTATATATGGAACCTGCTCTAGTGTTTTAATATTATTTATATCTACACCTAATTTATTATACATAGCTTTTATATTTAAATTTGACATATTGTGTTCTAGTTGCGATAAGATAATATTTAAAAGTAGCTTTTCCTTCTTTTCTTGATCAATATTAAACTGCTCTCCCAAAACTATTTGATCTATTAATTCTGAAGCCTCCATTTAATTCACCCTCTTATTTTTACTTAAGTTCTTTAAGTTCTTTTGTTAACACCTTACCAGATGAATTTTTGGGAAGAGTCTTTAGAAATTCTATATACCTTGGAGTTTTAAATGAGGGTAACTGCTTTTTACAAAAATCTAATATATATTTAAAGTCTACAGAAGATTTATTTTCTAATAATACTACAAAGGCCTTTACTGCTTCTCCTAAAATATCATCGTAAACTCCAATAACCGCACATTCTACTACCTCAGGAATTTGTAATATTATATCCTCTATTTCCTTAGGACTTATTCTGTTTCCACCACTCTTAATAATATTTTTTTCTCTTGAAACTATATATATATACCCCTCATCATCTACTTTTGCTAGATCCCCCGTATATAAATATCCCTTTTTTATAACCTTTTCAGTCTCGACCCAATCATTGAAATATCCCTTCATTACATTTCCACCTCGTGCAGCAATCTCCCCTATTTCTCCAGGTTTCACAGGGTTTCCTTCACTATTTAAAACCACCAGTTCCGTACCACTAATACCTTTTCCTATAGAATTCATCTTTTTAATAATTAAATATGGGGGTAAATAAGATAGTCTTGATGTTGCCTCAGTCTGGCCGTACATTATAAAAATATCTACTCCTTTTAACGTATCTATAAGTTCATTTATAAAAATCTCCGCGAGTTTACCTCCTGCTTGAGTTATGTACCTCAAGGATGGAAATCTAGTTTGCTTTATATCTGTCATTCTAAGCAGTATTTGATAATTGCTAGGAACCCCTGAAAAGCCTGTGCAGTTATATTTGTTTATATCCTCAATAACTGTTTGTGGAAACATAAATCTATTATTAATTACTATGCTTCCTCCTACCCTAAAGTGCGTATGCAAAATTGAAGTACCATAGCAATAATAAAATGGTAAAACCATTTCTACTCTATCTTGTACCGTAAGTTTCAGATATTCTATTATAGAATTTGTGTTATAAATAAGATTATAATGAGTAAGCATTACACCCTTAGGACTTCCTGTAGACCCAGAAGTAAAGAGTATTACAGCTACGTCTTCTTCTATTCTTATATTCTCACTGTAATTATTTTCATTTACTTCAGTAAAATTACACTCACTATATTCAGTATAAATCTCAACATCATCACAAATCAATCCATTTATTTTTTCGAGGAATTTATTCTGAGTAAAGATTAACTTAATATCAAGAGAATCAATAATATATTTTATTTCATTATTACTTAAAGCTGGATTTATAGGAACACAAATAACTCCACTTTTAATTATCCCAAAATAATTTTCAATAAAAAAATTAGAATTATCTGAAACCAGGAGTATAGCATCCTTTTTAGAAAGCTTCTTGTTTTTTATAAAAGAAGCTTTCCTATTTACATTTTCAAAGGTTTGCTTATAACTTATTTCATTTTCAAAAATTACAGACGTTTTATCGTATTTGGATGAAAACTCGAATATATAATCTGTGAAAGTCATATCTGAATGCCATATTTTCCAAGTATTTTCTTGATACCTCCTATGGTATACATTCTAGAGATATCTACTACCTCGAGAGATATGTCAAAAATCTCTTCCAAACTTGTTATAAGTTCTACGTGCCCTAAAGAATCCCAATTCTCTATTTCATCTGGCCCCAGATCATCATTTATATCTTCCAATTTTTTAAAATCAAATACATCGCATAACACCTTGTTTAGTTTTTCTAAATTAGTCATAATAGTTCCTCCTAAGTTATAATAATTTATTATATGTATAGCAATAATTATGCCAGTTTTTAATAATCCTACGCTTATATCATTTTAATATCTATTCCCTTTATGATAAGCTCTTGTATAAATAATATTTTTTCTATATCTATTACTATTTCTTGCTTCTCATTTATTTCTATATTATTAGACAAAAGTATTTTGAATCCTTCATAATAGTAAATTGAGTATGCTTTTAGGTTATGGTTGTCAAATCCCATTCGCACCGAAGGGATATAGTACTTTTTAGTACTTCCACAACCTCATCCTACATTTGTCTCATTTGCAATGGTGTAAATTATAACTGAATTTGCATTGTGCTTTTTAAAGTACTTCAATGCTAATTCACTAATTATAATTTTCATACAATCACCTCCTTAACAATATTTATAGCAAGTTTTATGCCAAATAAGAAAAAAAAGATTATACTTCGCCAAGTAATGGGTTCCATTTTGAAGTGCTTTTACTAAAATATCATTAACATTATCATATTAAATCACGCTAATATAATAAGCTATTAATCTACTATTTAAGCAACAAAACACAGGCTAAAAACCTGTGTTTTCTTTGAGTTTAATTTAATATGAGCCGATGTTAGATATAAGCAATTATAATGCAAATAAATATTATAAATTATGTTATAATTTATAATATTTAAAATTTATGTTATAATTAGTATGAAGATTAGCTTTAATTATTACGTAATTGTAAGATAGGCGAAATAACTATTAAAGGGGAAAGAGGGATGAAAAAATTTAACTTTAAAAAATTAATTATAATCACAGCTCTTGGTGTAAGTTTTATAGTGGGTGAATTTTTGGGAGTGGTACCATACATAGTAGCAAGGACAGCTTCATCAATTTATACTAATTTAAATTATCCTGATAGAAAACTAAAATTTCAAAGTGGAGAATATGCATATGGTTTTGGGGACTATTCCGTAGTATACAAAGATAAGGATGAAAACAATGTAAATTTCATGTTAACCCCTAAAGAATTTCCTATCATAATTATATGGGATTCTATAAAAAAAGATTCTATGAAAGATTAGGGTTAACGACAGCGACTTACGGTTAATTCGCAACATTCATTTGTAACGTAATATTAAAAATTGAAGGAAGGGTAATTTTACCTCCTTCATTTTTTTGCGTATTATTCCTCACATACCCTAATGTAATCATCTTATCTGAAATATATTATATCTTTATAATCAAAAACTTTATCCGTAATACCAAGCCTTTGTGCAGGAGTAAATTTTTTATCTCCAATCTTTGTTGTCCAACAAAAATTATAAAAAGTTCTAAGTATTGTTGTAATCTGTTGTGCATATTTAGGATTATAGTTTGCATATATATAACTTCTCCCATCACCCCTTGCTGTTACTAAAGGGCGTTCCAATATTGATATTCTTCTTCTAATTGTTTGAAAAAAATTATTTATGGACCTATTGTTGACCTGAATAATAAGTTTAGCTAAATCTTCATCTGAAATATAAGACAGATAACTTATTAAGTTCACCAATCTAACGCCTTCATCCTTGGTTGGTAAAGGGTGTTTAATGGGATTGTCACCCCTTACAGGACAACTTACTCCATTAACTGTTTTAATTGAATAAAACTTATGGTTATACAAATCATCTATAAGTTTCTTCTTTGCAATTTCCCATAGACTTTTTTCTTTTAAACCACGAGATTTTGCCCAATTGGTTAGATTTATTCTTTGTTTAAATGCCTCAGTGCCCGCAACTTCAATAGATAGATTCTTCTCGTATTGACATGTAAAGTAAATAGCATTTTCAGTAGAAAATTTTTCGGAAAATACTTTAAATATACAGCTTTGAATAGTTGCATCATCATCAGAAACAAAGTACCATTTGTTAACATTCAAAGCATTCTTTATAAGAAAGTAATGAGCCATTCCAGTATATTGATTTTTAACATGGCAGCCTTGAACATAATTTTTTCTGTTATTAAATTTATTAAGTTCAATTCTATATTGTGTTTCAGATTGAGAATCATAATTTGTAGGAGGTTGAGGACAATATGAATATTTCAACCTATCATTCTTTAGAAGAAAGGGATATGTATGGTCACAATGATTGGCTTTTGTATCTTTTTCAATGTCATCTAAATTAATGTCATAATCATAGCTAATATCTGTTCTGAAAATATATCCTGATTTCAAATCGGAACTTGAAATCAGATATGTTTGAAGTTTCTTATCTTCAGATTTAGAGGCTTTTTTACCACCTTTACCTTTTACTTTAATATTATTTAAATTATAAACAAGAGAATCTGTATTTAGCCAGAGTTCATCAAAGCACTTATTTTTTAAAGCTTTACTCTCGTACCTCTCATTAAATTCAAGGCATTTTTTATATAACCACTCCAACTTACTGTAATACGTAGATGAGCCTATATCTAGTATTTCGCATATTCGCTTTACGGGAGTTCTACTCATTATTAATTTTGAAAATTGAATTAATATATCATTTCTCTTTTGATGGTAATTAAAACTTTTGTCTTGGGTAGGAAGAATATTAGTTAGCTTCTTACATTCTTTACATTGATACCTTGTAGACCTTGTAGAACTTGTTCCTTTCTTTATAAAGAATTCACTGTTAAGAAAGGTTGTCTTATCGCTATATATACATCCCTCTTTATGAAATTTATATTCTGGGTTTACGTCTATAACAGAATTTATAGTTACTAACCTTTTGATTTCTTCTGCAACAGACCAATTTGAAATAGTAGATGTATTATTATTAAGAACTACACCAAAGGCAGTAGCAGCAGGAATGTCATTGCAAGCTATTCCAGTATCATCGGAATTACTTCTTGCACTGACCAATTTATATCTTGAAGGTTTATTTTTTATATCTACATATTTTTTTTGTGGCATTGCGTACCACTTACAAAACGTAGAATTGCAAAAGTTATACTGAATCTCAAATTTATTATTATTAAAATTTATGTATGCAGGGTAAAATAAAAACTTTCTATATTTCTTCTTAAATTTAATATCGGAAAGGGCATCATATTCTTTATTCCTTTCGTCTATAATTGTATCGGGTAGTGGGCTATAACTTGTTATGCTTAAATGATTAAAATGGATTAATTGCTTCTGCGTCTTCAATAATATCAGCTCCCTGCTTTACTTCAAAAACAAGTTCATCAAATTTCTTTTTAAATCTTTTCTTACTTAACCATTGAACAAAATCCGAATCATCCATGATTTCTAATATCATTTTATCTATTATCTCAGACTCTTCATATTTTGTATATTTAGCATAATAATCTATTATTAACTTACTCTTCTTTGAGATTTTCCAGTTGACTTTAGTTATATCAAGATATTTGGGTTTCATTGGTTTCATAAAATTCAACTCCTTTAAGGTGATAGTGATAATTAACATTATATTATATAATTGTAAATTATTTT
>Ga0209125_1001600_pt1 | contig 20375 bp, 19 predicted proteins | sample BarGraIncub1131A_FD_184503 | JGI IMG/M metagenome (GOLD analysis project Ga0209125, IMG submission 184503) | Arctic peat soil microbial communities from Barrow, Alaska - Barrow Graham LP Incubations 11-31A (SPAdes) (version 2) | ecosystem: Environmental > Terrestrial > Soil > Wetlands > Peat...
CATTATTCATGAATTTCCAATAAATCATCACAGTATACACAATATAAGTTAGTTAAGCAGTTTTAAGAAAAAAATAAAGTTTTTTACAGATTTTCTGAAATACCCTATTCTGCTGTGATTGTTAAATTTCATGAATTATTCAGGTTAAACAGAATTACTACAGCTTATAGCATTTATCCATTTATTTGAAATGAGCTATTGGGTTATCTCATACCTTTTTCAATCATCTAAAGTCTACAAGGCGCTAACCACTCGAAAATGTGTGAATTATATAATTTTTAAAAAAAATTATATAACACCTATCCTATTATAGGTGCTTAACTTAGTTCACTTAAAATATTCATTCGTATAAATAAAAAACAACAACATGAAAGGGAATAAAGAACTACTTACAGTCTTGAATTCGCTTCTGGCAGATGAACTTACTGTCACAAACCAGTATATGGTACATTCTGAAATATGCGCAAACTGGGGCTATATTAAACTTCAAATGGCTATCAGGAAACAGGCAATGGATGAAATGCACCATGCTAAGTGGCTTATTGTGCGAATCATTTTTTTTGAAGGTTCACCAACAGTATCCAAGCTTAATTTGATAAAGATTGGTAAAACTGTTTCAGAAATGATTAATAACGATTATAACAATGAACTTGAAGTTGTCCGTGATTATAATGGCGCTATAAAACTCGCCCGTGAGGTTGATGATCAAGGCACTGTTGACCTGCTGACCAGAATACTTAAAATGGAAGAAGGTCATGTCGATTGGGCAGAAATACAACGTGCACAAATTGAGCAAATGAGGATTGAGAATTACCGGATTACCCAAACTGAAAGTCTGGCAAGCAACATTGTAAATTCCATGAATGGCATTTGTGGCGAGAAAAAAGATGAAATTATTAACCGACAGATGAGTCATTTCTTTCGTGCCGATAGTCAATTAGGAATGGCAGTTGCAAATAGATTGAGAGTTAACTTATAAAACGAGAGAAATCTATGCACTCCCTTGCTTGTTTTTGATAATACATTTTCGAAAAAGAAAAAAAGGGAACAAATACATTACTTACAGTCTGAATGCTGAATGGCACTAATTATTAATCTTAAAATATTTGCTGATGAAATCGTTTATATTCTGGCAACGATGGTTGTTTTACAGCAGTTTATTATTTGCCTTGTTCGGGATTGTTTTTGCTCTGTATGGCAATAATTCTTTTTTTATGCCTTATAATAAAGCACTTGCTCACGTTTTTTGGATGAGCCAAAACATACCCAATGAGACAGAACCATTCAGATCTTTTATATGGGGGCCATTAGGAGGTACAATAGCATGTTGTTATATTCTACTGGCATTTATAGCTTGGTACCCATTTCGGAGAAAAGAACTTTGGGCACGGAATGCAATTTTGGTTGCATTCGGTGTATGGATTGTATTGGATTCGGCTGTTTGTATTTATTATGGGGTTTATTTTCAGATATTTATCATTAATACATTTTCTTTATTAATAAAAGCCTTACCAATAATCTTTACATGGAAGGAATTTAAATAATGTCCGGTCAGTCGTAGCGAAAGTCTAACACTATAAATTCGTTAAGTTGCTAAAAAGCCAGGAATCTCAATGCATACAGCTTTTGATTGGCGTCACAAGATTTTATCAGGATTAACAACTGTTTCTTCGGTAAAAATGAGAATGTAAAATAAACTCTGTCCAAAAAAAGTGTTATACTTGAAAATTGGAACAGAGCATGGAAAAATCAGAAGATTACAAGAAATTACGGGCAAAAGCATTGGCCCAACTCCGTAGCGGACAATCGTTAAAAGGCAAGGATGGTGCCTTCGCACCACTTCTCAAGGAATTTTTAGGAAGTGCCTTACAGGCAGAAATGGATGTTCATCTTGATGAGCAAGAACGTAAACTTGGGAACAAGAAAAATGGTCGTGGGGTTAAAACCCTGAAAACATCATTAGGATCAATTACAATCGAGACCCCACAAGACAGGTTAAGTAGTTTAAAAAACAACACAAAATCATTAAGAGAAAAATAATGTTTAAAAGATTAAATAACGATTTTTTTTCATCTTCAAAATTGATTTTTTAAAAGAGTTTAATATCAATTCACTTTTATAATTCTGTATACTTCACATTACCTGTATTCTCCGGTTCATTCAATGGCTAAGATTATCAATTGAAATAGTCCTCATCGTATTATCCTAATAAGCTTTTAATTTATTTATTAAACTTTAGTCAATTAATTTATTCTCCGAGGATATATTGTTTAGCGCTTTTATCAGTGAACATTGTCGATTCTCTCAAAACTCCCTTTTTGAAAACAACTTTGAAATATTTATTGGTTGAATAATTTTTCCCAAATCCTATCTGGATGAATTTTCCATTTACTCCGCCATAGTATGGTCCATTTATCCAGTCTGCTTTGAGTAATCCGTTTTTATCGAACTTTCTGCCAGTCATTTTCTCTACCCTTACTTTTATTTCTTCCTGAGAAACTTTTTTCATATAGAAGCCTGTGGTATCGTTTTTTCTATACAACACAACATCAGTACCCTTTGGCGTTACTCGCCTCAGATACAAAACACTGTCTTTGACAATAAAATTGACTGAATATCCCTTTTCATTACCAAGCCCTGTAATAGCAATAAAGACCTCCGTTCTAGAATTGAATAATTCTCTATAGTCCCCAAAATAAAGCATTGGTGATTCTTCTAGTATAATATCTTTATTGTCAATACTTAAGGTATCGCTTTGCGGAGGAATATTTCGATATTTTCTGTTTTGAATGGGGTCTTGAGTTTGTGCCGATGTGTCAATCACAAAACAACCCAAAAGTAGTAAGGAAAAAATAACACTTCTGAAACTGAATAATGATGCTGTTTTCATAATAAAATTTAAAAAAAAGGGATTAATATTGATTCGTTTTAAAAATTCTTTTGCTTCATTGTACTTATTTTAATCTTTTCCATTAATGTCTAAGATTTTTCATTGGTAGTATCCAACTGTGTAAAATCCTTAAATAAACCATTGATTTCTTAAAATTTTGGATAGAAATTCGGGCAATTAATTTATAGTCGTAGGATAAATTATCCGGGTCTTTTATCCTCGAACACTATCAATTTTTTCATTACTCCCTTTTCAAAATAGATTTTGTAATATGTCTTACTTGAATAAAAGGAACGATTGAATTTTCCGTCTACACCGCCATAGAATTCTCCGCTTACCCAGTCTGCTTGTAGTAATCCGTTTTCATCGAACTTTCTACCAGTCATTTTTTCTACTCTTGCCTTTATCTCTTCTTTCGAAACTTTTATAGCATAAACGCGGGTAGTATCCTTTTTGTCTGCATTAAATCCCACAAAATCAGTGCCTTTTGGTGTAACACGTTTCAGATACAAAATACTGTCTTTGACAATAAAATTGACCGAATATCCCTTTTCTCTCCCCCCTCCTGTAATAAGAATAACGACCTCCGTACTATAATTAAATAACTTATTATAATCCGGGAAAAAAAGCATGGGCGAATTTTCTAGTAAAACATCTTTGTTGTCAATAGTTGCTGTATCGCTTTGCACAGTAATAGATATGTGATCACTGATTGACCTCAAGTTTTGCGCTTTTACCAATGTGTCAATCAAAAAACAACACACAAACAATAAGGTAAAAATAATACTCCGAAGACTGAATAATACTTTTGGCTTCATAATACGATTGATTTTAAGCGTTCCGTTTCGAACATTAAAACAATATTAGTTATTTAGTATTTCTAACACTCAATATATAGTCCTTAATACTTAAAATAGTTTTCTCCGGCAACTGATAAGCAACGATTGGATTTTGGGGCAATAAAATCTCGTAGAGAATGTATTCATTTAAGCGCTTATTTTGTGCTGCTGTTTTCAAAATGGTTAACTGAGTATCCTTTTTGGTTTGTGTTTTTGCAATATCCTGACCAAAAATCATACATATTAAACTCTCCTGATCTTCCAACATTGAATATTGATCTTTTTTACCGCCCATTGATTCTCTATATCCCGGTTCATAAGCCCATAATGCTTTAACCATTGCATAGTGAATCCAATTTTCATTATAGGATACAGTTATTTTATCATCTGCAGTTTTAATAATCTCTACTTGCGGATTAAAGCTCCAGTCTTCTTTGTTCCTTTGGTCTTTATCAAAAATATTAATCATTGATTCTTTAAGCCGTGGATTGTTTCTGTTTAATATCCGGGCAATAACAATCTCGTCAACAGCGTTCTTCATATCATTTCTGGCCAGATAAGCATCTGCCAAAAACCAATGAGCCATATAATCGATATAGTTTTTACTTATGGCTTTTTTATACCAAAACATCGCACTATCTAAATCTATTCTCTTCTCATAAATTTGTCCAATATAAGTCATTACATTAAATATTGTTGAATCAGCTGCCAATGTTAATTTATAATACATCAAAGCACTGTCAACATTGCGGGTTTTAAAAAAGGCTTCGGCTTTATCATAGATGGGTTTGGCCTTTTCATTCAAGGTATATGGACGAGTGGAAAGCCCTGTTGCTGTCGAAACCCTATAAAAATTATTAACATTCAATCTGCCGGAGTATTCTTTGCACACAATCGGCTTATTGATTGCATTAACATTATAGGATAGTTTTGAATTAGCAATTAACTTTGATATCTCTTCAGGATAATGAAACTTTTGAGAATATCCATATACTGCAATGAGTAAAAAAATGTAAACTAAATATAACTTTCTCATAATGAATATATTTACAATAATTGACTATAAAGGAATATATGTTTGTTCCATAGAATAATTTCCATCCACCATTGAAAGCACAAATTTACTTTCTGTAAGTTCCACAATGGTCATAGGTGTCCCGTCAACAATTATACTTTTCTCATCAACAGACAAAGACCAGGTTCCGGTTTCAATTGTTTCATCTACATCACATTTGTATACTCCGGGATTAGTAGTATATGTGCCATTTGATGATAAATTCAAGACATTATCCTTTTCGCAATCCAGCAATGCAACAGTTGTCCCATTATCTTTATAAGATGATAATTTCCATTGCTTCGATGTCAATATTTCTTTCTTTGACTTGGCAGGTTCATTGTTTTTTTTTCAAGATATTAAAGTTACCGTCAATGCAAAAACAAAAAGAAATAAATACTTAATTGATTTCATAAATACACTGTTTTAAATGTTAAATTAAATTGATACATGTCTCATAAATATATTTTATGAATACCCTGTAAATTTAAAAAGCTAATTTAAAAAAAGCAAGAAAACACCGACTTATTGTATGAACCCCCCTTTTTTTTGTATGAATCGTAAAATATTATTCATCATGTCACTGAACGAAATTAATTTCAATAAACTTTAATCAGAATTTCAAATAAGACCCTGTCATCTTTTTTTGAACGACACAATGAAAGTTTATCATTTCTGCTTATCAAAAATGTGACATGTCGAAGAACCACCTGTCTTCAGCGTATCACCAATTAGTTTTCAAATACTCCCCAAAATCAAATAGAAATCAAAACAAAATCTCCCGGAAATCTTACCTAAATCTTAAGGATCCTCCACCCCTTGTCCACCCCTACTCCACCCTTTGTCCACCCTTCCTCCACCTTATAAAAAGGTGGACAATGTATGGAGATGTTCTGGAGGTTGCGTGGAGAATGGCAGGAGGAAGGGTATGATTTATAGAAATCATGGAACTTTTTTCTGATAATTATGGAACAAATTAAGAAACCTGATAAAAGTGACTTTACTATTGTAAAACAAGACTACTTTGTATTCAATAATTTTTAAACATCTCATTTCGTGCAATTTAAAATTCTCTATCACTCCAATAATAAACAAACCCCAAATAAGTAGTAACTTTGCAATCGCAATTAGTGAAACTGTGAAAGAAATTCTTGAATCGTTAAATGAAGCCCAGCGAGCGGCTGTTATACATACCAAAGGGCCTGTAATGGTTATTGCAGGCGCCGGTTCGGGCAAAACCCGCGTTTTGACTTACCGCATTGCTTACCTATTGCAAAAAGGGGCCGATCCGTTTAATATCCTGGCGCTGACCTTTACCAATAAGGCAGCCAAAGAGATGAAAGAGCGTATCACAAAACTGGTTGGCAGTGATGCACGCAATGTCTGGATGGGAACGTTTCACTCAATTTTTGCCCGCGTACTCCGGGTTGATGGTCATCTCCTTGGTTACCCTTCTAACTTCACGATTTATGACACGGACGACAGCAAAAGCCTTATCAAAGGCATTCTGAAAGAGATGGGTCTGGATACAAAAGTCTACGACCCTAATCATATCCTTCACCGCATATCATCTTCCAAATCAAATCTGCTTTCTGCCGAAGAATATGCTTCGAATGCTGAAATTCAGATTCAGGATAAAGCTGCCGGAAAACCATTGATCAGTGAAATCTTTCTGAAATATAAAAACAAGTTATTCCGCAATTCGGCAATGGATTTTGACGATTTACTGTATAACATGAATATCCTGTTGCGCGATTTTCCAGATGTACTGTATCGTTATCAGCAGAAGTTCCGCTACATTCTGGTCGATGAGTACCAGGATACCAATTATGCGCAATATCTCATCATAAAAAAACTGGCTGCCCGGGATGAAAACATCTGTGTCGTGGGTGATGATGCACAAAGTATTTATGCTTTCCGCGGAGCCAATATCCAGAATATCCTCAACTTCCAGCGCGATTACACGGATACGAAAGTATTTAAGCTTGAACAAAACTATCGCTCCACGCAGAACATTGTCAACGCGGCCAATAGTATCATCTCTAAAAACAAGGAACAGATTTTTAAGGAAGTTTGGACAGAAAATGAAGAAGGAAATCGTATCCCTGTCTTAAAAGCTTCGTCAGATACAGAAGAAGGTTTATTGGTTGGAAGTTCTATTTTCGAAACCAAAATGAACAACCAGCTTCATAACAGCGATTTTGCTATTCTTTATCGCACCAATGCACAGTCACGATCGATGGAAGAGGCCTTGCGCAAACGCAACATCCCTTATCGTATTTATGGGGGTCTCTCATTTTATAAACGCAAAGAGGTAAAAGATTTATTAGCCTATTTCAGGGTTGTCATTAATTCGAATGATCAGGAAGCTCTTGAGCGTATTATCAACTATCCTGCCAGGGGCATAGGTAAAACGAGTGTCGAAAAGATAGTCATTGGCGCTGCTAATGCAGGCTTAGCCTTTTTTTCATTTATCGAACTGATCAAGCAAAATAACCCGGGGGTGAACAGTGGGGTCATCGAAAAGATAGACCAGTTTGTGACAATGATAAACAGTTTCAAGGCACAGCTTTTTACGCGCAATGCCTATGAACTGGCTCAACAAATTGCAAGTTCAGCAGGTATTCTTCGCGAACTGAATGAAGATAAGACCCCCGAAGGAATTAGCAAGGGTGAAAATATTGAAGAATTGCTCAATGCTATTAAGGAATTTTCGGAGAAAGAACCTGAAGAACCAACCGAAGATGCACATTCGCTCAGAACTTTATCTGACTTTATGGCGGAAGTTGCTTTACTCACTAATTCAGACGATGACGATCCGAATGACAATGATAAAGTCAGTTTGATGACGATTCACTCTGCAAAGGGACTTGAATTTCCTTATGTCTATATCGTGGGTATGGAAGAAAATCTTTTTCCTTCTCACATGGCATTAAATTCGCGTTCCGATCTGGAAGAAGAACGCCGCCTGTTTTATGTTGCCCTTACCAGGGCAGAGAAAAGAGTAACACTCTCTTACGCTGAAAGCCGTTATAAATATGGTTCTTTATCATTGTGTGAACCAAGCAGATTTATTGATGAAATAGATCCAAGGTTCCTTGAAATGACAGTTAAAATTCACGCCAAGCAAGGTTTCTTTACTGAAAGGCCTTCGAACGGTGTTGTTTACAATACTGCCCCTATATCTGCTCCCGTTCCGAGAAATTTAAAAAAAATAAATACATCTCGGACTAACAAGCCAACCTCTCTACCTGTCATGCAACAGCAAGCGGTTCAAAATAATAACTTTCAACCCGATTCGGTTGATGCTATCCAGGTTGGCATGGAAGTTGAGCATCAACGTTTCGGACAGGGTAAGGTGATTAGCATAGAGGGTTCGGGACCTAATAAAAAGGCCACTGTATTATTCCAGGGTATCGGTCAGAAACAACTATTGTTGCAATTTGCCAAGCTCAGAGTGGTATAAACAAACCATTATTCTGTTTCAAGAAAAAAAAGCAACCTTAAACAAGGATACGTCCCTGATTTATAGTATTTTTGTTGCTTCTATTAAAATCAACAAATAATAACATTTGAAAACAGGTCGTTTTTCACGACCTTTGATCAATATCTTACGCATATTGACCTTTTTACTTACCAATAGAAACCAGTATTTATCATGGAATATAACACAACACGTCCCAATATGATTATTTCGGAATATGGGCGTAATATACAGAAGATGGCAGATTTTGTCGTTCAGATTGAAGACAGGGAACGTCGCACAAAGATGGCGCATGCTTTGATCAACATAATGGCAATTATGCATCCCGATGCACGCGAGTCAGTCGATTTAAAACATAAGTTATGGGATCATTTATATATCATATCAGATTTCAAACTTGATGTAGATTCCGGCTTCCCTCCCCCTTCACCTCAGGAACTATATACAAGGCCCGATCGCATTGAATACCCTCAGGAAGACATTGCGCTTCGCCCCTATGGCAAGTTGATCCATAAGATCATCAATGAAGTGAGCAATATGGAAGAAAGCCCTGAACGTGAAGTGCTTGTTAAGAATATTGCCAATCATTTAAAAAAATCATACCTGAACTGGAATCGTGATTCAGTAAATGATGAATTGATTGCAGAGCATCTTGAATTGCTTTCGAGAGGTAAATTGAAACTACCTGAAGATACTCGCCTAAGCCATACCAATGAAATATTGGGACGTAACAGGCCTGTAAACAATCGACCAAAGAAATTACAGGTTGGGCGCCCACAAAACAGTTCAAACAATTCAAACAGCACTAACAGTAACGCAAGTAACCGTCCTCAAAGTGGTGGAACAAATTTGCAAGGTGGTCGTAAAGACTTCAGGGGCAAAAAGAGACCATAAGCACGATTAGAAAATCAGTATACCTCATGAATTCATTCGAGATAATCGGTGGAAAACAGCTCAAGGGAGAAATTATTCCACAAGGAGCCAAAAATGAAGCTTTGCAGGTTATCTCTGCTGTATTACTTACCTCCGAAAAAGTATCCATACATAATATCCCTGATATTCAGGATGTAAACAAGTTAATCGATCTACTTAAAACACTCGGGGTTAAAATTCAAAAAACAGCTCCTGCTAGTTATGTGTTTCAAGCCGATAACATTGATCTTGAATATCTTAAATCTCCTGAATTCAGATCAAAAGCTTCAAGTCTACGTGGTTCAATAATGATTCTGGGACCATTGCTTGCCCGTTTTGGTGTAGGTTATATTCCACAACCTGGTGGAGATAAAATTGGTCGCCGCAGGTTAGATACGCACTTCATTGGGCTTCAAAAACTGGGTGCTCGTTTTGATATAGACCTTGTAAATCAAGCATACAGGGTTGAAACTTCCGGTTTAAAAGGAGCCTATATGCTTCTTGACGAGGCTTCGGTGACAGGAACTGCTAATATCGTGATGGCAGCTGTTCGTGCAAAAGGAAAATCAACCATTTTTAATGCAGCCTGCGAACCCTATGTTTCCCAGTTGTGTACCATGTTAAATAATATGGGGGCAAAGATTAGTGGTGTGGGTTCAAATTTGTTGACCATTGAAGGTGTTGACGAACTACATGGTTGCAAACACACGCTGTTGCCCGACATGATTGAAGTTGGATCATTTATTGGTCTTGCAGCAATGACCCGGTCCGAGATTACTATCCGCGATGTCAATTATCAGATGCTTGGTTTAATACCGGATGTTTTTCGTCGCTTAGGTATTCGTGTTGAACAAAGAAACGATGATATTTTTGTTCCGGCTCAGGATCATTATGAAGTTGACTCTTTCATGGATGGTTCTATCATGACGATTGCAGATGCACCATGGCCTGGTTTTACTCCGGACTTAATCAGCATTGCTTTGGTAACCGCGATTCAAGCCAGAGGTAGTGTGCTCATTCATCAAAAAATGTTTGAAAGCCGCTTGTTTTTTGTCGACAAACTGATCGATATGGGCGCTCGCATCATTCTGTGTGATCCACACAGAGCTACTGTAATTGGCTTAAATCATGAATATCCTCTCAGAGGTATTCGAATGAGTTCTCCTGATATCCGTGCAGGAGTCGCTTTACTGATTGCAGCTTTATCTGCAAACGGAACAAGCATCATTGATAACATTGAACAAATTGATCGGGGTTATCAACAAATTGACGAACGTTTACGAAAACTTGGCGCTCAAATTCGTAGAATTGAAGGATAATAAAACTGTCAATTTGACCGTTTTCATTTCTGGCAAAATCTTTGTGTACACATTTCGGACTCGGGTTGAGTATCCGTGATATTTTAAATTTAAAACACTTCAACCAAAAAATATATATTGCATGATGGGTTATAAGTCAGGTAAAAAAGAAAAAAATATGAAGGCAAAAAACGATGAGATTACTGACGATTTCACAAAAGAAGTAGTTGAACGTGAAGATGATAAGCCTGTTAATACTACAGCAAAAACTTCTCATGAAGAAGAATCTGTTAATCCGGCCGAACAGGTAAAAGAAGTTACTTCTGATGAAACTGTTGATCAAGCTATTCCTTTTGCTGACAATGCTTCAGGTTCAAATTTGAATGATGATCTTCAATTAAAAATAAACGATCTGAACGACAGATATTTAAGGCTGTATTCTGAATTTGATAACTATCGCAAGCGGACCATCAAAGAGCGTATAGAAATGAGTAAAACGGCTTCAGAAGATGTAATCCGTGCACTATTACCAGTAGTTGATGATTTTGACCGTGCCATTAAGTCGTGGGATTTAATCGATGCTGATGAAGCTCATTTGGAAGGAATTAAACTCATCCATAACAAACTTCAAAATACCTTAACACAACGCGGCCTTGAAGAAATCACAGCAATGGGATTGCCCTTTAATACCGATTATCATGAAGCCATAACACAAATACCAGCACCAACACCCGATTTGAAAGATAAAATTGTTGATGTTGTTGAGAAAGGCTACTTGTTACAAGGAAAAGTAATTCGTTTTGCAAAAGTAGTTGTCGGAAGTTAAACCCGAGTCTGTTGTTTAACACTAATAGAGAGAAAAAGTGACTAAAAGAGATTATTACGAAATATTAGGAGTATCGCGCAACGCTACACCCGAGGAAATCAAGAAAGCTTATCGGAAGATGGCAATAAAGTTCCATCCCGATAAGAATCCGGATAACAAGGGGGCGGAAGATAAGTTTAAAGAAGCTGCAGAAGCATATGAAGTATTGGGCGATTCCGACAAACGTTCACGTTATGATCAATTTGGTCACGATGGCTTGCGCAATTCTGCGAGTGGATTCCAGGAAATGAACATGGACGATATCTTCAGCCAGTTTGGAGATATCTTTGGAAGCGCTTTTGGTGGTTTTGGCGGTTTCGGTGGAAGTAGTAGCGGAGGACGTCGTCGAAAAGTAAACAGGGGGACTAACTTACGGATAAAAGTAAAACTCACGCTTGAAGAAATTGCTACCGGCGTTGAAAAGAAACTCAAGGTTAACAAATATGTAAACTGCTCGACATGTAATGGTTCGGGTGCAAAAGGCGGCGCTTCATTTCATACCTGCACAACTTGTCATGGTACTGGTCAGGTAACAAGAGTGACCAATACATTCCTTGGACAAATGCAAACCGCAGCTACATGTCCGACTTGCGGTGGAGAAGGCCAGATTATTACTGATAAGTGCCCTGTTTGTTTTGGTAACGGGGTAGAAAAAGGTGAAGAAGTTATCAGTGTCAACATTCCTGCCGGAGTATCAGAAGGCATTCAACTGTCGATGAATGGCAAAGGAAATGCAGCAGCACGAGGAGGTATTGCCGGTGATTTAATTATCCAGATTGAAGAAGAAAAACATGCTTCATTACAACGCGATGGAGACAATCTGATTTATGAACATTATCTCAGTATTCCGGAAGCAGCGCTTGGGACAACTATTGAAGTTCCCACTTTAGAGGGACGTGCCAAAATAAAAATTGAAGCCGGAACGCAAAGTGGCAGAGTTCTTCGTTTAAAAAGTAAAGGACTTCCGGCACTCAATGCATACGGTCGTGGAGATCTACTTGTCAGTATTATTGTATGGGTACCGCGGAGTTTATCTAAAAACGAAAAGGATATTATGGAGTCATTGATTGACTCAGAAAATTTCAAACCGAATCCCAACAGTAAAGATCGTGGCTTTTTTGAAAGAATGAAAGAATATTTCCATTCATAACAACCCCTAATCCTTATGGATATTTTTGTTGCCAAAGCAGTAACCAAGCGCTATGCTGCTCAAACAGCTTTAAACAAGGTGAGCATCAATGTGCCGGAGAACAGTATTTACGGGCTTCTTGGGCCTAATGGCGCAGGTAAAACTACACTCATTCGCATCATCAATCAGATTACAGCCCCCGATGAAGGAGAATTGTATATCTATGGTGAAAAACTTCAACCAAAACACACTGCTTCCATTGGATATTTACCTGAAGAGCGAGGTTTGTACAAAAAAATGGCTGTTGGCGAGCAGGCTATGTATCTTGCCCAGTTAAAAGGTGTCCCTAAACAACTTGCGCTCAAACGACTCAAAATCTTATTTGAAAAATTTGAAATTCAGGATTGGTGGTCTAAAAATGTTGAAGAGCTGTCGAAAGGAATGCAGCAGAAGGTACAGTTCATCGTAACAATTGTTCATGAACCAAAACTGCTCATTTTTGATGAACCATTCAGTGGATTTGATCCAATCAATGCTACAATTTTGAGAGATGAGATTTTGGAGCTAAGAAGAAAAGGTGCTACCATTATCTTTTCAACCCATAACATGGCATCTGTTGAAGAGTTATGTGATGATATTGCACTGATCAACAATGCAAAGAAAATACTGGAAGGTAAAGTTTTAGACATTAAGCAGACCTATCGTTCAAATAGTTACGAACTCAGTTATAATGGATATACCGGAAATCTCAGTTCTTTACTTCCCGATAGTTTCACAATGCTTGAAGAGTCGCGTGTAGATCATTTACAAATTGCTAAAATAAAACTACCCTTAGGCGAGAAACCAAATACATTACTCCAGTTTGTATTACCCCACGTTGAAGTGCACGCGTTTAAAGAAATGCTTCCTTCAATGAACGATATTTTTATTGAGAAAGTGAAAGAAAATCGCGAATCCGTTACAGCTAACCTTTCATAACCAAAAGCCATGAACAAGATCAGTCTCATAATAAAGCGCGAATATCTTTCGAGAGTCAAGAAGAAATCATTCATTATTATGACCCTTCTGGGACCCATTCTAATGGCTGCAATAATCATTGTACCGGTTATCATTGGCATGAAGTCGCATACAAAACGTGACATTATGGTTCTGGATGAAACGGGATGGTTTAAAGGGATGTTTAAAAACAATGTTGATGATAATGGTTTAACATTTAAGGCATTTACAGGTACGCAAACCGAAGGAAAAGACAGTGTTAAAACAGGTAAATTTTATGCATTGCTTTACATTGCCAAGCCTGCTGATAATCAATCCCCTAATCCTATTATTTATGCTGAGAAGCAGCCTGACATCAATCTTAAAAACTATGTCAGTTCAACAATTGAGAAAGAAGTTGAGAAAATAAAGCTGGCCGAACAAGGTATCACTGAAGCTCAACTTAATGCAGCAAAACCGGACGTATCACTCACAACCATTCAGATAAATGAAAGTGGTAAAGAGGAAAAGAGCTCCACAGAACTGGCTATGGTTGTTGGATATGTTTCATCCTTAATTATTTACATGTTTATCTTTATTTATGGTGTGCAAGTAATGAAAGGTGTTATTGAAGAGAAAACCAGCAGAATCGTTGAAGTCATCATATCATCCGTCAAACCCATCGAGTTGATGATGGGTAAGATTTTTGGTATTGCATTGGTTTGCCTCACTCAGGTTTTATTGTGGACAATTTTAACAGCGGGTATAGTAGGTGTGTTTAAAACTTTAATACCTGACAAGACCAGTACCGCTAAAATAGAACAAATTAGCCAAAATAATTCTCCTTCTACTACAAATAAAACTACTGACATTCAAAATGTATCGGCAGATAAACAGGTTGGTAGTGATTTCATGAATAGTTTGAGCAATATTGATTACGTTCTGGAACTCTCCATGTTTATCTTCTTTTTTATTGGAGGATACCTTCTTTATGCAGCACTTTTTGCTGCTATCGGTTCTGCTGTTGACAGTGAAACGGATACACAACAGTTTATGCTTCCAATCACTGCTCCACTAATAATATCAATTGTGGCTGCTCAGGCTGTTATGCAAAACCCGGATGGCCCGTTAGCTTTATGGCTTTCAATCATTCCGTTTACATCACCTATTATTATGATGGTGCGTTTACCTTTTCATGTCCCGATGGAACAAATTGCATTGTCAATGTTCCTGTTGATTCTTGCTTTCCTTGGCGCCACATGGATGGCGGCAAAGGTTTACCGCACCGGCATCTTGATGTACGGCAAAAAGGTCAGTTACAAAGAATTGTGGAAATGGCTAAAGTATAAAGGGTAATATGGCAAAAATACTTGTTGTGGACGATGAAAGAGCAATTCGAAGTACGCTCAAAGAAATTCTTGAATACGAAAAATACAGTGTAGTTGATGCACCTGATGGTATTGAAGCCCTTGAACTGATCAAAAACGATCAGTTTGATGTCATCTTGCTCGACATCAAAATGCCCAGGATGGATGGTCTGGAGGTGCTTGAAGAAATACTAAAGATTTGCGATACTCCCGTAGTAATGATTTCAGGACATGGAACTATTGAGACTGCAGTAGAAGCAATCAAAAAAGGTGCTTACGACTATATAGCTAAACCACTTGACCTGAATCGTTTACTTATCACTATTCGCAACGCGCTGGATAAATCACTTCTTGTAAACGAAGCAAAAATGCTTCGGAAAAAAGTTTACAAACAATACGAAATGATAGGTGAGAGTACTGCGATCAGTCATATCAAAGAGATGATTGATCGTGTGGCTCCAACAGATGCCCGTGTATTAATCACAGGAGATAATGGAACAGGTAAAGAATTAGTCGCCCGTTGGCTCCATGAACAAAGTAATCGTTCTATTGGTCCGTTTGTAGAAGTAAATTGTGCAGCTATTCCTTCAGAACTTATTGAGAGTGTATTGTTTGGTCATGAAAAAGGTTCGTTTACTTCTGCTATCAAACAACGAAAAGGAGACTTTGAACAAGCAACAGGTGGCACACTGTTTCTTGATGAAATTGGAGACATGAGCCTTTCGGCCCAGGCTAAAGTTTTACGTGCTCTGCAGGAAAACAAGATCATGCGTGTGGGGGGAGAAAAAGAAATTCCAATTGATGTACGCGTAATAGCTGCAACTAACAAGAATCTGAAAACAGAAATCGAGAATAAAACATTCCGTGAGGATCTCTTTCACCGGTTGAATGTTATCCCTATTCATGTCCCGGCTCTTACCGAACGGCTTGAAGATATTCCCATACTTGCTGATTATTTTATGGAACAATTCTGTCAGAATAATGGGAAACCTCCCATGTATTTTGATCAGGAAGCTTTTGATAATTTACAACAGATTCGTTGGACAGGGAATATTCGTGAGCTTCGAAATGTTGTAGAAAGACTTACTATTCTTTGTGATAGTAAAATTACTGGTGACGACGTGAAAAGATACGCTATGGTTTAACAAATAGGGCACGGGATTACCTGGGCCCCGTTTGTTTATTCTATTACTATCCCCTGAATAACAATTTCTTCCTGTGGAATATATTTTCGTTTTTCTCTCCTGATCCTGAACCACAATGCAATCCATGATATTGAGCCATAAAGTGCAAGCATAATCAACATCATTGATGTTTCTGGCCATACATCGTGCAAGTCATTCCCCAGAAAAGCAATTTTCCGAAAACCACTTAAGAAATGGGTTAAAGGCAATAAGTTAGCAAAGACTTGAATGATAACCGGCATCTGACTAATTGGCCAGGTATACCCACTGATAATAAAACTGGGTGTTGCAATGATCATCAATATTTCGGTAGAAAGCAGCATTGTTGGAAATATCAGACTGACCATGATTCCCATTGCCAGTAAACAGAATATAAAAACGATAGAGAACAAAAGCATCGTGCCAAATCCCCCGACAAGCTCAAGCTTAAAACAAGGATACATAATATAAAGCATACCAAGCCAAATCGCCAGCATAACAAAGAAATAGGGCAGTGACTTTCCAAGTAATATCACATTGGTCGATTTGCTATAAGTCAACAGCTGACCAAAGATTTTCTTTTCAAATTCCTTTGAGAAAATAATCGCTATTACCAGTAAAAAGATTTGTTGTAAAATACCACCGGTAATACCCGGCCACAAGAAACGCAGATAGTTTGACTCCGGATTATAAAACCTGTCAGTATTTACCGAAAATGCCTGAAACTGTTTTTCCGCAATCTCAGCAGGCATTCCTTTCTTCTCCATTGTTTTAATCTCGATACCGGCATTTATGACCCCTAAAGTCTTTAACACTCCGGTATTGATATAATTGGACGTAAGAATATTTACTGTATTCAGGTCTACCTGTATTTCAGGACAACGCTTTTGATTGATATCCGATTCAAAGTTTGCAGGAATAGTAACAACCCCTTCTGCTTTTTGGGTTCTGAGCAATTCCCGTGCTTCAAATTCACTACCGGTGATTTTCCACACCTTAATATATTGGTTATCATCCAGGGCATCAATAATATCCCCACTCATCGGGGTCCCATCCTTATCCACAATAACTACCGGAAGATCAACAGGTTTAGCATGATCATAAACCATTCCGATGAGTATACCGAAAAACAGTGGACCGCCAAACAGAATTGCTATTGCAATGGGTGTATGGAAGAACGACCTGAATTCACGCCGGATAATACCCCATAGCGCTTTCATCATTATTTATCCTCCAATATTACAGTAATATTCGCATATAATTCTTTAACATCAGCTGGATTAAGCGGTACGAGTTTCAATTCATATACAGATTCACCCATTTCATAATTGGCATAGCTGGATGTTTTATCGGCATAACTGGCCAGTTGCTTTACAGACACAAGCTTACAACGAACTAATTTATTTGTAAATACAACTTTTACAGCATATTCCTGTCCGGTTTTAAAATTCATTACCTGCTTTTCGCTAACAGTTATTCTAAACCATGAACCGTCAGTTTCATATCCGGTAAACAGGTTATAACCAGGCAACAACAACTCCCCTACTTTCAGAGAAATTGATTCAATAGACATACTTTTTGGTGCAATAATATATTTTTCAGCATAAGCAGTCTTTGTTTCAGCCAATGCACCTTCAGCACGTTTATAATCACCCAGCGCCATTTGAATTTTTTCGGGTCTCACGCCATGTTCAATATCATCTTTCATCGAAGTCACAGCATCAAGCTGAGCATGGGCAGCACTATATTTTTCAAATACTTCATCATATTTTTGAGGAGAAATCAACGAATCGGCCATCATCGCCTTGATACGTACAAAGCTTTTGCTGGCAAAGTTAAACTGTTCTTTGGCTGCATCTAATTTAGCAATCACCTGTTGTCGGTCAAACCGTGTAGCGCCATTTTTAGCCATTTCATATTGCGCTTTTGCAGACAAACAAGCTCCTTCGGCCTGGATCATTTTTGCTTCTACTTCAGGCAAATCAATCATAGCAAGGGTATCCCCAGCCTTTACTAGATCGCCTTCGTGAACAAATATATTCAGAATTCTTCCAGGTATTTTAGGTGCTATAGCAATAGTCTCTTTTTTGAATTTCCCAACAGTCTTACCCTTGTAGTGTGCTTTAGGACTGCATGATACCAACACTGACAATAATAAGACTGGTAAAATGATATAAATATGATTTCTCTTCATTGTACTCAGGTTTTTTTTTGATTTATCTGTAATTAATTTCTTCTTAATGGACAGATAGGATTCACTTGATATTTTTTTTTAAGATGTGTTTTTTGAACATGGGCTGTCCATCTCTTATTCATTTAGATATTTACTGATTTGTTCTAGAGTTAGATTACCTGTTGATTCAAGTAATTGCAACGTTGATAATCGTTGATTATATACAGTCTGCTGATATTCAAGACATACCTTCTGGAATTCAGTTTCTGTTGCAAGCAACTCCGTAATTGTATTCAATCCGTTCTGGTATTCTTTTCGACTAATATCTAATGCCTGTTGGGCATATTTTCTTTTTTCAATTGAAACAGCAATCAGTTCATTACATTGTTCAAGATTTAATTTTGCCTGTTCAAAATTCAATTCCAATAAATCTTTGGTCTTTTTAGAAGTATTAAGAGCGATCTCTTTATCAATTTTACTCTTTTGAATTTCACGATAGTTCTGAAGCCCATCAAAAACAGACCATTTCAAACCAACCCCCACAGCCCATAATGGATCAAGAGCAGAAAGATCCTGTTTTATCAACTCACGTTTTCCAAATGCAGCAACTGTAGGTAAGTAGACTCCTTTGTCAGCTTTATTCTTAAAATCACTTGCCTTTACCACTTCATTCAATGCTTTCAATTCAGCACGATTATCTACTGTTGAATCGACCGGAGGAATCAGACAAGGCAATATCGATGGGTGAATGGTTACAATGATATCTTTAGATACTCCGGTAAGTTGTTGTAAACGTGCAGCAACTAATTTAAGACCCGAATTTAATTCAACCTGTTTTGATCTAAGTTCCTGACGGGCAACATCGATCCTTGTCATATCATAGGATGTAATCAATCCTACCTTTTTTGCTTTTAATGCAACAGCGCTTTCTTCATCGAGCCGTTTTGAACTCTCATTCAACACTATCATAGATTGATCAATCAGGGCCAGCTTATCATATGCAGATACAACATCAAGAATAATCTGGGATTGCATTTGTTCAGTCATATACTCAAGTGCCTTTCCCTTATGCATTGCTGCCAGATTGAGCATTGGAGCTCTGAAACCGGTAAACAAAATCATCTGTGCAGTAATATCAGTTCTGAAAATATCCCTGCTCTGTAATTTAATTGGAGGTAAACTAGGTTCCAGTGTATAACCTGCAGGTAAACCAGGAAGAGAAAGTGGTATTTTTAGCTGGGGAATTGTCATCGTTATGTCATCATTCAGCAATGTGAACGAAGAGTTAACCGTTACATTCGGCAAAGATGTTTGCTTAGCCTTAAGTTGATCAAAATAACTCTTCTGTGCTTCAGCATGTTGATTACGGATATCATAACTTTTGATCAAAGCCTGTTCAATCAGACTCTTACGGGTTAGTTGTTGCGCATGAACTCCTAAAACACAAATTAAAAACATTAACAACACTTGAAATTTCAAAAATCCAATTCGTATCATTTGTAAAAAATATTTTAATAGTCAAATACCAAAACGGGTATTAAACTCAATAAATAAACGATAATAGACTTTGCTATCGTTTAACAATTCCAAAAAACAGTATTTGCAATATCCGATCAATACGAAGTTCAGTAGATATTTCATTATGAGATGCAAGTAATGGAATTTCGAGCCCTTTAAGCGCTGTAGCAACAGCCAGGGATGTCAAATCTACATCTTCAATGCGGAACGTGCCAGAGTCGGCACCTAATTGGAGAATACTTTTCAGTAATGTGACTTCTTCAATATCATACTTCTTCCTCATCTTTTGAATAAAGTCAAGATTTGTGAGGTACTCACTATTAATAGCCTGATGAAAATTAATCAGTTCGTGTAAAATCCCCATCCTTGTAACCACATACATACGGAGTTTTTCAACAGGATCATCCACTGCAGCCACAGCATCAATCAATTTATGTTTCATTGTATCTGCTTCCTTTTCAATAACAGCACGATAAACATCCTCTTTACTACTAAAATAATAGTATAGCGAACTTTTTCCTTTACCAACTCCATCTGCAATCTCATGCATAGTGGTTTTACGAAATCCATAGTGAGCAAAAATTTCTCTAGCCACCTCAACAATACTATTCCGATTGATACATTTTTCCATAAATATTAGATTTCGACTGTTTTACTAATTAGGTCCAAAATTACAATAAAAAAATTAAGTTATCACACAAAGTGATA
>Ga0209125_1001601_pt1 | contig 20368 bp, 16 predicted proteins | sample BarGraIncub1131A_FD_184503 | JGI IMG/M metagenome (GOLD analysis project Ga0209125, IMG submission 184503) | Arctic peat soil microbial communities from Barrow, Alaska - Barrow Graham LP Incubations 11-31A (SPAdes) (version 2) | ecosystem: Environmental > Terrestrial > Soil > Wetlands > Peat...
CAACATTGTCTAAGGGTAATTAACTCTGAAAGGAGAACGAAACATGAGTGTATTCGTGATTAATCAAAGAAGCGGACCATTAATGCCTTGCAGTCCTAGAAAAGCAAGATTATTACTGAGGCAAGTAAGGCTAAAATAGTAAAAAGAACACCATTTACAATTCAACTATTACAAGCTACAGGAGAAACCAAACAAGAAATAATATTGGGTGTAGATGCAGGAAGTAAATGTATTGGAATATCCGCAGTAACACAAAATAAAGAAGTCTTTTCAGCAGAAATTGAGCTCAGAAATGATATAGTAAATTTATTATCTACCCGTAGGCAAAACAGAAGAACAAGGCGCAACAGATTAAGATACCGAAAGCCTAGGTTTCTAAATAGGGTAGGGAGTAAAAACAAAGGATGGTTAGCACCATCAATAGAAAATAAAATAGATACTCATTTAAAAATAGTAAACAGAATCTATAAGATGTTACCTATTAGCAAAATTATAGTTGAGGTAGCAAGCTTTGATATACAAAAGATTAAAAATCCAACTATAGAAAGCAAAGAGTACCAAGAAGGAACTGGGCTAGGATTTTGGAATGTACGAGAATATGTTTTCTTTAGAGACGGTCATAAGTGTAAAGGCAGGAAGGGATGTAACAACAAAATACTTAATGTACACCATATAGAATCAAGGAAAGTAGGCGGCAATAGCCAGGAAAATTTAATTACGCTTTGTGAAGAGTGTCATAATGACTATCACAAAGGGAAACTAAAACTTAACCTCAAACGTGGTAAATCATTTAGAGATGCAGCATTCATGGGGATAATGCGGTGGGCTTTTTATAATAAGATAAAAAAACTGTATTCTAATGTGAGTTTGACTTATGGTTATATCACCAAAAACACAAGAATAACCAATAATTTTCCTAAAGAACATAGAGTTGACGCACTATGCATTACAGGTAATCTTTTAGTAAAAAGACTACAAGATTACTACTATATCAAACAAGTTAGAAGACATAATAGGCAAATTCACAAGGCTAATATTCTAAAGGGTGGGATTAAGAAACTTAATCAAGCGCCCTATTTAGTAAAAGGGTTTAGATTGTTTGATAAGGTTCAATTTGAAGGTATAGAATGTTTTATATTTGGTAGACGAACTACAGGGTATTTTGATTTAAGACGATTAGATGGAACTAAAGTTCATAGGAGCGCGAGTTTTAAAAAACTAAACATTTTAGAAATACGCAAGATTTTATTATGGGAAAGGAGATAGGCTGTTTATTGAAGTGCCTATGCAAGGTTTGGGCATTCCTCTCATGACTGAAGTCACGAGTATCCAGCTTCAAACATGATGAAGGAAAGATTGTATTCGAAAGATTAAAATTGTGCATTAATTGCAAAGAGCTGTGCATTAATTGCAAAGAGCTGTGGATAACCGCAGCTCTTTAAAATTTATTTGTTATTTAAATAGTCTTCTTCATATTTATTTATCTTTTTAATAATATTTGTAAGTACTTCGTCCACTTTAGAAAAATCCATATTTGGTATAAAGGAAGTTTCAAGTTCGTCATGGAGACCTTTAGCTTCTTTTATTGTAGCTAAACCCTTGTTTAATAGTATATAAAACTCAGCTGCATCATATTCCGTTTCAACTTTATTCTTTTCTAGGGTTCTTAGATTTAAACAGTCCTTCATGTCAACTACAGTACCTGGTAAATCTAAATTATTTATTTCGTTAGAGGTTAAAATGGCAACATTTAAGTCGGGAATCAATATATGCTCAATTTTTTCAGGAATAAGGGGTGTATGGAAAATCTCTACATTGTAGCCACGCCTTAAGGCTTCAGAAGATATAAATTCTAATACATTTGACTTACCAGTGCCAGGACCACCTTTTAATATATAAATTTTTTTGTAATCAGAACACAGGTTTTCAATGTAGGTGACAATACCATTAGGTGTAAAAGCTGTAGCAAATAAATGCCTATCATTGCCTATATTAGATGGTGGAGTAGTAAATAGTGATTCTTTTAGATTTTCTTTTAATAGGTTTAACTTATTAATATTTAAGGCTTCATTATTATAGGTATACCAATCATCATAAATTAATTTAGCTGCTCCAAAAAATCTATATGCTCTTTTAAATGTTTTACCTACTTTTTTATTTATGTCGATTATTTTATGTCTGTATTTCTTAAAGCCTTCCTCATTCCAACATTCTCCCATGTTTAGTATTTCATCTACTGCACCAGGATTCATGGGGTCCACTACATGAGGTGATGTTCCATCAAGTATTGCTACGTTAAGCCCTTTAATAACTAATCCATCAAGTGAATTATTATCAGAGGAGCAGTGATGGTATTCTATGTCATAGCCTTTTTCATTGAAGTATATACCAACTTTTTTCATTAATGAGGATTTACCTGTACCAGGGCCTCCTTTTATACATATTATTCTCCTTGCTTCATCTTGACCTAGTATATACCTATAGAAGGAATAGAACCCTCTTGAAGTATTGCCACCAGGAAAAATATTTTTAACACTACCTTTCATAAATATCACACCCCTTCTCATCATATCAATATATAATATTCTTAAGTGGTGAAATGGTTATAGCTAATTCCAATTTTAGTTAGGTGTATTTTTATAGATATGTTAAATGATAGCAGATAATAATATATTAAATTTAGGGTTGACAAAAATAAAATATAGCATATAATAAAATTATAAACTATTCCTATATGAATACTAAGATATACAATGAAAAAGGAAAGTAGTATATTGCATGGGTACAGAGAGGAAGCACTGCTGAGAAGCTTCTACCTAAAGATATATGAAGTGCACTTTGGAGTATGGACCCGAAATTATAGTAGGGGACTACGGGTTCGCCCGTTAAAGCGATAAAGCATTTTGTGCTTAAAGTTAAGTGGGATTCTATATCTAATTAGGGTGGGACCGCGGAGTAAACATAGCTTCGTCTCTATAAAACGAGACGGGCTTTTTTGTCGTCAAAAATTCAATTAAAGATATAAAATAATAATAATAATGGGGGTTAAAAAATGTTAGTTAACAAAGAAGAAATGTATAAAAAATTAGCAGATACTGTAGTAGATATGGATGAAGAGGAAACGGTGAATATCTGTAATCAGGTTATTTCTGAAAACTTGGATGCATATGAAGCCATAAATAATGGATTATCTGCAGGTATGGATCAAGCAGGAAAACTATTTGATGAAGAGGAGTATTTTGTTCCAGAACTTCTGCTCTGTTCTGATGCAATGTATGCAGGGCTCGAGGTACTGAAGCCACATATAAAAGCTAAAGATGAAAAGGTAAAACAAAAAGTGGTTATAGGTGTAGTTGAAGGAGATACTCATGACATAGGAAAGAATCTTGTAAAGATTATGCTTGAAACTGCAGGGTTTGATATTGTTGATCTAGGACGCGATGTTGCGCCGCTAACTTTTGTAGAAAAGGCAAAAGAAGAAAAAGCTAAATTAATAGTAATTTCAACACTGATGACAACTACAATGGAAGGAATGAATGAGGTGATTGAGATTCTTAATAAGGAAAATATAAGAGAGAATTTTAAGGTTATGATTGGTGGAGGCCCAATATCTCAAGTGTATGCAGATAAAATCGGAGCTGATGGATATTCTGTAAATGCTGCAGAAGCAGTAAAACTCGCAAAAAGACTAGCACTAGCATAGGGACTATTTTAGAAAATATTATTTGAATTTTGGAATAATAGGAGGGGAAATAACATGTCATTAATACAACGAAAAGATGAATTGACTTCACTTGAAAGGGTTTCTCTCACACTTTCGCGTAAGGAAGTAGATAGAATTGCCGCTGTACCACTAGTTTGTGGCGCTTCCTATAGAGTACTTGGTACAAGATATGATAAATGGTCTAATGATGCAGAAATAGCAACTAAAAGTTTGCTGGCGGCGCAGGAACTGATAGGACAAGATGCATTTTTATTGCTTGTGGATCTTTCAGTAGAGGCTGCTGATTTTGGACAAGAGTTAATTTTCCCAAAGTACAGCACCGCATACCCAGATTTTAATAATCAACTAATTAATAATACTGATGAATATAACAAGGTTAAGAAAATAAATCCTCGCGAGACGAAACGTATGAAACAAGTAATAGATATTATAAAAGGCCTTTCAAAAGCTAAGGGGAACGAAGTAGCGATTCTTGGATTCATATATGGCCCTCTGGGTGTATTGTCGCAGATGAGAGGGCACAAAAATTTGTTTACAGATCTTATTAGGCATCCTCAAGAGGTTTTAGCAGCAGTAGATATCATAACTGACGTACTTGTAGAATATGCTAAAGCTCAGGTAGAAGCAGGGGCTCACAGTGTGTGCATAGATCCACTGTATTCTTCATCGACTGTACTTAGCAAAACAACATGGGAAAAATTTGAGGGTCCATATCTCAAACGTATTTCCGATGCTATACGAGAAGCAGGTGCAGCTGTATCAATACACAATTGCGGAGATGGAGTCTATTTTGAAGAGGTAATAAAATGGTCAAATCCCATAGCAATATCCGTAGCGCATCCAGCACATGGATCTAAAAATTGGGAAGAACATGCTAAAACATGGGGAAAGAAAGTTATTACTATTGGATATTCAGATCCAGCCACCACAGGACTAAATATGTCTACTGATGAGGTATTAGAAGATTGTAAAAACCAAATTGATTTATTTAAGAGGAATGAAGCTGGTTTCATTCTTTCTACAGGTTGTGAATTTCCTCCTAATGGGAACTTGCTTAGCGCAGCGGCAATGGTTGAGGCTGCGAGAAGATATGGGAAATAAAATAAAGATTGATATTTTTTCTGGCTTTTTTGGTGCAGGTAAGACCACCTTAATAAAGAAATTAATAAATGAAAATTTATATAATAAAAAAGTTGTTATTATTGAAAATGAGTTTGGTGAAATAGGTATAGATGGCATTTTTTTAGAAAAATATAATATTGAAGTCAAAGAAATAAATGCAGGATGTATTTGTTGTTCAACTTTTAATGATTTTAACAATACACTTGAAGAAATTATTGATTCAAATAAAATAGAAAGAATTATTATAGAACCTTCAGGTGTGGGTAAGCTTTCAGAAATAATTGAAATTATAAAAAGATTTGAATCAAATAATGATGTGCTAATTAACATAATTATTACTGTCCTTGATGTTACTATGTATGAAGAGTTTGTTGATTTGTTCGGTGAATTTTATAAAGATCAAATTATCTATGCTAATACAATTGTGTTAAGTAGGACACAAAGTGTTAATTATGAAGAATTACAGATTGTTATTTCAAAAATAAGGGAGCTCAATGTTAAAGCAAATATTATAACAACACCTTGGAATAATTTAAGTGGAGATAATATTGCCTCAGCTGCTGAAAAGGATGGGAGACAAGAGCTAATTAAAGAAGCAAATATAATTAAAATTCCATCAGCAAAAGCAAAATTTAGAATTAAAAGAAAAATATTGGCAGAGGATGTCTTTGATAGCTGGGGAATTGAAACACCTAAAATGTTTTCCTTAGATGCTTTAAACTATATATTTAATAATTTATCAAATGAAGAGTTGTATGGAAGAGTATTGAGATCCAAAGGAATTGTACAGGTAGATGAAAATCGTTGGGTTGAATTTGATTATCTTCCAAAGCAAATTGAAATAAGAGATTCATCACCTGATTATACAGGGCGAATTTGTGTAATAGGGACTAATTTAAATAAAAAGAATTTAACAGACATTTTCAAAAAAATTAATTTAGCGAGCTGATAAGGAGATATAGAATGAAAATAAAAGTAATAGCTTGTGAGGTTATGAAAGAAGAGATGCTAGCAATACAACCTTTAGCTGATGAGGAATTTGAGTTTGTATCTATGGATTTTCATCTTTATCCCCAAAAGCTTGGGAGGGAGCTTCAAGGAATTATTGATAGATCGCTGGGTTATGACAGAATTATATTAGCTTTTGGTTTGTGTGGTGGAGCAGCAAAAGGCTTAAAGGCAACTAATTGCACTCTTACAATACCAAGGGTCCATGATTGCATTTCCATATTTCTTTGTCCAAATAAAGGTTGTATTTGTGATTTTAAAAAAGAGGTAGGAACTTTTTACCTAAGTTGTGGATGGATGATTACAGAGAAATCCATACTTTCCGATCATAAGCGTATTCTTGAAAAATTCGGCTCTAAAAAAGCTTTAAGAGTACTAAATAGAATGTATGATGGTTATAAAAAGGTATTATTTATTTGTACAGGATACCCATCACAAGATAAAGTGATAGTGCAATCAAAAGAAATAGCCTCATTACTTAGTTGTAAACATGAAATAATTCAAGGGAAAGCTTCTTTTATTGAAAAGATTGTATGTGGACCTTGGGATGATATAAATTTTATAAATAAAGCTCCTTTGGAGATTCTCACTGAAGAAGACTTTGGGATACATTAAAATAATTATAAATATATAAAACAAAAGGAGGGCTGTTTTTATGAATGATTTAACTCCAAAAGAACGTATACTTCGTTCATTTAAAAAGCAAACAATAGATAGACCACCTATAATTTGTCCAGGAGGCATGATGAATGCGGCTATTGTAGATGTAATGAATAAAACTGGACATATACTTCCAGAGGGTCATCATGATAGTAGAATAATGGCTGAACTTGCTAAGGATGTACATGAAAATACTGGTTTTGAAAATTTCGGAATACCTTTTTGCATGACTGTTGAAGCGGAAGTGCTGGGAAGCGAAATAAATTATGGAACGCTTGCCTGCGAACCCAAAATACAGAAGGAGTTATACACATGCGCAGCAGATGTAATATTTAAAGAATTAGGCGCAATGGAGAAGAACCATAGAGTTAATTCAATAATTCAAGCTACCTACTCATTATCGAAAAAATATCCTGATGTGCCCGTAATTGGAAGTCTTACAGGCCCAATTAGTACTGCAGCATCACTGATAGATCCAATTTCATTTTTGAAAGAATTAAGGAAAAATCCAAATAATGCTCATAGTGTAATTGATTATGTAAGTAATCATATTATAGAACTGGCAAAATTGATGATAGAAAACGGAGCAAAAGTAATTTCTATTGCTGATCCTACTGCCACTGGAGAAATATTAGGACCAAAGATGTTCAATGAATACGCAGTTAGATATTTAAATAAAATTATCAATGCAATACATGCTATGAATACGCCTGTTATTGTTCACATATGTGGAAAAATGAGCGCTGTAAAAAAATATATTCCAGAAATCAAATCAGATGCAATAAGTACAGATTCATCTATCAGTTTAAAATTGCTAAAAGCAGAGTATCCACAGCTTATTACAATGGGAAATGTTAGCACATTTCTTTTAGAGTTTGGAGATGGGGAAAAAATTGCAAACCAAACATTTAATCTTGTAAATGATGGTATTAACATTATCGCGCCGGCGTGTGGACTAAGTACATCAACTCCATTAGATAATATAAAATCAATGACAACAATAGTAAAGGAGTCGTAATTCATGGTAAAAGTAAATTTTGTTACAAATGGTAAGTCAGTTACTGTGGAAAGTGGAACTACAATTTTAGAGGCTGCAAGGAAAATAGGGGTCATTATAGAATCTCCTTGTAATGCAGTAGGTGTATGTGGTAAGTGTAAGGTAAAAGTAGTAAGTGGCAACTTAGAGGACATAATTCAAGATGGAAAACATCATTTGTCAGAGGAAGAGAAAGCCCAAGGTTTTGTGCTAGCATGTCAGGCGAAGGTAATGGCAGATGTAAATATAGAAGTAAAACCAAAGGATTTGAATAAGACTCTACAAATATTAAATCATGGTGAAAGCTTTGATATAGAATTAGATAGTTTTATTAAAAAAGAATATAAAGATAATAAAAAGACTTATATATATGCAGGAGAAAAAATAATAGGCGAAGAGGCAGGAGATACTACAGAGTTTAATTATGGCGTAGTTGTTGATATTGGCACTACGACCTTAGTAGCAACCTTAGTTAATATTAATACAGGTGAAGAGCTCCACTCGGTTTCTGCATTAAATCCACAAAGTATCTATGCTCAAGATGTTTTATCTAGAATAAAATTTGCTTCTGATGAAAAAGGACTTTCCGTTATGTATTCTGAAATAAGAAAAGAATTGAATGATATGATTGAAAAGAATGCAAAAGAAAGTGGAATAGATAAAAAGTATATTTATGAAGTGATTTTCAGTGGTAATACTTGTATGATACATCTTGCAGCTAATGTAAATCCATATTCTTTAGGTAAATATCCGTATACACCAAAATTAAGGGGTGGTGACTATTTAAGTTCTGAAGATCATAAATTAAATATTTCCCATAGGGGGTTAATATATCTACCACCTATTATTTCATCATACGTAGGTCCTGATATAACTTCTGGTATATTAGCCACAAGGCTTCAAGATAGAAAAGGCACTACTTTATTTGTTGATATAGGAACAAATGGGGAAATGGTAATAGCAAGAGATGGTAAATTATCAGCAACATCTACTGCAGCAGGGCCAGCTTTTGAAGGGATGAATATTACTTATGGTATGAGAGCTGAAAAAGGTGCCATAGAATATTTTAATATAGAAGAAGATGGATCTATAGAAATTAAAACAATTGAAGAGGTCGCTGCAATTGGAATTTGCGGTAGTGGTCTTATGGATATTGTTGGGGAATTGGTCCGTAATAAAGTTATAGGTAAAAATGGTAGATTCGCAAAGGCGGAGGATTCTGATTTGCCTGAAACACTGAGAAAAAGGTTAACAAAGGTAGATGGGAAAGCTGCCTTTGAAGTAGCAGAAGGCATCTTTCTCACTCAAAAGGATATAAGACAGGTTCAACTGGCAAAAGGTGCAGTAAGAGCTGGAATCGAATTTCTTATGAATAGTAAAAAGGTGGCAGCAGATGAAGTTGATAAAATACAAATAGCCGGTTCATTCGGTTATCACTTAAGAGCAAAAAGCCTTATAAATATAGGATTATTACCAAAGGAGTTTGAAGGAAAGATAGATTTTGTTGGCAATACTTCTAAATCTGGAGGTCATGCACTCTTATTAAATAAAAAATATAGATCAGAGATGGAAAATATTGTTAAAGAGATTGAAGTAGTTGAATTATCAAATGGTGAGAATTTTGATAAGATTTTTATTAAATCACTATCTTTTTAAAAATTAATGAGGAGTTGGAAAAATGAGTGGATTTTTAATAAAAGATGATATGACTCCAAAAGAAAGAATCGAAGCTATGACTTATGGCAAACCATTTGACAGAGTACCATGTAATATCTTTATAGGTGATCATGCCGCAACTATAATAGGTGCAGAAGTATCTGATTTAAACTTTTCTTCAGAAGTATTTCTCCACGGACAATTAGCAGCAAATAAAAAATATGGTATAGAATCAACAGGAGTCTCACCAGGACTTGCTGGAATCGCTGAAGCATTAGGAAGTAAACTTGTTTTTCCAAAACATGGGGCTCCTTACGTTGGTGAATATGCAATAAAAGATGTTTTAGACTTAGAAAAATTAAGTGTACCTCATCCAGTAAAAGCAGGTAGATTTTCCTTTGTTTTAGAGACAGCAGAAAAGCTTGCAGATGAATTCGGACGTGAAATACCAGTTTCAGTAGAAGTACCTGGACCATTTACATCTGCTGGAAATCTTATGAATATAGGAAGTCTTATGCGAGACACAAGAAAAAATCCGGAATTTGTTCATAGAGTGCTTAGGCTTGTAACTGATACAACAATTGCATTTATAAAAGAAGCTGCAAAACTTGATGTAGGTATTTGTATAGCAGAACCATCTGCATCTGGTACTTTAATAAGCTATGACATGTTCGAAAAATTTGCACTCCCGTATTTAAAAGAAATAGTTGATTGTATTAAAGCTTTAGGTAAAGGTTCGCCATCCCTTCACATTTGCGGAAATACGAAAAAAATTTGGACCTTAATGGCTGATACCGGTGCAGGCTCATTAAGTCTTGATGATGTAATAGATTTGGAAAAGGCAAAAAAAATAGTAGGAGACAGGGTAATGTTAATTGGTAATGTAAAACCTACAGCAACCATGTATTTAGGAAAACCAATTGATGTGGAAAGAGATGCTAAAGAGTGTCTTAAAAAAGCATATGATAATCCTAAAGGATATGTACTTGCACTAGGATGTGGGTTTCCAATTGATACTCCACCTGAAAATATTCATGCTCTACGCGGGGCAGCAATAAAATATGGTAAGTATCCATATGAACCAGAGCTTTTTAGCTAAAATATATAAATAGGAGTGTTAGCAGTGAAATATATAAATAGTATTTTAGATATTATAGGAAATACGCCACTTATTAAACTTAATAATTTGGGCGTTAAAGAAGGTGTAAATATTTTCGCCAAACTAGAGGGGGAGAACCCTGGTGGTAGTGTAAAAGATAGAGTTGGGATTTATATGATAAAAGATGCAGAGGATAGGGGAATCCTTAAGAGTGGATATACAATTGTTGAAGCTACTGCCGGAAATACTGGTATAGGAGTGGCCCTTGCAGCTATAAATAAAGGATACAATGTAATATTTGTGGTACCAGAAAAGTTCTCTGTAGAAAAGCAAACCTTAATGAAAGCCTTAGGCGCAACTATTATTAGCACACCAAGGCAAGACGGAATGCTCGGTGCCATTGAGAAAGCAAAAGAGCTATTGAATGAAATTCCGAGTTCCATTTCACTGAAGCAATTTGAAAATGAAGCTAATCCAAAGGTTCATTATGAAACTACAGGACCAGAAATATATGACGCATTAGAAGGGGAAATTGATTACTTCGTTGCAGGCGCAGGAAGTGGTGGTACTTTTAGTGGTGTTATGAAATATCTAAAGGAAATGAATGAAGATATAAAAGGAATTCTAGTGGACCCTTATGGATCAACCCTTGGGGGTGGAGAAGAGCACTGTTATGATATTGAAGGAATAGGAAATAACTTTGTGCCTAGCACCATGGATATGAATTTAGTCCACAGTGTAACTAAGATAACTGATGATGAGGCTGTAAACATGGTAAAGTTAATTGCTGTGAAAGAGGGATTGATTGTAGGTAGCTCTTCCGGGGCTGCCTTAGCAGCGGCAATAAAACTTGGAGAAACTATAGAAAGTGGAAACATTGTTGTAATACTCCCAGATAGGGGAGATAGATATTTTAGTAAGAACATCTATAATTAATGCTTGTGCTTATAAACATAATACTTGTGCTTATAAACATAATGCTTGTTATTATGAATACACTGTGATAAACTAGTAACTAATTTAAAAAGTAAACTACCTAGGGTAGAGGTGCTGTATCTAAGAGTACTTATTCAGAGCTGACAGGCGAAGAGGAATAAGAAAAGGAGCTATAGCCGAAGAAAATATATTTAGTCAAAATATTTTCTGGTTTTACATATAATATATGTGAAATTGTCACTGATTTTTCAGTGGAGAGCTACAAGGTACACGAAGTTTGTATAAAAATATGTATTTTATGCAGCAAGGGTGTTCCTTTGCTGTATTTATTTTTTTTGCAACAATGTATTAACGTTTCTAGAAACAGTCTAGCAATATTATTAGTTTATTTAATAATGTATAAAAGTTCAAAATAATAAGGAGGAGGATTGAGTTATGGCGGTAGTTGTTCAAAAATATGGAGGTTCCTCTGTAGGCACTACAGAGAAAATTAAAGACATTGCACAAAGTATAGTAAAAAGAAAAAATGAAAATACTGATTTAGTTATAGTAGTATCTGCTATGGGCAAATCTACTGATGATTTAATATCTCTATCAAAAGGTATAACAGAAGAACCAGATAAGAGGGAACTCGACGCACTATTATCAACGGGAGAAGTAATTTCAAGTGCACTACTAGCAATGGCAATAAAGGCTTTAGGATGTGATGCCATAAGCTATACTGCACACCAAATTGGTATTCTTACTGGCGGACAATATGGTAAAGCGTTAATTAAGGATATACAAGATAAGAAGATTAAAAAAAGCTTAAAAGAGGGCAAAATTGTAATAGTTGCTGGATTCCAAGGAATAAATGGAGAGGGTGATACTACCACCTTAGGAAGAGGTGGTTCTGATACCACTGCCGTAGCTTTGGCTGTTAAACTAGAAGGTAGCTGTGAAATATATACTGATGTGTCTGGAATATATAGTGTAGATCCTAGGGCATATAGCCAGGCTAAGAAATTAGATGAGATAGAATATGAAGAGATGTTAGAGCTAGCAAGTTTAGGAGCTCAAATAATGCATTCAAGGTCTATAGAGCTTGCTCAAAAATATGGCATACCCATATATGTAGGACTCAGTAATAGTGACATTGTTGGAACTATAATTAGGGAGGTAAAAAACGTGAATTTGGAAAGTAAACCAGTAACGGGAATAGCAACTAATGATGATGATGTGGCAGTAACTCTTCGGGGTATACCTAAAGATGTGAATATATTGTCCACTATATTTGAAGCTATAGGAAGTAAAAGGATTAATATAGATATGATAAGTCAAACATCACCTATAGATGGAACGGTAAATGTATCTTTTACAATTCCAAAAGAAAGCTTAAAGGATAGTTTAGAAATTATAGATAATACAATAGTTGGTAATAAAGTTATAGTTGATGAGGACATAACTAAATTTTCAATGGTAGGGCTTGGAATGAAGACAACTTCTGGAGTAGCGGCTAGAATGTTTAAGGTTTTCGGTAAAAACAATATTGAGATTAAAATGATTACTACTTCAGAAATAAGAATTACTTGTGCTATTAAGACACAAGATAAATTAAAGGCTATACAGGTTATCGCAGTAGAATTTAATCTGTAAATAATTAAGATTAGGAAGGAGGGATTTACATGAGATTTCTTGGGAATATAAAGGCGGAGAATAATACATTAAATATTGCAGGAGTTAGTGCACAGGTTCTAGCTAAAGAATACGGCACCCCTCTTTATGTAATGGATGAACAGTTTATAAGAGATAATTGTAAAAGATTTCGCAAAGCTTTTAAAGATGAGCAAGATGTAAATAAAGTAGCTTATGCGGGGAAAGCATTTTTAACTATCGCTATGTGTGAAATTATAAAAAGCGAAGGGTTATATTTAGATGTTGTTTCAGGTGGGGAATTGTATACTGCCTATAAGGCTGATTTTCCATTGAAAAAGGTATATTTTCATGGTAATAATAAAACCATTGATGAAATTGAAATGGCAATAGAACTTTGCGTGGGAACTTTTGTGGTAGATAATCTTCATGAAATGGAAATTATTAATGAAAAGGCAAAGGAAAAAGGCATTATGCAACGGGTTCTTCTTAGAGTAACTCCAGGAATAGAAGCTCATACCCATGATTATATAAAAACTGGACAAATTGATTCAAAGTTTGGATTTACTACACTAAACAATGAATTAGAGGGAGTTATAAAAACTGCTTTAAGCCTTTCAAATATAAAATTAGCAGGACTACATTGTCATATAGGTTCTCAAATTTTTGAGTTAGAGCCTTATAGAGATGCTGTGGGTATAATGATGTCTTTTATTAAAAATATTAAAGAAAAATTTAGTTATGATATAGAAGAATTAGATTTGGGTGGAGGCTTTGGTGTTTATTATAACAAAGGTGATGAGCCAAAGGAAATAGAGGAGTTCTGCAGAATAATAATCCAGGAAGCAAAAGTTAAGTGCAGAGAATATGGAATAAATGTTCCCACTCTTGTAATAGAACCTGGGAGGTCAATTGTAGCTAATGCAGGAATAACCTTATACACTGTAGGAGCTATAAAGGATATACCAGAGGTTAAAAAATATGTGGCAGTAGATGGTGGAATGACAGATAATATAAGGCCAGCCTTATACAATGCAGAGTATCAATGCGTACTAGCTAATAGGATAAATGAAGCTTGTACGGAAATAGTTACAATAGCAGGCAAGTGTTGTGAAAGTGGAGATATATTACTAAATGACGTAGAACTACCAAAGGTTAACAGTGGCGACCTAATTGCTATCCTTTCAACGGGTGCTTATGGATATTCAATGAGTAGCAATTATAATAAAATACCTAAGGCTCCTGTAGTTTTAGTAAGTGAAGGTAAGCATAGGATTATATGTAAAAGACAAACTTACAAAGAAATGATTAGTAATGAAGTGTGCTTATAGAGCATTTCCAGAAGGTTCGGCATGTAGGATGTTCTGATAGTAGAGAATTCGTTAACAGAATCTAAGTTTATTCCATGAAAAATCCCCTAACGCACTTATTCGACGTCCTGTCTCAGAAGTGCTAGCAGGACGTCCTGGCCTGCTTACGGGGATTTTTTATTACATAAACTAAGATTCTGTAAAACTTATTATATACTATCTGTCACACTCCTACATGCTTTCACCTTCATGATTATAATTCATATAATGTAATATGATGAAAAAGAATTAAAATTATCTAGCGCTCACACTCGCCGTCCTGGCTCGGGTTCGCTAGCCACCTCTGGGTAGTACTCTGGGGGACATAACAATTATTAATTGTTATGCATCCTGTCAGGCTTACGAGGATTTTATATTAGCAAAAGAAGAATTTTTAAATGGGATTTCAATGTTTTTTCGCTTCTTATTGCAAGTCACTTCGCAGAAATTTCATACTTATTTTAATTTAAGCGAGCACTTAGGGTGTAAGGGGGGATATTCTAGGGAACATAACAATTAAAATTGTTATGTGTCTTAAAGGCTTACGACGATGTTAAAACTGGCATTCCGATTGAAAATGAATTTTTTATAATTTCATCTATACTGTATATAAAATTACTTGATTTTTGTAAATATAAAAGCAAATACTACACCTAATACTGCTGTGAAAATTATTAAAAATAAGTAATTTTTCCCTGTGTTTTCTGTAAATATTTTTTGCTTATATTGATATGCGGTCATAACAAATCCACTTAAGAACAATAACCCGAATAAATCCCAAGATGTTTCATTAAATCTGATGGATCGATACATAATATCAATTAGCAAGCCAAAGTTGAAGATAAAACACCCATATTTATAACTTGTATTTTCTATATAAGTTGTTCTTTCATCTTTCTCTATCTTTTTAATTAACATTGTTAGTTACCTCCTCAAAATAAAATAAATCCTCAAATTTTTTATTCAGCACATTACAAATTATTAATGCTAATTTCGCTGTTGGACAATATTGACCAGTTTCTATCGAACTTATTGTTTGCCTTGTTACACCAGCAAGAATTGCAAGCTGTTCTTGTGAAAAATTTTTCTCTGCCCTTGCAACCTTTAAGCGATTTTTCAAAATAATTTTTTCATCCATTAAACTTCCTCCTAATTAATTCTATTATAATTAATTAATCATTTATTGTCAAGTAAACTTGTCATAAAAATAGGCTAACTTGTCATTGGATTTAATAAAATAGTTTTTTGATATTATAAACACAATAAAAAAGTGAAAATTAAAAAACCTTACTTTCAAATATTTTATATATCTGAGAGTAAGGTTTTAATATTAAATTAATACATACTATTTTTATATATTTAAATTACCCCTAAATAATCTCTATCTAATGTCACCAAGGCATTATATTGGGGGTAACATTTTTTAAGTTCTTTGTTAATTTCATCTCCTAGTTTAGATTCATCAACGGCTGTAAAGGTTGGGTTAAAATCAATTACTGCATCAAAGATTAGATTTTTGTAATCACCCTCCCCCACAATTCTAAAATCATGAATAGATTTTATTATAGGAAAACATTTTAATACATTTAAAAGTTCTAAATGACAGGCATTAACCTCTTCATCATCTGTATTAATAGGGTCCATGTGAATAACTAGATGTATGTCAAACTCCTCAGAAATTTCTTTTTCAGCTTTATCTATAATTTCATGAATTTCTACTATAGATATATCACAGGGAACCTCGGCGTGAATAGAACCCATGCATCTACCAGGTCCATAGTTATGGATAACTAAATCATGGCCACCAGTAATATGGTCATAGGATAATAACTTTGCTTGGAGACCTTTCACCAGGTCCAAATCAGGAGCCTCACCAAGTAGGGGATTCAACGTGTCTTTTATAAGTGAATACCCAGCATAAATAATAATAAAAGATACCATCATGCCTATGTACCCATCTATGGGAAAGTCAATCCACAGAGAAAGAAGCAATGATAGCGCAACACAACTTGAACTAATTACGTCACTCAATGCATCAAAGGAAGAGGCTTCTAAAGCTGAAGATTTTATAGTCTTTCCCAAGTGCTTATTAAATCCACTAATCCAAATTTTAAAGACTATAGAAACTAATATTAACGTAAAGGGTATAAGGTTAAAAATTACCTTTGAGGGATGAACAATTCTACTATAGGAGGTTTTAATAAATTCAAAACCTACTAGTATTACCAAGAAAGAGACTATAAGTCCAGAAACATATTCAAGTCTTCCATGGCCAAAAGGATGTTCCTTATCTGCAGGTTTACTAGCTAGCTTAAAACCTAAGATTGTAATAACTGAAGAAGCCACATCTGAAAGATTATTAAAGGCATCTGCAGTAACGGCTATACTATTTAATAGTATTCCTATAATTAGTTTTGCAGTAAAAAGAATCAAGTTAACTATAATTCCAACTATACCGCCTAAGTAACCATAGGCCACTCTTACTTTTTTATTAGTAGTGTCTTCAGGATTTTTAATGAATTTTGTAATTAAAAAATTTGATAGCATATTTCCACCTCTATTTATATAGTATAATTAAAAAAATTTTTAAATTCAAACTTAGAAACATTTAAAAAATATCAGTGGCATCTTTGACTTGATACTTATTTTTAGTTGCCTTAACTATTAATTATATCATTAATTTAGAATTTATAGAAATATTATCAAAAATATTGTTATACTAATAAAGAGATAAGCAAATTGCTTATTTAAATTAAAATGCATTGGAGGAATATACTTGAGTAGTGAATTAGAATTTGCCCAAAATCTTATTGATTTTATTTATGATAGTCCCACAGCTTTTCATGCTGTAGCAAAGGTTAAAGAAAATTTATCAAAAGAAGGCTTTGTAGAAATTAAAGAAGAGGAAAAGTGGAAGCTTAAAAAAGGTGGGAAATATTTTGTCACAAAAAATGACTCTGCACTAACTGCTTTTGTAGTTGGAAGGGGAGAAATTGAAGAAAATGGATTTAAAATAATTGGAGCTCATACAGATTCGCCTACTTTTAGAGTTAAGCCAGCTCCAGAAATGGTAGTAGATAATACATATGTAAAATTAAACACAGAGGTTTATGGCGGACCTATAATAAATACTTGGATGGATAGACCGCTGGCTATAGCCGGAAGGGTAACTTTAAGAAGTGATAATATTTTATATCCAGAGACTAGGCTTGTAAATATTAATAAGCCTATAATGATAATTCCAAATGTAGCTATTCATATGAATAGAGATATAAATACTGGAATCGAACTAAATAAGCAAAAGGATACCTTGCCATTACTATCATTGGTTAATGAGGAATTAGAAAAAAACAATTATCTTATGAGTATCATTGCAAAAGAGTTAACGGTAGGACTTATAGAAATTATAGATTTTGATTTATTTCTTTATGAATATGAAAAGGGATCAATTATAGGTTTAAATAATGAATTTATTTCTAGTTCAAGATTAGATGATTTAGCTATGGTATATGCAGGAATAATAGCACTAACTAGAACCGACCTAGTAGAGGCAACAAATGTAATGATTTGCTTTGATAACGAAGAGGTGGGGAGTTCAACTAAGCAGGGCGCTGACTCAAATATGTTAATTAATATCTTGGAACGAATTACAATATCGCAAGGTAAAAATAGAGAGGATTTTTTAAGAGCTATTTCTAGATCTTTTATAATATCTGCAGATAATGCGCATGCTGTTCATCCAAATAGTCCAGAAAAGCATGACCCCACAAATAAACCATATATCAATAAAGGGCCTGTTATAAAAATCAGTGCGAGTCAAAGCTACACCACTGATAGTAACTCTGATGCTGTTTATGAATTAATTTGCGAGAAAGCAGGGGTACCGGTTCAAAAATTTGTTAATCGTTCTGATGCAAAGGGCGGTTCAACTATAGGACCAATATCTTCAACTCATTTAAATATACGCTCAGTAGATATGGGAAGCCCCACACTAGCTATGCATTCTATAAGGGAACTAGGTGGAGTAATAGACCATACTTATGTTACAAAATCCTTTGAAGAATTTTATAAAATTTAGTGGAAAAATAAGAAAAAGAATTCACAATGTCTCATTGTGAGTTCTTTTTCTTATTTTTACTAATAATTAAGAGTTTAATTGGAGATAATAATTTAAGTTAGTCCTAAATCTTTATAAATATTATTAACAAAAAAGTGTTGAAAGGGTGGTTATAGTGCTGCAAATTACATTAGGGGCAATAGTGGTAATAAGTGTCTTAATTTACATAGTAGTAAAGAAAAATTTAAATTATTACCAAGAAGAAAATTTACTTAAAGATATTCCAACTATAAATGTAAATAGAGAGGATTTAGAAAAACATGCCTCTGAAATAGCACGCCATTACTCTGATATCAGGAATACTAATTGTAAGAAAAAGCTTATTAGTAATTTAGACAGAAGCTATGAAAAGATTTTAAAAGGCTATGAGAACGTATATAAGGAAGGAAAAAATAAAAGAGAGGTAGTACCTGCGGCAGAGTGGCTTTTGGATAATCTTTACTTGGTAGAGAAGGAGTATAAGAGTATAAAACATAATATGCCAAAAACATATTATAATGACCTACCAGTTATATATAAAGGCGTCATGAAGGGGTATCCAAGGGTTTATCATATTGCTATTGAAATAGTATCCCACACGGATGGTAGAATTGATGAAAGTGTTATTACAACCTTTATTAGGGCTTATCAAAAGAACACTTTACTTACCACAGGTGAACTATGGGCTGTTCCTATAATGCTACGGATAGCCTTAATCCAAAATATTAGTAAGATAACTGAGAAAATTGTTAAAGCAGAGCAGGATAAAAAGGAAGCAGAACTGGTTGCAGAGAGATTAATTAATAGTTTCAATGAAGGTAAAATCGTCACTGGGTTATCACTATTAAATAATGAAAAACTTACATTTAATTCTCATTTTACAGAAAGATTATTGAAACTACTCAGGGATAATGGCATTGATTCTAAAGAAGTTTATGATTTTATAGATGAAAGGCTTGGAGCGCTTGAAACAAGTTCAGAAAAAATTATATCCTTAGAGCATCAAATAGAAGCTAATTTTGAAATATCTATGGGTAATTCTATAAATAGTATAAGAGTCATTGAAGGATTAAATTGGAGAAATTATTTTGAAAAACTAAGTTCAGTAGAAAGCATTTTGAGGGAAGACCCAGCTTGCATTTACGGGGAAATGGATTTTAAGTCAAGAGATAATTATAGGCATGAAATAGAAAAGATATATAAACATACAAAGTTACCAGAATCTTATATAGCAAAAAAACTTATTGAATGTTGCAATGAAAGTGAAGCATCAGAAAGTAATAACTATAAAAGGCATGTTGGGTATTATTTGCTAGATGAAGGAATCCATGAATTGAAGGAAAAAATAGGATATAAAAATATAGGTTTAAGCTGGTTTAAAGATATCACAAAAAAGAATAGAGAAAATTTATATATAGGTACTATTATTGCATTTACAATGTTAATAATATGTCTATTTATTGTGTTTAGCTTATTATATGATAATGATAAAGTACTATGGAGATATGTTGTAGCTATAGTTGTGATATTAGTGCCCTGTAGCGAAATAGCAATATCAATTTTCAACTGGAGCGTAAGTGTTTTAATTTCGCCCTCATTTATTCCTAAAATGGATTTTAAAGAAGTAATACCAGAGATATATAGTACGGTGATAGTGATTCCAACCTTATTAAATAATCCTTCTAGGGTAGAAGAGTTAATAGGAGATTTAGAAATATACTATTTAGCCAATGCCCAAAATAATTTGTATTTTGCATTACTTGGAGATTTTAGAGACAGTGCTACGCAAGATGAAGAAGGAGATAAGGCAGTAGTGAGCCAAGGGCTTTTAGCCATAGAATTATTAAATAAAAAGTATTGTAAGAAGGGGAAAGAAATATTTTTCTTTTTAAACAGAGTAAGACAGTACAATAAAAAAGAGAATAAGTGGTTAGGTTGGGAAAGAAAACGTGGAAAGCTTATGGAGTTTAATGAGTTTCTTCGAGGCAGTGAAACTACCAGTTACAACGTAATAAGTAGCAATGCAGAGATTCTACGAAAGGTCAAATAT
>Ga0209125_1001604_pt1 | contig 20333 bp, 17 predicted proteins | sample BarGraIncub1131A_FD_184503 | JGI IMG/M metagenome (GOLD analysis project Ga0209125, IMG submission 184503) | Arctic peat soil microbial communities from Barrow, Alaska - Barrow Graham LP Incubations 11-31A (SPAdes) (version 2) | ecosystem: Environmental > Terrestrial > Soil > Wetlands > Peat...
TCTCCCAACTGCCGCGCTTCGCTTGGCGGGCCGACGCCTTGCTCCGCAAGCCGCCCGCCGGGAGCCCTGCGGGCGGCTAAAAGCAAAACCGGTATAGATATACCTTGAAGGGCAAGATCAAGATCAAAACCACCCCCCGGCAATCCACTCACCGCCGAAATCTCAATCCCTTACAATGCCATTTCTTAACCTATCAACCCACATCCCAAAGCCATTCCGCCTAACTCCCCTTCAGGCTCATACCTGAATTGGAAAATACTGTAAGCGCGAAATTTTGTCGCTGTCGGTAAGACTTGCTGATGATGGAGAAAAATTTTCTTCCACGGTTCCGGTAAGCTTACTCTGCGCGTTTCCAGTATCCCGTAGGTTTTTACTTGGGTCAGCAAACACAACGCCTGCTCCCATTCCGGCGCATTCAAGTCGCACCTGACCGGCGAGGGTAATGCCTCGGCCGACGCCAAATTCGTTACCAACCCGAGTAGCGCCGCTAAGAGATCTCGCTGGCGGAACATCCGATGGACCGGCCTCTGCTAGCGCAACGACGGCGCAAAGTTAACATCCTCGATGGTGCCGAAGACAAAGCCATCCTGCTTGAGGCGAACAATGATTTCTTCAAGCATTCTGATCGTGTTCGGGTGGATTTCGTGCATCAGGACGACTCCCCCATTGTGGGCTCTCACGGATGAAACTACATGCTCGATGTAATTGTTCTTGTTCTGGGCGAGAACGCCGCAGGCAAACGCTTCCTTTGCATCAACGCTGCCGGATTTGTCGAAGGCCCAGTCACAGGAATCGACGTGCCATCCCACGATCCGGTATCCCCGAGAATGAAGGAGTGCATTTGTCTCGCATGATGAGTTGCCATAGGGGTAACGGAACAGCAGTTTTACCGGGCCAGTGGCTGGTTCTTCCTCGTACCTCAGAACCTCACTCGCCTGTTGATCCACGGAAATCTCATGGAAGTTCGGATGGTCCCACGAGTGATTGCCGATGGTGTGGCGTCCGCCTTCCTGTATCTTGGCGACCAGCGTCGGATGCAGTTTGGCTTTCTCTCCGATGAGAAAGAACGTTCCGCCAATGTCATGCTTCTTCAGAATTTCGAGGATGTATTCAGTCTGATGTGGATCAGGACCGTCATCGAAGGAAAGCACCACACGCTTGCTCGGTGGAGCCGTTGAAATTTCTGATTCATATCGACAGGTTTGGTGAAGGACGAGCGGGTCGATCGCCAACCGTTCATTCAGGCGCGAGAGATGATGCTTGCGAATCGCGGCGGTTTCCGCTTCCAGCGAATGGCCGTTGCCGGCCGAGCTTTCTTTGGATAGGACCGTTGTCGTAGGTTCAGCGGCAAGCGCTCCGCCCAATAAGCAACAATTCAGCACAAAGAGGCTGGCAATGCGAAAAATTTTCATGTCGAAAGCACGGTGAGTTTGGGGTGCGAGAAGAACAAAATAAGCAATCCACTTGAATTGTTCGGCAACTACACCAAGCGTTAAAACAAAGACTTAGGCAGCGAAACAAGCATACGGCCTCGCTCCTCTACGACACCTGCCAACATCTGTTTCGGCCGGATGTGGTTCAGAAGGCGCAGAGCCTGGCCGGATTATATCCCTTGCATTTCATCGTCGAGAGACACAAACCGCCGAGTCGCAGCTAACACCGCCATGTCGTCAATGCCCGGCTGCGAGTCGCACACGATGAGCTTGGGCCAGCCCGCCTGGAAACCTTCGGTCGAGTCGTCAAGAATGGCGAAGCGTCTTATCCGCAATCAGATCGTTTCGAAATCCCGTATCAAGTAACATCCCGCGTTCAGTCCGGGAGCGCTCACCCGCGTAGCTACGTTGGTTCGAGATCACGCCGCAATCGCCTTCCGCTACGAAGTCGTTATTCGTATGCGTATGGCCGTGGCACCAGACGGCGATGCTTCTCCCGCAGTCACGAGAGGGGGGGCACGAAATACGGCGATACGTTGATGCCTTCGTGCTGTGGCGCCACGTACCTGCGATGCGGAGCAAAGTGCGTGCGGCCATACCGCGCCGCAAGACGTTGCTTCAGCGCGGGTGCTTTTGAATTGGGCGCTACACGGAACATCGACAGCACCTCGATCACGTCAGGAACTGACGGCGGCAGGGTTTGCGCCCTGCGAAACGCCATTTCATCGCTCAGTGACGTGCTTGGAGTAGTTCATGGGGTAAGTTTCCCCCGCGATTTTTTCGTAGTCATTCCAGTATCGATAGAAGGCTTTGATTCATCTGGCTCTGCACGTAAAGATTGGCGAGTGCAGGGTTTTGCTTCAACAACGCGGCAAGATTGGCAGTGTCGCTTGCACTGGTTGCCGCCGAGGTCTGAGACGAAGAGTTCGTGCTCGACGCGTTGGTGCTCGAAGTCGACGTTTGCGATGACGCCAAGAGACTTTGCAAGAGCGAATTGTTGCTTGTATCGCTCGTCCCCGTCGAGTCAGACTGAAGAAGCGGATCGTTGAGCATCGTGCTGCTCTGAAGATTCTGAATTGCCTGAAGGAGCCCTTGGGCATTATAGGTTTGAGATGTCGTCGTTTGTCCCGTGGCCCCGGCGCTCAGGGAGACTAGTTCCTGAAGCAGAGGGTCGGACGACGTGCTGCCGGATGACTGCGATTGGGTCAGTTCGGCGAGCAGTTGGTCGCCAATACTGCCGGAACTGGCTGTTGATCCTGCAGCGCTCGATGTTGTGCCTGACAGACTCGTCAACAGCGACGCATACGCCTGGCTGGATAACGGGGAAATGCTCATGACGCGATTCTCCTGTCGCAAAAGGAGGAAAGACAATGGGTCTGCATGAAGACCGTTCGTTTAGACCGTGCCGGTGGCATTGCTACTGGTGCCTGCCGTGGTTCCCGTCGATGTCGAACTCGTGGGGGTCGCCGCGGCGGTCGATCCGTAGGCGCTTGACGCGGTATTCGTTCCCGCGAGTCCGCCGTGGTGATGGTGGTGGTGACCTCCGCTCCCTTGACCGGATGCCTGGTTCGATGCCTGAAGGTCTTGCACCAGTTGGGCGAGGAGTTTTTGCGCGGCGGTAGTATCGCCAGACTGGAGCGTCTGGTTCAAGGCATTCAAGTCGTTTTGAACGGAACCTGTTGCCGCCTGGGTGCTCGAGGATGTCGCTGTCGGGGTGACCGCCGCGGTTGCCGTTGTTCCTTGTGTGCTCTGCATCAAGGCATAGACCGACTCGGCGTTCTGGGTCTCCTGCTGCACGTGGGTTTGCCAAGCCGTTTGAGCATCTTGCCCAAGCTTGCTGAGCGCATCCTGTGCTGAAGAGAGACTTCCCGATTGCAGGGTTTGACCCAGGGCTGACCAATCGGCGGCGATCGGATTGCTCGTGGTGGTGGCGGTTGCGCTAGTTGCTGCCGTCGCGGAGGAACTCGTCAGTCCCGCTTGAACTTGCTGAAAACTGGTGTAAGCCTGCTGTGCAGCACCCAGGTTGCCAGATTGCAGGGCTTGGTAAAGCTGATCAAAGTCCTGGCGGGCCTGGTGTATGGACGAACGCACACTGGATGACCTAACCGATTGTGATGTATCGAGACCGACACTCGCGACGCTCATGATAGCTCCTATGATTACCTTGGTTTTTTGCTGACAGCCAGACCGAAGTCCGACTTGCCGCCGGCCGGCAATAATTGCCGCTACACAGGACGACGACGGCAAATTTCGTCCTCACTCAAAGACGCTTCCGACCGCCTGGTCGTGGATTCCGTGAATGCCTATCCGAGGTCAGCATGGAACGTGCCAAATGTTATGCGGCCAAGTCTGGCAGATGAAGCAGCTAGCGCGGGCGGGGACGTCAGATACACGTAGGGGCGTGCCGCCTTCATAACTTTATTTCCAGACGCGCCGCTAGCGCTGGATAAGTCTTCTGCACCGTCTGTGCAACCTGATTGGTGTTCGAGAAAACTTCGCCATTGGCGGTGGCGTAGTCGGCGTGCAGCATGTTGGCTATGGAGATCCGCAACTGCAAGTTCGGGTCGAATTTCCACAATCCGTAAATGTCCAGAACACGCTTGTTGCCTTGGGAATAGGATTGCGAATCAGTTTGTTGGACAACGAAAGCGGGCGTCCAATTGACATTGCCGCCCAATGTTAGCGGTAGTCCATGCAACCGGTAATCCATGCCTAGGTTTGCGGTTTGGGTCGGCTGCTGATCGAGACGGTTGTTGGGGCCGGGCACGTCTTCAACACTTGACCAGAAATGGCTGTAATTGGCTCTCAGATTGAGGTCGGGAGCATCTTTCACCAGTTCGTTGAGGCGAAATTTCGCTTCCAGTTCTATCCCGTGAGTGGTTGCGTGCCCGAAGTTCTGAGGCATAGTCACCCAGCGTTGTTGTGTCGACCAATTGACCGTTTCCAAGGCGGTGACATTGCGTATTAGGTCGTCGATGTTGCGGCGGAAGACGCTGGCACTGAGCAGTCCTCCCTCGGCAAAATAGTGTTCGATGGCAAGATCCAGTCCCCAGGCGAGTTCCGGCCTGAGATTGGGGTTGCCAACTTTATCCGGGCTAGTCGCGGTATTGCTGCCTGCCGCCGGATAATTGGTCGATAAAGTCGGAATGGGCACGAGATTTCCGAGGGTTGGCGCACGGTAACTACGGGTCAGCCCCAGGCGTACTTGATCCTTGCTTTCTTCGGTAAACCGCCAGACGCTATGGAACAAGGGGCTCAGGACATTGCTCTGGTTCTGCGTCGAGCCGAGTGCCGATCCGCTTATCGTACGGATTTCCTCCCAGCGCAGGCCCCCATAAACCGACCACAAGCGTGAGACATTCCATTCGTCCTGAACATACGCAGCTATCCTGCGCGTTTGTGCACTAATGCTGTCGCCATAGCTCGCCAGGGGGTCGACGCCATCCTGAATCGAACGGGTGGTTTCCTGCCGTTTGCCAGATTCCAACTCCCATCCGGTGGCGATCTGCTGTTCCCGTCCCAACGGCCGTGAATACTTGCCGGCAGTGCTTAACGTGGTGTCGGTAATGCCGGTGTCGGTCTGAATGAGGTGGGCCAAATTGCCCGCGGCATCGGTTTCGGTCTTGTTGGTTTCGCTGTCGCTCTTAGCCTGTCCAACGTTGAAGCGAATTTCCAGTTTGGCGTCATCGTTTAACTTCAAGCGCAGGTTGCCCATGCCTCGCGCCATGAGGTTGGTCGCATCGGTGTGATAAGTCGCGTTGGCGTATGGCGCCGGCGTGGCGCCCAGCGTTTGGTCCAGTGTCGTGGTCCCGACCGTACTACTACGCGAATCCATCAGGAAGGGTTGAAAGCTGAACGTATCGCCTCCGCCCAAGCGCCAGTTCATGCGCGCGTTCAGATGCAGTCCATCGGAAACGGTGCGACTGCTATCCCTTTGCGTCTGCATCAGAGTCGGTGCTCCGCTGGCGATATTGTTTGCCGTGGTGGTGGTGACCGATTCGCTGGGCAGATCCTTGTGAGTTACGTTGGCCGCCAAGTTGTAGTTCATCGTCCCGACACTGTCGCTACGCTGCAATGACATGCCTGGCTGAAAATTCCCAGCCTCCCAACCAAGAACAGGGCGGGCTTCATTCTCCCGTTTGACGAATTCCTCACGCAAAACGATATTGATTGTGCCGGCGATGGCGCGCGCACTATGTTCGGCTACGGGCGCACGCATGATTTCGATACGCTCGACCTGCTCCGGTGCCAGCGAATCCATGGAAAAGCCGCGTGGCACCGGCTCTCCATTGATCAGAATCATCGTGTAGCCTTTACCCAGACCGCGCATCCGGATATCGCCACCACGCCCTGGGGTACCGGAAAGGGTAACGCCCGGTAAGCGCTTGAGAACCTCACCGACCGAACTGTCACCAAAGCGATCCAGTTCCTCTCGACCGAAGACCATTTTGGCCGCCGTTGAGAAACGACGTTCTTCTGTATCGGAAAGCTTCGTGCCGGTCACGACAACTTCGCTCATGGTCACTACGGGCACGGCTGCTCGGTTGCCGGGTATTGGCCCAGGGGCTTCCTCGGCTTTCGCAACATTGACGCCAGACATGGCCGCCAGGGAGGCCGAGCAAACAACAATATTGCAAAGATTTCTCATCTCAGGACTTATCGACATCTGCAACGATCAAGGAAAAACGGTTCTCCGGAGGTGGCGCAACGTAGGGGCAAACCGAGCAGCGTGGCTGACGACGGCTGCCACGCAAAATGTTGCAGGTAACTTAGGCCACGCGCCGCATCAATGAATGGTGGATCCCGGTGGTGGTGGCGGTGCGTATCCGGAGGGCGGTGGCGGCGGATAGGAAGGACCCGCTGGCGCCGCGACGGCCTGATCGACTGGTGCCTGGATCCGGCGACGCGCCGCGGCTCCCGAGATCGGCACTTGCTCTCCCTTCGCGTACATGCACTGAACATACGCATTATCGTAATTCCGCTGGGCCCCGTAGGCGCTTTGCTGGGCGGCGCCAGTGCCGGCCATACTGCCTACCAGGAGTCCGAGACCGGCGCCGACGCCGGCCCCATCACGCCCGCCCATCGCTGCGCCGGCGACGGCCCCCACGGCCGTTCCGACCGCCGCGCTGCGCACACCGGCATTGACTGCCGATTGATCGGCGCCGCCACCGCCGATCTGCTCCCGGGCATATTGACGACATTCGGCGTCGTCGCTGCGGAACTGATCGAAGTTCTTGCCGTTCCCCGGGAGGGCCATCACGCTCGGACCGGCCGGCACCGTGGCGCAGCCGGCGAGCAACAGCACCACCGACGCAACGGTGAGAGATGCGGCTAATATTTTCATGTCAGTGTCTCCGGGTATCGATCAGGGCTGCGCTGGCGGCTGTGGTACTACCTTCTGCCATCCGCTAGGGCATTGCTTGACGTAAGGGTAATAGGTCTTTGCCTTAGCGCAGTAGTACCAGTAATTGGCGGGTGCGACGGCAGCCGGCGCAACGGGGGGAGCGCTAGCCTCCGGCAGTTGTTCAACATACACCGGTTGGGCCGGAGGGCTGACCACCACAGGGGGATAGTAAGGGGGGTAGTAGGGCGGGTAGTAATAAGGACCCGGCGGGTAGTAGCCCGGCCCCCAGAAGGGATCAATGACTACGCCGAAATGCCCACGGTGGCCACGGTCAGCCCACGCATTACCCGCGCCAACTGCGCCCAGGAGAAGGATCGCAATGATCAAACTCATCGTTCTCATAAGAAATATCCTATCTTTGTGGGGCCTCGGCTGGCCCTCGTGGCCCCGACCGTCGCTTGCGAAAAGGTCTATTAGACGCTTCGCCGCTTGGTGAACAGTTTCAAGGACATTCCGATTTGTAAAGAATTGTTACTGGCCAAGGGAATTCACCGCAAGACCGCGTGCCCTGCAAATAATTTGCAACAACTGATTGACGCTCGAGGCGAGGCACCACCCCAATTTTGCCGCTAGACTGCTGAGCGAAACGCACGGATCGAGTTGCCCAGATGGCAGGGAAAACTATCCTCCTTCAACTGGCGCAATTAGGCCGCCGTCCGGTCGGTCGATGAATTTTCTGAATCGGTTAAACGCGGTGCAGAGCCAGTCGGGGAAGGAGACGATTGCGCGTGAAACCGCTGCCAATCGCCGGCTGTAAGCCGGTAAGCGTTCCTGGCAAATGGACTGGCAATCTGAACGACGACGCTGGGCAGCTTCCGTGTGGGAAGTTTTCGTTAGCCAGATCAAAAGCATCGAGCTACCGAACAGGAAAATCGCTCGGATGCGAACGGGCTTCCCCGGGGCGACCAAGCCGCCAACATGATGTCGTGGCATCGACTCGGAGTCGGGGCCGGAGGGTGCAAGTAAATGCCGGGCCGGCTCGGGTTTTCAATAGACAGGCAGGAAATGCACAACAAAAACTCAGTTCTCCAGATTCGCCTTTATCTGATTGGTGCTTTTATTTTGCTCGCGGGCATAGTGGGCGCCACCTTTGTCTATCTGACGGCGACGGAGAGCGATAGCGATGCCATCGGCTATGAAATCATAGACGGGAAGGCATATCCAATCCAGGTTCAGGATTCCAAACTCTATCGTTACGACTTGGAAAAGTTTGGCGGAAAGGCGGCTGTGTTGGCGGACGACTTCAGTCGTTGGCTTGCCAGTCTTTGGCAGGGAAAACGGTTGGCATACTTGCTCGCCGTGCTTTCCACTGCAATCGCTCTTGCCTGTTTCTTGGCAGCTCATCATCTATCACGCGACCAAGCGCACGACCATGACGGCTGAATCGTACCGAAATGCTTCCTTGCCAGCCGGTCGTTACGGTATGGCGTAGAAGTTCAGAACAAGGGATTGGGGTACGACGCTCAAGGTGCCTCTTTCGCCAGCTCCGCATGAACCGATGAACGCCGAAGTGCGTATGGCCTGACAGGCGCTTGTAGCGAAATGCATGTATACAAGTTTGATCAGCCGGTTAGAGAAACCCCGACATAGGATCGCTAATGAAGATATCAACGCTTGTTCCCTTTTTGGCCGTGATTTTTATCAGCAGTGCGACGGCAGGACCTGTTCTGGATATTTCCGGTGATGAAATGCTGCGCCAAGCGGCAGATCTGCGTCTCCAGCTCAATCTCTCAGCGGCGCAAGCGAGTGCCTGGCTTCAAACTGAGGCCAAGACGAGGGAGGTTCTGCGCGAGCAGAAGGCACGGCGGGAGAGGCTGCAGATCGAATTGAGAGAGCAGGTCAATGGCGCGCAGTTCAACGTGGGAACGCTTGCCAGCCGGTTGGACTCGGAGGACGCTTTGCTCCAAGACGAACGCCGCATACTGAGGCTAACCTGGATCAGCGTACTGAAGGGACTCAATGAGACCCAGGAGCGTCAGTTCCGGGAATTTCTGCGGGCCGCGCTGGATGCTTCTTCAATGGAGCGTCCTGCACCTCAATCTCCGAAAGATATCAATGCTGATGATCAACCTCGGCAGCGCAGCGCTCGCGGTGGTCGTGGGGGGGCGGGGATTGGGGGTGGTGCAGGGGGAGCGATGCCGAGGTTCTGAACTGCAAAATGCTGTCGGTCTGCCGCGTGCTGGGACGTGTTTACGGTGAACAGCTAGTGCCAGTCTCAATGGGGAAAATCGTCTCGGGCAAGATATGGCGCGTCCCGAGCCCGACGTCCTCTCGGTACTTAAGGCGACGCATTTATTGCCCGCGGCGAAGAGTGCCCGCGATCGGAAGAGGGAGAAGGTTTTCTACCGGCAACGGCGCTGGCGAGGCGCTTTGCCCTTTGGTCGCTTCCCTCACGGATGCCGATTGCGCTGATTACAGGGAGCCGAGAAAAGCCAGCAAGGCATCGCGTTCTTCCTTCGGCATTCGGGCAAAGCGGTCCCGCGCCGCCTTCGCTTCGCCGCCGTGCCAGAGAACCGCCTCGGCCAGGCTGCGGGCGCGGCCGTCATGCAGATAGAAAACTGACTCGCTCACCGCGGCCGTCAGGCCCAGACCCCACAACGGCGCCGTCCGCCAGTCGCGGCCGCCGGCACGATAGTCGGGCCGATGGTCGGCGAGACCTTCGCCCACATCATGGACCAGCAGGTCGGTGTAGGGGCGGATGGTCTGGTGTGCCAGGCGGGGGAAGCGGGCGTCGTCGCCGGTCTTCAAAGCTGGGCGATGGCAGTTGGCACAGCCGATCGCGGTGAATTTCGCTTCGCCGCGCTTCACGGCCGGCTCGTCAGCGTTGCGCCGCGGCGGCAGTTGGAGATGGGCGAGATAGAACTCGACGTCATCCAACTGCTTTGCCAAGAGTTCGGGCGAACCGCCGTTCGGCGCCTGCCGGCAGGCGGTCTGCGCCTGTGTGCAGTTCTCGGCGGGGAACAGGGGCGAGGTGATGCCCAGATCGCCGTTGAATGCCCCCGCCGCCTGGGCGCGCAGCGTCGGCATGTTGGCCTTGTAGCCGAAACGCCCGGTTTCCAGGCGTCGGGTCTCCGGATTCCAGACCCGGTTCATACGCCCCTTAACGCCATCGGGCTTGGCCTCCTTCGCGATGCCTTTGATCACCGCAGCAGGCACCGCGTCAAGCAGGCCCATGCCCACCATTTGCTGGCCGACGCGCGGCGAGGTCAGCACGCCATCGATCGGCCCGTAGGCCAGTTCGCGGATTTCGATTTTCGGACGCCGCAAAGACACCGTCTCGCCGCCCGCCAGCGCTACGGTGGCGACCTCCTGCCAATGCAGGAAAGCGCGGCCCTCACCCGGTACGCCAGGGATACCCTCTTCGTTTAGTTGGCCGCCATAGGCCGGATGGGGCTTCGGCCCGCCGTGCTCATCGCGTCCCGGCACTGACAGCCGCACCAACATCGACAGCATGCGTTCGTCTGCCTCTTCCGGCGGCCGGCCGCGACCGTTGCGCGGATGGCACGAGATGCAGGCGAGCCGGTTGTAGAGTGGGCCCAAGCCTTGAATTTGAACATCCTTCGAGGGCGCTATGACCCAGCTCTGGCGCACCAGGGCTCTGCCTCGGAGGAACTGTTCCCGCTCGGTGTCGGTGAGGCCCGTCATCGGCAGGGTAAAGGCCTCAGCCAAGGCGGCGGGCGAAACATTGCTCTGTCCCAGGGCGCTCCCTGCGGCCAGCGACAAGACGAGCCAAGCAGCGATCTTCATGCCTGCTCCAAGAGTTTGATTGCGCGCTGGAGGCGGCCGTCGGCCTCGGCGGCCCAGGAACGCTCCAATGACGCCGCGGCGGCTTCCGCCTGCGGGTCGTCGAGACGATTGGCGAAGGCCTGTTGCCAGGCTGGCTGGTCGGCATCGGCTTCGCTGATCGGCACGGCCGAGAGCAGTTTTTCCACCGCCTCACCGCGCTTGCCGCCCGCGGCCCTAGCCTGCGGCCACAGGGCCGCCAACCGGTCGTGCTGCTTTGCCAGCACGTTATCAAAGAGTGCGGCAACGAGGGCCAGTCGGCCGACGCCCCGGTCACTATCGTAGCCATAGCCGCCGGCCGAGGCGGCGGCGAAGGGGTTGTGATAGCTCGCGTCGAGCCCGGTATAGACCGAAGGCCGTACCGGCAGCCGGCGGATGTCCGGATGCGTCAGCAGCTTCTGTCCGGGCTCGGAGAGGAGGAAGGTCACGAAGGCACGCGCGCCGTCGCGGTTGTGGGCTCCGGCCATGATGGCCACCTGGGCCGGGTTGACCCCGCCATGCTTTGGGTAGATGAAGCGCAGCGGCGCGCCCTTGGCGATCGCGCCATTGACGAAAAAGTCGATGGAGACGCCGATGCCCAGTCGTCCTGATGCCAGATCATCGCCGACGAAGGTGCCGCCGGCATTCGTCACCGTCGAATTGGCGACGATGGCGCTCCACAACGCCCAGCCACGCTCCCAACCGAAGGCCTGCAGCGGGATGTCGGCCATGACCGGCGCGAAGCCGACGCGGCCCGGGTTAGGCAGCACGACTTGCCCGGCGTAGCGCGGGTCGGCCAGGTCCGTCCAGTCCGCCGGCTCCGGCAGGCCGCGGGCCTTCAGATAGTCGGGGTTCACCGCGAAGCCGTAGCCGGCGATCTCGCTGGCGGCATAGTAGCCGTCGGCATCGTCGATCCTCGTCTTGCCGAGGCGGCCCGGCAGGCCGCTACGGTCGATGTCGAGTTTGTTCAGCAGTCCTTCGTCCTTGAGGACGGCGAAATTCCGGGGCGAGGGCGACCAGTAAACGTCGATACCCTCGGGGCCGGGCCGGCGCAGCGTTGGCAGCGTATCGTGGGCCGCGTGCCAGACAATGCGCAGCCGGTAGCCGCGATTCGCCTTTTCGAAGGCTGCCTCGAAGCGGGATACCACTTCGTCGGGATAACTGGTGAGTACCACCACGTCACCGGGCGCCGCAACCGCCCGCGTCGTCCAACCGGCCGCCAAAGCGAGGCCAAACGCTCCGGCCGTCTTGACGAAGGCCCGGCGGGACGCCGAATACGTAAATGCATGATGCATGAAGAGCTCCTGAGGTCGTCAGTGACGATTGGTGGCGGAAAAAAAGTGGCGATCTTGCGCATTTCGCCGGACGGAAAGCACCTGACGTGGTGCGGTTCGGTGCGTCCGTCCGGGGTGGCCATCATGGACATGCGGCCCTCGTCGTTGCTCAGGAGCTGCCCTTCTGCCCCGAAGAAGGCAATGACGCTTTCGCCGGCCGGAAAATTGAGCACTTCGTCCCAAGAGAGGGCCGCTATCGGCGCAGGAAGGACATGCCGAATTGCGGGTCATGCGCTGACCGTCGCACATGGGGTGGCTTGTTTCATGCCTTGTCCTACGTCCAGATTGACAGGAAAGCGTTATGATAAACTGAATATAGCGCTTTGGCGTTGCAAGACATCTACGATAAAGCCCGGTCGCGGGCTAGGCCACGCCGCCATTCGCACCAACCGCTGCATTCTCCTGGCAGTTTGCGTAGAATCACGCCATGACACGCGCAGAACTGCTCGCAACGCTATCCCGGCGATGCCCCCAACTCGTCTTGCAGGATGCTGACCTTGCCGTTGCGGAAATACTCCGTGCCATTTCCAGTTCATTGGCTCACGGTGATCGAGTTGAGATCCGTGGCTTCGGTGTGTTTAGCCTGAATTACCGAGAGCCTCGCGTCGGCAGAAACCCTAAGAGCGGCGAGATGGTCTCTGTACCAGGCAAGCACGTGCCCCATTTCAAAGCAGGGAAAGAGCTTCGGGAACGCGTTGATCTGCTTGCTGTCACATCCTCTTCGTCGTAACGAGCCGGCTGAAGCAGATTGACCGACTTACGTCCGGGCTAAGCGCGTAAGTGATCAAGAAGAGCTGAGCATGTGATGAAATCGCAGCCTGACGACAAACCACCTCGCTGTAACCGCTGCGCTCACTACTACATCACCCATGACGTCAGCTTCAGGTATGGCTGCAGAGCCCTCAACTTCAAGAGTCGGCGGCAACCGATTCTGGATGTCATTGAGGCATCTGGTCAGCCCTGCCATTTCTTCGAGCAAAAAAAGCGGCAAAGGTAGAGGTCGGTTGGGGAGCCGCTGGCAGTGCCACGAGCGATTCATCAGATAATTTCAAGATGCAAACATTTGTATCCCTGATCAACGCTGCCGGACGAAGAGCGTTACTTCCTATAACGATGGGCGTTCAGGGTTTTTCCTCGTAAGTGACACCGAGTTATTGGAGAAAGCATGATGAAAAAAAACGTTGGCCTGGCTGCGGTAGTAGCCGTTTTATCAACCGTGGCACTGACGCCGCTGACAAGCATGGCGCAGGACCTCGATATTCGGGTTGGTGGCGGAGGTGTTGCAGTCGGCATAGACGTTGGCAGGCCTCCTCCTCCCGTCAGAATGGAAGTGGTTCCAGCTGCCCGCGATGGATACGTTTGGCTGCCAGGGTTCTGGGCTTGGCAAGGCAACCGGCATGTGTGGGTCGAAGGGCGCTGGGAAAGAGAGAGACCTGGTTATGCCTACATACCTGGGCGTTGGGAACAGCGAGGTGATCGTTGGCATTACGAACCAGAGCGTTGGGAACAACGACGTGCTGAAGAGGTCCACCGCGATCATGAACGCCGAGAAGACCAGCGCTATCGTGAAGAGCGCCGGGACGAGCATCGTCATGAAGAATGGCGTGACCGTGACGGGCGATAGTTGATCGACGCAGCGACGGCAGGGTGACCTGTTGTGCCATTTCGCAAAGCCTCACTTTCGTGGGGCTTTGTTTTGGTGCGCCCGGCATGGTGCCCTCCTGTCCTGCAGGGGAAGTCTCGCCGTCGCAAGTTGAGCACAGCGAACCAAGCGAAGCACAGCGGCATGAGGGCGACCGAGTGCGGGGCGCCTCAATGACGCAGCAGCACAGTCATCGAAGCCGATCAGGTTGACTACCTGTTGTATCGCTTTTTCGCGATGATCCAGTTGGTGTTGAGAACAAAGGGTTGCACATGCGAAATGAACAAGGGCGGCGGCCCTTGGAGGTGGAAATCTTGTCTGAATCGCCGGTCATACGCTTGCAAACTACGCGATCAGCGTTAGGCTGAATGCAGGAGGCACAATGAGAAAATCCATCTTCATCGGATTCGTCGTATTGGGCGCGCTGGTCGGCTTGCTCTCCGCTGGGCATAGCGATTGGGGAACCCGCCTCGTGATGATGGGAGTCGGTGCACTCTTTGGAGTGCCCATTGGCGGCGCTCTGGCTAGCATTGGTAGAAAGGGGCTGTCCATCGACTGGGACGAGAATCCACTGCAGGGAAGTGGTACATCCTCAAAGGATTTGGCCTCGAACTACTGGCGCGATGAAGGGCATCCACCGTTCGCGAAGCCCAGGGAGCGCGAAGACGAGATGCGCCGATGGGATCGGAGTACATCCGGCTGACTACCTCTCTTTCAGCAGGTCCTTCACTATATCCATTGCATTGTTGAGCGTCGCTCCGGTGTCCTTCTCGACCTGTTTGCCTGACTGCACCAACTGCGATTTCTTCGATGCAAGCGTCCCGTCATCTGTTTTGATGATCGCTGCCTTGGCGTCGAAGTCCGCACGTTTCGATTCTGCTCCGCTGCGGATTTGGTCGCCATGGGTACGAATCTCGTCTCGAATCGACGATACCGTGGGGGTGGTTCGCTGCGTAGGAGCAGCATTCCGAAACCTGGAAGTTTGATATCGGTTGGATTGGTCCTGACCGTCGATATCGGGCGCCAGGGCGGAATCGCCTCGCTGACGCACATTCAGGTCCCGGATTTCGCCAAAGGAGGCCGGCAGTGCAGTCCTGTCCGAGAACACCCGGTTCGGGCGAAAAGATTGCCGCGCCAATTCGGATTCCATCAAGGTATGTGCGGCGGCACTGTTGCCGCCGTATTGCTCGGCGTAGCGTGTGAACATCTCCAGGTTGTGTGGGTCCTGGGCAATGTCGATGGAGATGGCTTCACCCCTCTCGTAAGCAGCGGATACGCGTTCGGCGAAACTGGTACGTTCGGCGAGGGTTGCTTCTGCTCGCTCGGATCGTGTGGCTGTAGAGCCGAGCCGGGACGATATGTCCCGCGCTTCGCGGGAATCGCTGGAGAGTGCGTTCAAAAAAGTGGCGTCCCGGGATACTCGGTCGCCGAACTGCTTGAATTCTGCCAATTGTTCTCCGCTCATGCTGGCAACTGCTTTTTGCTCTTGCGCTGACAAACTCGAGAGATAGGTTTTTTCGGCGCCGGCTTTTGCCTGGCCCCCTGCAAAAGCTGCATTGACACCAAGATGTCCGGCAGCGCCGAAAGCGATGCTCGCCACTTGAGATTGGCTCAGCCCCGTATTCTCTGCAACGCTCTTGGTGATTTGATCCAACTTGTTCAGGGTTTCGCCCATCTGTTCGAAACTGGTGGACGTGGAGCCACTACTCCTTCGCGATGAGCGCAAGTTGGTCAGCCCACGGGAGAACGCTTCCGATAGGACGGCCGAGCGCTCTGTGCTGGCTGCGACAGCGTCGTTCCTCGCGGCGTCAGCTTGCCGACTTGCCTGGGTTACGTCCTGCTCGGACACACGCATTGAAACCGTCCGGGATGCAAACCCCTGGTTGCGCAGCAGGCTGACCGCCGTACGTCCGGTCAGTACGTTCGACGAAAAGGTGTTTCCGGAGAGATCGTTTTGCCAACTGCCCATGAAGGCCGATGTGCGGTTGGGCGCCAGTTGCATCTGGTCCATCCCCACGTTCCCCATGGAAACGTTGCCGACGGCGGATGCTGAGGTGTCGCCCGAGATTATCGCCTGCAGCCCGGACAAGCCGCCGACCAGCGCCGCCCCGAAACTTTCCATACGCTTCAAGGCGGCCCAGGCAATGAAGGGGATGCTGATGGCGAGGTAGCCCACAATGGCTTCGCCCGAGATCGCCCGCGAGTAGATCGTCGAGGCGGTCTGCAGGGCCAGCGCCTTGGTGCCGGTGCCCAGGTCTGCTGCAGCGGCGAGGTCGTAGGCCGCGTAGATCGAAGCCATGTAATTGAGGATGGCGTAGAGCGGCGGCCAGAGCTGGATCCAGATAAGGATGGCCGCGTAGCCCTTGAACGCCAGCATCGTTTCCCGTCCGCTGGTCAGCAGGAGTAGCAGCACGAAGAGCGGGAACATCGCGTAGGTTACCGCCTCGACCACGTTCCGAAAAACCGGCAGGGCCTGCTCGGCCACCTTGCCGTAGTTAAGCCAGGTCGCGTTCTGTTGGGCCACCGCCTGGGCCCGGCCGACCGCCAGCACCATCGCCGCCGGATCGTTGACCTTCTGGCCGACGATCTTGCTGGTGTCCTCGAGTGCGTTGAGCACGGCGTTCTGCCGGATGAGGTCGGCCGCCGTCGCCGCGGCGGTGGCGATGCTGTTCTTGAGGTAGGCCTGCTGGATTTGCCCAGCGATGACGGCCGCGGCAGCGGCACCGGGCAGCGTCGGGTTGAGCTGGAAGGCGAGCCGCCCCTGGATGCGGGTGATCTGCGCCGGCAGTCGCGCATTGAGGCTCAGATACACGTTCGGGCAGGTATCGACGCTACCGCCCGCGCCGGTCAGCGTGGAAAAGCGCGCCGGGTTGGGCGAGCCCATCAGTGGCCAGACATCATTCGAGGCGGAAAAGACCGCCGGGTCGAGGGTGCCGTCGATCAGGTCGTAGGTGGTGCAGTTGTGAATGAAGTTGATGAGGTCGGTGCGGAATGCCGGGTCCTGGAACACCACGTTGCCGGTCTCGCGGACCAGGCGATTGCCGAACATCAGGCCATTCTGCTGGTAGGAGAGCTCGGCGGGCAGGGCGCCGACTCCGGGAATCGTCTGGAAGGCCGTCTCGAAAAGACCGGTCAGCGTGTTGCCGATGGTGCTCGTCAGGCTGCCCAGCACGGCCACCCCGAAGGGCACGTGGTCGACAATCTTGACTGCGGAACCGCCGGTCTTGTCGACGATGCCGACGGTCACCTTGGGTACGATCAGGACCGAGAACACCAGCACCACCGTACCCAGCCACTTCCAGCCCTGCAGTTTTTCGGGGGCGAAGGCGTAGGCGATGAGCGCCGCGACGAAGCCGCAGAAGGCCACGGCGGCGACCGCCGCTGCGTAATCGCCGGAGGCATGGATCGCGGCGGCCGCGTTGAAGACGCCGAACAGGCTGTCGGCATTCTGGTAGGCGTAGATTTCCCACATGGCGCTGTCTCCTCGCGCGATCCCGTCTGCACTACGGTGCCAGATAGGCGGCCTGCTGGCCGAGCATGTCCATCACGTGCTGCGGCATGCTCGAGCGCAGCTGGCGTTCGAGTTGTTCCAGGTGGCCCGCCACGGCCCGGAAGGAGCCCACCTTCTGGTAGAGCAGATTCTTCTCCTGTGACAATTGCATGAGCATGGCCTGCGCGCGCTGGCGGATCTGGTTGGCCTGCTCACGCTGGGTCTGCTGCAGGGTGTAGTTCTTGTCCAGGGCGGCCATGCCCAGACGTAGGTTGCGTTCGAGGAAAACGTAGGCGTAGTCGGCGGCGATGACGTCGCGGTATTGAGCGATGAGGCTGTCGGAGAGGCCGGAACCCGGAATGCTGGTGCCGATCGACAGCATCTTGTAGACCGGCTCGGTGGTCTGATTGACGAAGCCGACCTCGGTCGAATTGTTGGGGATGGCGGTGCGCGTGGTGATCTTCTCGGCAATCGAACGCATCATCATCTCGACCTTGGCGGTGAACGGCGTGTGGGTGTACCCGGTGTTCAGAGTGACCACGTCGCAGTTGGTGTAGTCGTTGCATTTGAGCATGTGCTGGATGACATCCGTGCCGGTCGCTGCACTCTGGCCATACAACAACTGGCTGATCGACGTGAGCGTGGGCGCGATCGGCTCGGGATCGCGCGCCGATTCTTCCGGGTAGTAGATGGTGGTGCCGACCAGGCTCATGATTAGCTCGCGCTCCCGATCGTCGAGGTAGGAGCCCGTGTACTGCAGCGCCTTCCAGGTGAGGTTGCCGACGAAAGGCGCCTTGTTCTTTATGTTCGGATCGGTAGAGGCGCGCGCCGATGCCAGGATACTGGGCCGATCGGTGCCACAACGGCGCCGGGCCGCATCGCGGTCGCTTTCCAGACCCATCTCGATGGCGAGGTCGGCGCAGGTTTCCTGCGAGCTGTAGCCGATCGACTCGGCGGCCGTGCTGACGATCGCCTTGGCGGTTTCGCAGGAGTTGATGCGGGCATTGTTGATCCAGGTTTCGAGCCCCTTGGCCCATTTGGTCAGCCCACCCAACAGCGGCGAGACCGCTTCGAGTGCCAACTGGAAGGCGATACCCGGCAGCGCCGCCGTGATGTTCTTCAGCATGTTCTTGAACTCGGTCGCCGAGATGTGGCTGAAGCTGCCACCGAAAACATCGATGCCGCCGCAGCCCGCCTTGGCGCTCGGAAACTGGATGGCGGCGAGCTGATAGACCTTGTTCGGCGAGCGCATCATCAGGTTGCCGCCGGTGTAGGTGTTGAAGGTCTGGCCGCGGAAGGCCCCAGGTGCTGTGTAATTGCCGATGGCGCCCAAATTGTTGAACATGTCATTCACTTCCGTGTTGAGGTCGCCGGCACGCAGCGGCAGTGGCGAGATCACCAGCAGCAATGCAAGTAGTGCGGCCGAGGTGCGCCGCAACGGGGATTGGTCGAGGGGGTTCATGGCGCCTCCTGGGGCAGGGCGAGACGTTGCGTCGTTACGGGCAGCATCGCCTCGGCCTGCGGGCCGGTGACGACGGCGATGCGTTCCAGCAACTGGGATTGCGAGAGCACGCCAAAACCGATAGGCATGATCTTTCCGCTGAAGGGCTGGGCGAGAAAGATGGCGGGCACCTGGGTGACCTTCAGGGTGGTGGCGATGCCGTTGTCGGGGCGCGCGTTCGGAAAACCCGGCATCGGGCCGCCATCCATGCTGATCGCCACGACTTGGATGCCGTGGTCGGCCTGGAAGGCCGCCAGGGTCGGTGCGAAGGCGTGGCAGTATGGGCAGTCCGAGCGATAGAAGAAGAACAGCACGTGGTTCTTGCCGAGGTCGGCGATCGACCGGGAGCGATCCATCCACTCGGTCTGCTCGAATACCTCCAGCGCCTTGGCGTTGACCGGTCGGCCTTGCAGCGTCGGATCGAGGGCCGGCGTGGCCCAGGCGATTCGCTGCGCCACGTCGGCGAAATGGGAGGCACGCGCGACGACCTGGGACTCGAGTTCCATGTAGCGGCGCACGTTCGCCTCGCTCGGTCGCATGATGGCGATGTTGCGCGTCTCCTCGAGGGCCTTCTGCAGGTGTTCGAATTCGACGAGTTCCCGCGCTCGCAATGGCTGGGCGGGTGGCGCAGTGGGCGCGGCTTTGTCCGACAGCGTCGGGCGTTCGCGGTCCTCGGGCGCGGGGTCTTCATAGAAATGCCAACCGCGCCAACTGTCGGACCAGTAGCGCGAATCGGTATCTCGGCCATCCTGGGCAGAAGACGCACAGGCGCCCAGCACCAACGCCTGCGCCAATAGCAGGCGAACGGGCGTGCGGAACGCGAAGCGCTTCATTTGGGCTCTACCTCAGGGACTGCGGTGGCGGGCCGTCGAGGCAGTAGTTGATGCCAAAATCCATCGTCTGCCGGCGCGGGGACGTGGAACCGGGCAACCGAACGCCGTCCTGCCAGAACGTCACCTTCAAGCGGCTGCAGCCGGGTTGGGCGTAGCGTTTCTCGGTCGTCACGTCGATGGCGATCGGCGAGGTGGCGCCGAAACGCTGGGTGATCGCATCGGCCATCTCGCCGGTGAGGACGCCATGGGCCTGCCCGTCGGCCGCCTGCAGGGCGGCCAGCATCAAAGGGCGCGCATCGGCGACCGGCCAGCGGCGCTCGTCGTCGGCGAGGGCGGACAGCGCCAAGGCGGCGAGCAGCACGCCGGCATAGCTAGGTTTCATTGGCATTTCCCCTGTCCGTAGTAGCAACTCGTCAGGCGCGCGGCATTGCTGCCCTGGATCGTTCCAACATTGGGCAGCGCCGGGACGATGGAGGCATAGAACTCAGAGAGGTCCATCGCCGCGAAGTCCAGGCTCTGGAGTTGCGTGATGGAGAAACCCGAGCAATCGGGGGTCTCGCCCGAGCCCCAGCCTTTGCCGACTTGGACGCGGCCCTGCTCATTGACGATGCGGGCGAGCTTGCTGTTGAAGCAGCACTTTCCAGTGGTGTGCTCGATGCAGGTGACGCAGGCGCCGAGGATGCGGATGCAGGACGAGCACCACGTGCCGATGGTGTGGCACAGGCCGGCGCCTTCCTTCATGGCGAGCTTGCCTTCGTCCTCGTTGCAGGACGACATCGACATGACGATGTAGATCACTACCGCAATCGCCAGAGACCAGGGATCGAAGGCGACCACCAGGTCCTCATCGGCGTAGAGAACGGCCGAGCTTGCCGGCAGTGCCGTGCCATTGACGGCGACGGTGACACCATAGGTGGTGAAGCTGCCGGAAAAG
>Ga0209125_1001605_pt1 | contig 20328 bp, 23 predicted proteins | sample BarGraIncub1131A_FD_184503 | JGI IMG/M metagenome (GOLD analysis project Ga0209125, IMG submission 184503) | Arctic peat soil microbial communities from Barrow, Alaska - Barrow Graham LP Incubations 11-31A (SPAdes) (version 2) | ecosystem: Environmental > Terrestrial > Soil > Wetlands > Peat...
GATGCAATTCAAAACATAAATTCAGTAAATCAAGGAGTTTCCATGATAATCGATAAAGATAATCATGTGATTGTAAACACTCCAGGGATTAAGACCTTAACAGGTATACCTGTTAAGAAACTCACGGGAAGTAGTGGAATAATACATGAAACTGTAAATGGGAAAAAAGTAGTTATTTCATATATGTCTTCACAAGTCTTTGACTGGAAATATGTAACCGTTGTTCCTATAGGGGTTTTCCTTGACAAAATTAAGTATATACAACTGCTAAATAGAATTAGCTTAATTTTATGTATACTTCTAGGCGGAATGGTATCATTTTTCTTCTTAAGAAAAAATTACATTCCAATTAATAATATAGTTAAGAGATTGAAGGGAAGAGAAAGTAAATCGTTAAATAATAAAAGTAATGAATATGGTTTTATTATGGATGCAATTTCTGCTTCTTTTGATGAGAACGACAAAATTAATAAAAGATTAGAAGTTCAGAATAAAGAAGTAAGAGCAAGTTTCTTTAGAAGAATTTTAAGGGGTCAACTAAGAAGTAATATTTCGTTAAATGATTCACTTACTTCCTTTGGAATTAATCTTTTAAGTGATAATTTCACGGTTTTGTTATTTAACATTGAAGATAATAATGAGCCTTCTCTAAATCAAAACATTATTGAAGATGAAGCTAAATTCGAAAATTCAAGCTTCATATTAGTGAATGTAATTGAGGAATTAGCTAATCAAAACAATCAAGGCTACATGGTTGAAGTTGATGAAAAAATGTATGCCTGTTTAATCAATTTGAAACAGCAAGAAGAAGCTAATGTAAGAATAGAGATGTTTAGGATAGCAAATGAAGCTCAAAAGTTTATCCAAGAAACCTTCAAAGTGAATTTTACAGTATCCATAAGTAATGTTCATAGTACCATTATTGGGATTTCAGAAGCATACCAAGAAGCTAATGAGGTTATGGAATACAAAAATGTAGTTGGGTATTCCGAGATAATGCATTATGATGAGATGGTTAACACGAAATATCCGAAGAATAGCTATTTCTATCCGCTTGAAACAGAATATCAGTTAATTAATTCAATAAAAGTAGGAGAACTTGAAAAAGCCAAAAGCATAGTGAATAATGTGTTTGATATAAACTTTTCAAGTAAGTCTATTTCTTTGAAAATAACAAAATGCTTTATGTTTAATATGATAAGCACAATGGTAAAGGCTTTAGATGAAATAAATAATATATATAATGACAACCTTTTAGAGGAGCTAAATAGTATAGATAGACTGCTTGAATGTAAAACTACCTCTGAAATGAAAAGTACTTTAATTAATATTATAGGTAGTGTTTGCAATTATGTTTCTTCCAAAAAAAAGTCTGGACATAAAGAGCTCATCAAAAACATAGTTGTTTTTGTAGAAAATAATTATACTGATATGAATTTCAGTATTTCAATGATAGGTGAAAATTTTAAAATGACTCCTTCATATATATCCAAAATTTATATGGAAGAGACAGGCGAAGGCTTACTCGATTTTATAAATATAAATAGATTAGAGAAGGCAAAACAATTACTTAAGGAAAAGAAACTTAGTGTTAATGAAATAACATATGCTGTTGGCTTTAGTAATAGTGGAACTTTTATTAGAGCATTTAAGAAATATGAAGGAATAACGCCAGGTAAATATTAGAGCTATAATTGTTATTTATAATTGTATTTCATATTTTGAATATGCGTTTCATAAAAAAGCTATTCGATTTTTATATATTGTATATCTTTTCATATCTTGCTAATTGATATTACAAATTATACAACGTAACATAAAATATATAATTAACTTTGCCAAATGAGGAGGAATTATTATGGAACGATTTAGTTTAAAAGGAAAGAATGCAGTTTTGCTTGGAGGAGGTGGAGTTCTCGGAACCACCATGTCAAAGGGACTAGCAGAGGCTGGCGCGAATGTAGCAGTTTGTGATTTAAGGCTAGAGAATGCTGAGGAAGTTGTTAAAGAAGTACTGCAATTTGGAGTTATATGTAAAGCTTATAAATTAAACGCCTTAGATTTAAATGATCTAAAGAAAGTTTGCAATGAGGTAATGGCTGACTTTGGTAGAATAGACATTATAGTTAATGCTGTTGGTGGAAATATGAAGAGTGCCACTACTTCAGATGAGGTGAGTTTTTTTGATTTAGATGGTGAAAGCTTGAAAAAGGTTGTTAGTAATTTTACTCAGTGGCTCGCAGTAGATCTTGCAAAGACCTATGGAGAGAAAATAAGAGTAAATGCGATGGCACCAGGCTTCTTCCTAACGAAGCAAAACAGATTTTTACTTACGAGTAAAGAAGATGGAAACTTGACACAAAGAGGAGAAACAATATTATCACATACACCTATAGGTCGATTCGGTGTACCTGATGATATAGTAGGAACATTGGTATGGCTCGCATCGGATGCTTCGAAGTTTGTAACAGGAATAGTAGTCCAGTGGATGGAGGCTTCTCAGCTTTCTCTGGAGTCTAATAAGTTATAGCACAGGTAAAGTTATTCTGCCTGTGCTATTTTGTTTTTTGCTAAGGTATAAGAAATTAAAATAAGTAAATGCTAACATTAAATAACAGGTACAATACCTCCTTTTTTCATTTTTTGAATATGCATTTCACAAAAACGCAATCAACTTTTCATATATTGCTCATCGTTTTCATATCTTGCTAATTGATTTTAGAAGTAATAAAACGTAACATGAAATATATAGATTGTGCACAATTTGAACGTTAAAAAGTTAAAAAGATTCTAATATTTTAATAGGGGGAAATAGAAATGCATGAAAATATCAAAAGAATTATAACAACTGTAGCAGTAACAGCAATAATAGGAAGCGTTTTAGCAGGATGTAAAGCTACACCAAAAACATTACCCAAAGTAAATAACACCATTCCTGCTGCTGTAAGTTACCCAATCAAAACAGATAAAGTATTAACTTACTGGGCATATATGAACACTGCTACACCTGGTGCAGGTTTTGGTAACGACTACGGTAATTTGCCTATGTATAAAGAGCTTCAGAAAGAAACAGGGGTTACTATTAAGTTTATTCACCCTGCAATAGGGCAAGAAGTTGAGCAATTCAATTTGCTTTTAGCCTCTGGAGATTTACCCGATATGATTGAATATAATTGGATGTCTTATCCTGGAGGACCAGAGAAAGCTATCTCTGATAAAGTTATAACTCCTTTAAATGATATTATGAACAAGGAAACTCCAAATCTTAAAAAAGTATTAGCTAAAGATGTAGGCTTAAATAAGATGGTTAAAACTGATACAGATAAATACTATGTATTCCCATTTTCAAGAGGAAGCAATGAAGACAAATCTTTACTAGTATTTGATGGGTTAACAATTCGTAAAGATTGGCTAGATAAATTAGGGCTAAAGGTACCAACTACAATTGATGAATGGCATACAGTTTTGACGGCTTTTAAAACAAAGTTAAATGTGCAATCTCCATTTTGTATGTGGGATTATATGAATCAAATGAAAGTAATGCCAGTTTTTGTTGGCGCGTTTGGTGCTTATGAAGACTTCTTTTTAGATGATAAGGGCAAGGTTCAATTTGGACCAATTCAGCCAGGATATAAAGATTATATAGCAACTATGGCACAGTGGTATAAAGAAGGCTTAATAGATAAAGATTGGGCTACAAATAATAGAAAAGCCGTTGATGCTAAAGTGCTTGCTTCGAAAACTGGAGCAACTTATGGTGGTAATGGATCAAGTTTAGGTAAGTATATAGATACTATGAAAAAAGACGATCCTACATTTAACTTAGTAGGAGCACCTTACCCAACACTTAAAGCTGGAGATAAACCTGAATTTGGGCACTTAGCTTATCAGTATTCAGGCGGAACGGGTAGTGTTGCAATTTCTGCAACATCAAGTAATAAAGATTTAGCAGCAGAGTGGCTTGACTACGCATATGGATCCAAAGGACACATGCTCTTTAATTTTGGAATTGAGGGTCAATCCTATACAATGGTTGATGGAAAGCCTAAGTATACTGATTTGATAATGAATAATCCAAATAAAATACCTGTAGCTAGTATAATGGCTGCATATACCAGATCAAGTTTCAATGGACCTTTTGTTCAAGATCCGAATTATTTTACACAATATACTGCTAATCCTGTTCAACAAGAGGCAGTTAAGATATGGGGAAACACTAATGAAGCTAAACATTTACTTCCACCTGTTACTCCGTCTCCTACAGAGAGTACTCAAATGTCTACAATAATGAATGATGTTACTACTTACAGAACGGAAATGCTTACAAGGTTTATACTTGGGCAAGAACCAATGAGTAATTATGATGCTTATGTTGCTCAAATCAAAAAAATGGGTATAGATACAGCTATAAAAATAAATCAATCTGCATTAGATAGATACAACAAGAGAAAATAATATTAGTTTATCAGGAAGGAGAGTTTTCTTCTTCCTGATAAATCTTAAAAGTAGAATTTTACCAAATTAACAATATAGATTTTAACAAGGAAGTGATAGATATATGGCAGAAACAAGAATTATATTAAAAAAAGTAAATAAATCTTCAAAATATCCTCAAGGGTATTTTAAAATGCTCAAAACTGATTTTAAAAGAAATAAATATATTTACATGATGGCAATACCAGTTGTAATTTATTATTTAATTTTTCATTATAAGCCCATGTATGGTGCCCTAATTGCCTTCCAAACTTATATTCCTACGAATCCTGCTGCTAGTCCATGGGTGGGTTTTAAGAATTTTGAAATATTCTTTCATAGTTTTTATTTCTGGAGAGTAATAAAGAACACGTTAACTATTAGTGTTCTAGAGTTACTTTGGGGATTCTCAGCACCTATTTTATTAGCGCTTTTACTTAATGAAATAAGATCTAAATATTTCAAAAGTGTAGTACAAACCCTAACGTATTTACCATATTTCATTTCTTTAGTAGTTATCTGTGGCATGATAACAGATTTTACGAATAGTAATGGCATAATTAATGATATTATTGTTTTTTTCGGTGGAACTAGGGTAGCACTGCTTCAGAGCGCTGCATTGTTTAGACCAATATACATTATTTCTGGTATTTGGCAGTCTATAGGCTTTGATAGTATTATATATTTGGCGGCCTTGGCAGCTATCGACACAGCACAATATGAAGCAGCGTCCATTGATGGCGCGGGAAGATTACAAAGAATGATACATGTAACTTTGCCGGGAATATTAACTACAATCGTCATTCTACTTGTTCTTAGGATGGGAAGAATGCTTAACGTTGGTTTCGAAAAAATCATTTTGTTATATAACCCAGCAACATATTCAACAGCTGACGTAATTTCATCTTATGTATATAGGATGGGTTTGCAACAATTTAACTACAGTTTAAGCTCAGCAGTCGGTTTATTCAATTCTGTAATTAATTTTGTTTTAATCATTTTAGCAAATAGGCTTAGTAATAAAATAAGTGGAACTGGATTATGGTAGAGGGGATGATAATATGATAATGAAAAGAACGATTGGTGAAGTAATCTTTGATACAGCTAATGTTATATTTCTTATAGTTCTTACAATTGCATGCACTTATCCACTTTTGTATGTAATCTTTGCATCTTTAAGTGATGGAAATAAACTTCTAGCTCATACGGGTATGTTATTTGGACCTCTTGGTTTTAATTTAGCAGCCTATCAAAAGGTGCTAGCAAATCCTGATATAAGAACTGGCTACATGAATACAATATTTATTGTTACAGTTGGTGTAACTTTAAATCTTATAATGACTTCCTTTGGTGCATATGTGCTATCAAGAAAGGGAGTATATTTCAACGCATTTCTTACTAAATTTATAGTTTTTACTATGTTTTTTAGTGGAGGACTAATACCTTTATATTTAACTGTTAAGGGTGTAGGTTTAATGGATAGTATATGGGCACTTATTATTCCAGGCCTTGTTAGTACATTTAATTTGATAATAATGAGGACAAGTTTTGCAGCAATTCCTGATAGCCTGGAAGAATCAGCAAGGATAGATGGCGCAAATGATTTTACTATATTATTCAAGATTATTTTGCCACTATCTAAGCCTGTTATAGCTGTAATGATATTATATTATGGTGTTGGTCATTGGAATTCATGGTTTAATGCTATGATTTATATCAGAACTAGAAGCTTATTTCCCTTGCAATTAATTTTAAGAGAAATATTAATTACTAGTTCCACCGACATGGCAGGTAGTGCTAGCGCCGATAATGTAGCCTCTATAAGTGAAAGTATTAAGTATGCCACAATAATGGTTGCGACTATTCCAATACTACTTATATATCCTTTTCTGCAGAAGTATTTTGTGAAAGGTGTCATGATTGGTGCAGTAAAGGGTTAATACTATAAAATTTAATTGGAGCGAAATTATGAAAAATGAAAATAAGTATATAAAAAGTTTGATTTCCAAGATGACATTGGATGAAAAGGTGGGTGCATTATTAACATTAGGCTTTTGTGGAACTTTAGCAAGACCCCATATATATGAGTTTATAACTAAATATCATTGTGGTGGGTTAAGACTTTCTCCAACTTCAAGAACATTTGGAGCCTACGTAAATCCTAAATCAGGGAAAACTGTTGTCGATGTATCAGATGATATGGGGTACAAAAAAGGCGTGAATCCACCAACTACAACAGCGATGCAATATAAAAAACTACTTGAGGAATTTCAAGAATTGGCTATGAGTAGGCCCCATGGGATACCTCTTCACTTCTCTTATGATCAAGAAGGCGGAACTAGCTCGGATTTTGATTTTAGCGGAGTAAATATTTTTACAAAGCCAATGGGTATAAGAGCAACAGGTGATAGCAAATTAGCTTATGAGGTGGCTTTAGCTGTTTCCAAACAAAGTAAAGCAGTTGGTTTTAATTGGATACATTCACCAGTAATTGATATAAATGTTGAGCCTAGTAATCCTGAAATCTACACGAGAGCTTATTCTGATAGAGTTGAAGAAGTAGTGGAATATTCTGAGCAATCTTGTCTGGGCTTCAAAGAAGGTGGTTTGATTGCAACCGGTAAGCATTTTCCAGGAAGAGGAGATTCACCTGTGGATGCGCACTTTGAAGTGCCAGTTATAAATGTTAGTAAAGAAACTATGCTAAAAAGAGAACTATTACCTTATAAAGCTCTTATAGCTAAAGATTTATTACCATCAATAATGATTGCACACAGTATATTCCCAGCCTTTGATAGCGAAAATATTGCTACAGTATCAAAGAAGATAATAACTGGCTTATTGAGAGAAGAATTGAAATTTGAAGGAGTAATTGCCACAGACAGTATGACCATGGGTGCAATTGCCACAAAATATGGTGTTGCTAATGCTTGCGCATTATCTCTTCAAGCTGGAGCTGATCTTGTTTTAATGAAAGCTGAAGGAAGTCTTGTGGAAGAAACCTTTAATACAATAAAACAATTTGTTCAAGAAGGTAAAATAAGTACTGAAGAATTAGATAAAAAAGTCTATAGAGTATTAAATACAAAGTATGAGTACGGACTTTTCCATCATGAAACTATGACAGATGAGAAACCCGAGGATGTAATTAATGACAAGCGAATTGTTGCTCTATCAAAATTAGTTGCAAAGAAATCTGTACTTGTAGCTAGAGATAGAAATAATTTGTTACCATTAAGTAAAGATGAAAAAATATTGGTTATAGAACAAATAAATAAAACACCAAATGATTTTAGTTGGCATCCGGGGATACTGCTAAAAGAATGTACTAAATATAATAAAAATGTAGCATATTTAGAAACAAGTTATACTTTCGATGAAGATGATATTGAAAATATTAAGAGAAGAATTAAAGACTATGATACCATTGTGGTTACTAATTTCTATATAAGAGGAAAACTCTCAAATAATGAAATTATAAAGGAAATTGTAAGTGATAAATCAAAAAAAGTAATACTTGTTACAAATACTCCTTATGAAGTATTAAGTATACCAAAAGAAGCAGATTCAGTTATTATAACTTTTGCAACTTCTCCAGCCAATATAGAGGTTACTGCTGGTGTGATATTTGGTGAAATAATACCTGAAGGTGAATGGCCAATTGAGTATAAACTAAGTGAATAGACATAATTTATAGCAATACTTGAAGGAGGCATTGATATGGACATTTTAAGCTCGCAAACGGAAAAACTACAAGGTATGTTAGAGTCAATAGAAAAAAAACTCCAAAGAAATATGGATGCGCTAAATGCTAAATCTAGTCATATGACTAAAGACGGGGTTTATGATAATAATAGTTATGATTGGTGGACGTCAGGTTTTTGGCCGGGAATGCTTTGGGTTATGTATGATATGACTGGAAAAGGCGAATATAAAAATGCTGCATGGGACTGGGATAAAAAGATAGAAGCACTATATCTACGAGAAAATAGGTTTCATCATGATGTGGGATTTCAGTTTCTACTTACAGCAGTTATTAAATATAAAATAACCGGTGATAAGGATGCACTGAGGAGAGGACTATTTGCTGCAAACTTTCTAGCGGGGAGATTTAATATAATTGGAAATTTTATTTGTGCTTGGAATCAGATCGAAAGAAGCGGCTGGTCAATTATAGATACAAGTATGAATTTATCTTTACTATTTTGGGCTTCAGCTGAATCTGGAGATCCTAGATTTAAACATATAGCAGTAGCACATGCAAATACAGTGCTTCGTAATTTTATAAGAGAAGATGGTTCCGTAAAGCATATTGTATGTTTTGATCCGGTGACTGGTGAAGTTGTAGACGAAAAGGGAGGCCAAGGCTATGGTATAGGATCGTCTTGGAGTAGAGGACAAGCCTGGGCTATATATGGTATGGCTAACTGTTATAAAGCTACAGGTGAAATTAAATATTTAAAAGCTGCGCAGAAGGTTGTAAATTACTTTATTGCTTGCTTGCCTGAAGATAGTATAGCATATTGGGATTTCAGATTACCATCAAATGTAGGCGAGCCAAGAGACACCTCTGCAGCTGCCTGTGCTGCTTCGGGAATGCTCGAAATTGCATCTTGTCTTTGTGAACCAGAAGGGTTGATTTATAAAAACTGGGCAGAAAAAATATTGTTTTCTCTTGCAGAAAACTATTCAACCTTTGATAAACCAGAGGAAGAGGGAATTTTAACTTGTGCTACTAGTAATAAACCAAATAATGTTGGTGTGAATATCTCACTGATTTATGCTGATTACTTTTTTATTGAGGGAATATCGAAATTATTAGGTTGGAAGAGAAATATTTTTTAGTAATCTATATACTATAAAAAAATACTTTGGAGATAAATTATTATGATACAGTTCACAAAACAAGAGATAAAAAGTTTAAAGCTTAAGGCAGAATCACAAAATTGGATTATTTCTTGGCTTCAGAAGGAAGTTAGAGATTTAATGGATAATGGAATACAGAAAGCTATGAAAACGTTAGTATGAGAAGAATTATACTTTGGTGTGATGAATATTTTATTGAAGTTTGCAGGGTAGAATGTGAAAAAGAAAATATTATTGATTGGGTATTACATGTTGCAGGTGAATTAGTATCAAGTAGTAAAATGAAAAACTTTCAAGGGGTTTTCAGTAACAAGAAACCTTTTAAATATCTGAAAAAAGTTAAGCTTTGGAAATGCACCGGACAATCCTTCTGTTAAGGAATTATCTTATATTATTAACAGAGTAAAAGGAAAGAGAGGACTATTTATAAATGTATTTGAAGCCTGTCATAAAGAAAACTCTTTAATAAAGACTGTGGATTTTAATGTAGAAGTTGATAATATTGAGGTAGTAGTAAATATGGATAGGGATGTAAAAAGATATAATATATTTCTTTAAACTTGGAGGAATAAATAAAATATGATAAATAGTAGTGAGTTATTTGATAAGGAATGGATAATAAATAAAGCTAAGGTTTCTCTTAATGAGAAACCTAGACATATTACTGATGCTTTTTCAAAGTTAAGTGAAGGAGGCCTTCATGATTTTTATTCTAATGGAGATTATTGGTGGCCGAACTCAGACACTTTGGATGGATTACCTTATGTATGTCGTGATGGTCAATCAAATCCAAATGCCTTTTTTGAACATCGGGTAATTTTAAGAAAATTAAGAACAAATGTAGCAAATCTAAGTGCAGGATATTTAGTTACAGGTAATGAAGATTATGCAGAAAAGGCTGTTCTTATGTTAAAAGAATTCTTTATAGATGAAGTTACAAAAATGAACCCAAATCTGCTTTATACACAAGCTATTCCAGGAGTATGTTCAGGTAGAGGGATAGGTATTATTGATACATTGCATTTAATTGAAATACCAGTTGCAATCCAAACACTTAGTAAATCCCCTTTTCTCACAGAAAAAGTTCTTTTTGGACTTAAACAATGGTTTTCAGAGTATTTAAAATGGATGACAACTCACGAATTCGGAATAAAAGAAATGAATGAATATAATAACCATGGTGTTACTTGGAATGTACAGGCTGCAGTATTTGCAAGATTTACTGAAAACACTCATATACAAGATTTATGCCGTGAAAGATATAAAAAGATATTGCTTCCAAACCAAATGGCCTTAAACGGAAGTTTCCCAGCAGAATTGAAACGTACTAAGCCTTACAGTTATTCCATCTTTGTATTAGATAATATGGTTACTATTTGCCATGTTTTATCAAAACCAGAAGATAACTTATGGGAATTTCAACTTGAAGATGGACGAAGTATAAGAAAAGGAATTGAATTTTTATATCCTTATTTGGAAGATAAGTCAAAATGGCCTTTTAGACAAGATGTGGAACATTTTGAAGCATGGCCAGTAGCAGTTTCTTCACTACTTTTTGCAGGCTACGGACTGAGCGAGGGAAAATATATTAAACTTTGGAAAAGGCTTGAAAAGCATCCAATAGATGATGAAGTCAGAAGAAATATAGCTATTAGACAACCAGCTTTATGGCTTTAGGAGGAAACTATAGTAAAAATATTAACAGAGAGAAGGAGGTAATAAATTGGGTACAGAAGTAAATGAGTTTTCAATGGCTTTTTTTTCACTAAAGGGTAAAGTAGCTATAGTAACTGGAGGGAAGAAATAACTGCAACTGTAGAAGCTTGTGTAAAAGAATATGGAAGAGTTGATATTCTAGTAAATAATGCTGGAACTATTAAGAGAGCGCCTCTTCTCGAGTTTAAAGATGAGGATTGGAAAGCAGTTTTAGATATAAACTTAAATTCAGTATATTACTTAAGCCAAGATGTAGCAAAGATAATGGTTAAGCAAGGTTCAAGAAAAATTATAAACATTGCTTCTATGCTTGCATTTCAAGGCGGAAAGTTTGTTTCAGCTTATACAGCAAGTAAACATGGTGTAGCAGGCATAACTAAAGCATTTGCAAATGAACTGGGAGATAAAAATATTCAAATAAATGCTATTGCACCAGGATATATAGCAACAGATAATACGGCACCTATTAGAGCAGATGAAGGAAAAAGTGCGGATATATTGGCTAGAATACCAGCAGGTAGATGGTGGATGGTTAGTAAGATAGCCAAAATATGAATCATATATAAGTGATGAGGCTTTATTTGGTATGAGTAATTTGGTGCACTTATAAAAGCCACTGTAGCAAAAAATACTACAGTGGCCTTTGTTGAAATTTTCTTGTATTTATAATACTATTTTTTAGTTATTAAGGGGACACATAACAATGATTTTATAAGGCGTGGTTTGGGGTGGGATACTCCTTGTTGTAGCACCATAAATAACAATTAGATCTCGGCTTCTAGGGATATGTTTAAAGGCTTGCCCATTTTGCAATACTATCTGAGTAGAGGGGGAGATGTTTAGTTTTAATGTATTATCACTATTCACCAAAGTTGTGATTTTAACTGGGAATAATGATAAGATTTAATAAAAAGAAACTCAAAACGTAACCCGTTACCTGCAGAAGATGGGTGTACTCTTTTCGAAGAGGATAGATAAAATGAAGTTAATTAAATTTACATTTTAGCATTTAAGGAGGAATTGATAGAATATGGGTATAACAATAAAGCATATACTTGATACCTTGACAGCTGACATAGTATTACCTGGAGATACTGTTGACAAGCTTGAATATGGGACAACTGATTCGATAGTTAAAGGTATCGCTACAGCATTCGTAGCAACTCAAGAGGTTATTGAGAAAGCAAAAAACTTAGGGGTTAATCTGATTATTTCCCATGAAGGGATATTTTATAGTCATTGGGATAAGAGAAAAATGCTTAAGTACGATCCAATCTACCGGAAGAAGTGCAAAACTATAGAAGAAAGCAAGATGGCTATATTTCGATTCCATGACTATATTCATACATATAAACCTGATGCTATTACAGCAGGTTTACTTAAAGATCTGAAGTGGCAAAATTATGAAGTTATAAATAAGCCGGAGGTATCCATTATTGAGGTATCCCCAATGCTTCTAGAGGATGTAATCTCATATATTAAAAGCTGTCTTAACCTTCAGTATCTTCGTTATGAAGGAGATTTATCTATGCACTGTAGTCGGATTGGCATTTTAGTGGGATATAGAGGCTCAGGTGAATCTGCCATACCTATTTTTGTAAAAGAGAATCTAGACCTTATAATTTATGGAGAAGGCCCAGAATGGGAGACTCCTGAATATGTAAGGGATGCTATTTACCAAGGAGTACAAAAAGGTGTTATCGTACTAGGCCATGCAGAAAGTGAAGCTGGGGGTATGAAATATTTAGCAGAGTGGCTACAGGAAAGGTTTCCAAGTATCCCAGTTAATTTTATTTCTGAAAAAGCAATCTTTAAAATCCTTTAAACTTGTTTTTGAAGCAGAAGGCGGCAAAAGTTTATGTGGTATTTAAAACCCATCTTGATATTGGATTTACTGATTTAGTAGGAAATGTAACTGAAAAGTATATGGACAACGGGTTCCAGGCTCATATATCCTTATTTAAGGACTAAGAAAGGTAATGAGTTAAACAGCTTTATTAAAGCTATAGAAACTGGGATAAATCTTTTAGCATAGCGGTCTAGAAAATTTAATTGAAACATTTATGAACCGAGGAATTGACAGAGTTGAGGCAGAAGCCTAGTTTTGTATTAAAAGGAGAGTCCAAATATGCATAATCGTTGGATATTTAAGTTAATATTAGTACTAACAATAATTATTTTTATTACAGGTTGTAGCACTAAAACCGAGGGCATTCCCTTACCGACATCAGCAAAAATTAAAGCACATAACGAATTAAATATTCCATTTCCATATATCGATAAATATACAAAGAATGTGGAAAGTTGGGTTCTAGATAAAGATTCATCTAATAGATTAATTCTAAAGGTTATGTATATGGATAAAGTAGTAATTACATTTCCTGTAAATGATGTTGGAGTTAACAAAGTTAATGGTAAAATCATTCTTGGTAAAAATAGATACACATTTACAAGTATAAATTTAAATAATGACATGACCTCAGGGTTTATTACCTTACAAAAGAATTAATATTGGAACACAATGGTATTTTATTATGTACTTGTATTATATTAAGTGATTTAAAATGTCCTCCACCTATAATGGTGTAGGACATTTTTGTTATTATGCTTCTAATAATTTCAATATCTTGGTTATAAACAAGGGGCTACCAAACAAAGTAAATCGTGCCTTCCCCTCTTTTTCAAAATACTCATATGAATATTTTGCACCATTTGTAATCGCCTCATCATCAGTATTTATTACAGTTATCAATTTATCAGACATTTTTTTTGCCTGTTCTATCTTATCCCAATAATAATCTACAATAGTACAAATTTGAATATTGCCTTTCATATCTGTGTTTACTCCATCAATAAAATCAAGCACTTGTTGCTTCTTACTATCTTGCATGTTTTTTGTTACACTGCTACTATTAAATAGTTTTTCAATATTTTCCATAGTAAACCTCCATTGCCCTCCAATTTTTTTACCTTCCAGACTTCCATCTTTAAGATAATTTCTAATTGTACGAGTTGTTAGACCTGTCATATTTGCAATATCTTCAACAGTATAGAGTTTTTCAAGTTCATTCATACTTAACACCTCCTTCCTATATTTACATTATATTTCATATAATTTCATATAAATTCATGTAGTCTTAATGGTATAGTAATTCTTTTGTATATATAGTGAATTTAAACTTAAATACGGAATGTTCTAATAAGGTTTATCAAAATAGATTTGAGTAGTGAAACTTTTGGATTATGCTCTAGCATGGCTATGTATAATAAAAGTTTACTTATAGAATGTGATAACTTGCCAAGAAGCAAGCGAAGCTAAACTTGACTACTCAGATATATCAATCATATAGACTAGATATAGGGCACCCCGAGGGTGTCCTTCCTTATTGTATGACGTTAACTAATATGGAATGATGTGGGTTAATATAGTCTGAAGTTAATTAATAGAAGATGAAATAGCTTAAAATTGTTTGGAAGTTGGTAGCATCTAACATCGGCAGTATTATTGAGCGACAAGTGGAATAGTGAGGTATTGAGCAGCACTGTAGAGTTATCAGATGCAAATAATTAAAATATAATTATAACCTTTCATACTATGGATGGCGGACTGAATTGGATCTTAAGAAATAAAGATATGGAAATTATTCAATTTACTTGCATAAATTTTATAACAAAGAATGTGGTGTGGGGATTTTATCTGATAAGGATAAAATATTTAAAACTGTTGATGGAGGTTTTAACCCCTTTATTCTTTAAAGCTAAACAACTATTAAACAGAAAATTTTATGTAGTGATAAGTAAAAATATGGTATCATAAGCATATAAATTATGAATTAATTATAATAAAACTACAGAGGAGATATTACATGAAGCAGAAGTACAAACAAAATCTGAGGTAAATATTGGGTTACTACTATCCGGATTATAGGTTATATTAGAAGCCCTAATGCTTATGATTTCAATATTAAAGAAAATATAGGAGAATAGATATGATAAGAGATTATAAACAATCAGATATTGATGAAATTGTTAGGATATATATATTAGAGTATAAGGCGATGCCAGAAGAAATTGAAACAATAAAGTCTGCATCTAAGATTCTGGTATATGATGATAATAATAATAAGATTCAAGGGTTTATTCACATGATGATATGGGGTAGTTCTTGCACCATTGAAATGGGGGCAGCAAGCGCTGATCAAATACTGCCTGTGGGCTTAAAACTTTGGGAAGAGGCAAAAAAACTTATTATTGAAATGTCTATTAATTTTATCAAAACCTTTCATATAAAGGATAATCTAAAATGGCAGCAGTTATTTAATATGATTGGATTTAAATATTTGGGTTCTATATATCGTTTTTCTTACAACGGAGCTAAATTTGATGAACCCAATATTTGTGAAGTAAAATACGAAGATAAATATTACGGGGACAAGATGGGACTTGAGAGTGAAGCCTTTGCAGTATTAAGGGAACAAAATGATATTAAACCCTATAATTGGTATCTAAGTGCTAGTAAAGATGACCTTGAAAATAACAGAAAGGCAACTTTTGAAAACAGAGATTACATCCATCTATTTTTTGAAAATGATGAAATGGTGGGAGCTTCAATGGTTAAAAATGCTGAGATAGAATTGCTATTCGTAAATATTAAGTACCAAAGAAAAGGTTATGGTAAAAAAATATTAGAATTTACGGTAAACAAAGGGTTAGAACAAAATGCAGCAGAGGTGAACTTAAATGCACTGGCAAGCAATGATAAGGCATTAAAATTATATATTAATACTGGGTTTAAAGTTGTACAGGCTCAGGATTACAGAACACTAATAATAAAGTGAGGAGTAGTAAGGTTTTGAAGGATAATATGAACTATTAAAGGAGGAGAAAATATGAAAAAATATGAGTATAAATGTATGTTTATTGGAGCGGGAGGAGCAAGAACAACAAGATTACTTAATGAATATGGAATGCAAGGTTGGGAATTAGTATGTACTTGGTGGGCTTGGCACTACTTAAAGCGAGAAATAGAATAGTATAGGAGATAAGAATACTGCCAAATCATGCTTATCATCTGATTATTCTAAATTTTTAAGTGATGCATCTGACTCTGATTTTAACAATTTGAAGAAAATAACTGATATTAAAGCAACACCTGAAACTTCTATAAAGTTAGATAATGAGAATTACGATGAAGTTCAAGTATGTGTAGAGTATAATGCAATTTATAAAACAGTTATAACATCGGAGGATGGGAAACAATTAAGATTTATATATGTGGCAAAACAGGGAAAGGAATCTCCATGGAAAATTATTAGCATAGGCACAGGTCCGTAATATTTATTATGTTGATACACTCATGCGGGATTTTCATTAATATTTCATCAATCGTAAATCTGGAATATTTGGACAATAGGAGAATATAGAGAATTAAATAATAGCTTATAAAGGAGGAGTTATTGTGTTAAAAAAAAATTTATTTTCAGTTGTTGTTATATTTATTGTTATATTTATTATAATAACTTTTAATGGGAATACTGTAAAATTTAAAACTGGACAATCTGTTGATAGTATTACCTTGTTAAAGTTTAAAGACTTTCAACATTTTGGTAATGAAATAATCAGAACCTATAGTAAAAAAGAAGATGTAGCTACTATCATAAAAGTTATTAATAATAGTAAACAGATTGACTTAAATACGGCAAATATAGCTAAAGCTGATTATTGTATTAATATAACATTTAAGGACAGATCTAATCAAGGCTACTATATTCTTATTGATAAGCAAGAGAAATGGGTGTTTCTTATGGATGCGAAGAATACTAATATAGGCTATGAACTATATGGTGATATGAGCAACTTATCAAAAATTATCAAGTAGCTATACATAACCTAAACAAATGATTTAATTTACAATAATGAATATTTGTATAATAAAGTTTAGCTTTGTTTGTCGGAAACACCATATTAGGGGGGGAAAATAATGATATATAAATTTGTTTCTGAAGACAATTCTTGGCGTGATAATGTTGTCTCCTGTGCTCTCGCTTACGCTAATCATATTTGGACTCCAACTAATCAAAATGTCTACCATGGTTATGATACAGATGGGATTTTTGTAAATACTCCGGATTCTGATTATATAAGCTCCAAATATAGTTGTGATGGTGGTTAATAGATCAAGTAAATAGAGGGATACCGTATAATTGGGGTGGATGTTCTACTATTGATGAATTCAATTCTGGTATTGCTGCAGGTAAAAGTGCAGGGAATGTACCAGAAACTAGGGATAATGGTGTTAGCAAGTATTGTGTTGGGGTTGATTGTTTAGGAATTGTTACGATATGCTGGGGTTTAACAAAAAGGCTGTTTACTAAATCTATACCTAAAATTGCATCGCCTTTAGATTCAATGGGTAGATGCAAGTAGAAATACTGGAAGAACACTTTTAAGAACAGTGATTTTATCAAATTTAGATGGGAAAAAATTCTTCCCATTTGCAAACTCTGAGATATATTGGGAGATGTTCACCATTGAAGAGCTGTTAGATTTGGCACAGAAAGCGGGATTTACAGTATTAGAATGTGAAAGAGGGGAAATTTATCGTCCAGAGGATGGAGTAGTCCTTCATTGTGAGTGCAGAAAATGAGCTAATCTTGTTAACATTTTTTTCTATAATAAGAGAGGTGAAAAATATAATTATAAAGATAGAGCGTGTCCCGTTAAAGGGTAACGAAAAATTGTTAATCGATTTTTGGATCGATTATATAAGTGATTGGAAGATTGATTCAAATAATATCCTGCCTTTTTTACAACCAGCAGTTGAAAATGTTTGGTTATATATGGCTTATAATAATGATGAATGTTGTGGACTTCTAGTTAATGAGGAAGGCAGCACTAATGCAATTTGGTTGCTATATGTTTTACCACATTTACGGAGAAAGGGTATAGGTAGTGCTTTGCTTAATAGGGCATTATCTATGATAAATGGAGTTTGGAATGCTGGAAAAGGAAGTGGATATTGGTGGCAAGGGGTTCCTATAGGACTTGGAGATGATTTCTTAGGTAAGCATGGATTTGAATGGTCTTGGACAAGTATTGATATGTCTATGGATCTTAATACATGGAGTGTGCATTCACCAGTAGCAAATCAATGTATTAGCAAAATTAATAAAGATGAAACTATACAATTAATAAACATGCTGGAAGATGAGAAAGAATTATGTAAATGGGTGCTGTTATATAAAACCTTACTTGAAGATGCCCGAAACGAAAAGATATTTGTAGCCCGTGAAGGTATTAAGATTGTAGGTTGCGCTATGCTACTTGATGAAAAAGATATTCGATGGAGTATGAATTTTTCTGGGAGAACAGGTGGAATTGGATGCCTTGGTGTAAGGAAACATTATCAAAAAAATGGTATTGGTGCAGCATTAGTAATAACCTTAACTAATGAACTAAAATATCTTGGTTTTGACTACTCATATATTGGTTATACATGGTTGGAAGCTTGGTATGGAAGATTTGGTTATAATACCACCTATAGATTTAAAATGGGACAAAGAATGTAAAACTATTATTATTAAGGAGGTAGCAATTTGTTAGAGTTATTAAAAGAGGAAATGTACTGCCTTCGTCCTTTGTATGAAGGCAAAAAGGATGTTGAGATTTGTTCATGCCTTGAAGGAATGCTTGGGAGAGCGTGGGTTGATAAGAAATAAAAATTAGGATATCATTTTCACAAAGTATACGAAGCCTACTCTATTTCATATTAATTAGATATATAAGCTTTGTGGAGGGTTGTTTTATGAATAAAGCAATTATCATTGGTGCAAGTAGTGGCATCGGAAGAGAATTAGCAAAAATCCTATCAAAAGAAAAGTATGTTATAGGGTTAGCAGCTAGAAGAAATGAATTGTTACTTGAATTGCAAAGAGAGTTACACACAAAATCATATGTAAAAATTATTGACATTTCCAAACAAGATGAGGCAATGGGTAAGTTAGCTGAATTAATTAATGAAATGGATGGTGTAGATTTAATAATAATAACTTCAGGTATAGATCATATAAATAAGGAATTAAATTGGGATAAAGAGAGAGAAACTATTGATGTTAATGTTACAGGAGTCACTTCAATGATAAATGTTTCCTTAAAACATTTCCTGGAGAAAGATTTTGGACAATTAGTAGTAATATCTTCTATTGGCTGCTTAAGAGGTAATAGGGAAGCACCTGCTTATAATGCTTCAAAAGCATATATTTCTAATTACCTAGATGGAATAAGTTACAAAATAAAAAAAGACAAGGCTAATATAACAATAACAGATGTCAGACCTGGACTAGTAGATACGGATATGGCTAAAGGAGAAGGACTATTTTGGGTTCAATCACCTAAGAAGGTAGCATTTCAAATATATAAGAAAATTAAACAGAAAAAGAGAGTAGCCTATGTTACTAAAAGATGGGGTATTATAGCTTTTTTGATAAAGCACATGCCTGATTGGATTTATTATAGAATTTAACACTATTGATTTTTGAGGAGGGATGCAGATTGCAGCGGCAAAAGATTAATTCATTTCCATGTTTTTGTACAGCATTACGAGAAGTAGGATTTTCAATGAGTGGAAGCAATGGTGAAGGAATTTTTTCTCTATGCGCTTACTTCTCTGACAATTTGGTGGCACATACAGGTATTAAGGAAACTGACCCCTGGGAATGGCGTATACGTGGAATTCTTGAATGCGATGATTTAGCATACGGTAAACTGTTTTTTAATAAAGGCGGCTGGATTACTAAAGAGTGGTATCCATATTTCATGGCGATAAGAAGAGAATATAGAACATTTTATGAAATGTATCGTGAAGGTTTGATGAGCAATACAGCTAAAAATATATATGATTTAATTTGTCATACTCCAGATTTATCCTTATATGAAATTAAAATGATGATAGGATTTGACAAGAGCCAGAAATCAGAATTTGAAGCATCTATAACCATGTTACAAATGAAAATGTTTATTACAATCAGTGGGGAAAAGTATAAATTATCTAAAGTTGGCAAGGAATATGGGTGGCCTGTTACAACTTTTCGCACCACAGAAGATTTCTTCGGTGAAGAAATGTTTGATTTATCTTGTGAATTAAGCCAACAAGAAGCTATTGATAAAATAAAAGAACAGATACTTATATTAAACCCGAGTGCAGATACTAAAGCGATGTCAAAATTTATTGGTATTAGTAATAGACAAAAACAGTAGAATAGCAGGTGCAAATAG
>Ga0209125_1001607_pt1 | contig 20309 bp, 19 predicted proteins | sample BarGraIncub1131A_FD_184503 | JGI IMG/M metagenome (GOLD analysis project Ga0209125, IMG submission 184503) | Arctic peat soil microbial communities from Barrow, Alaska - Barrow Graham LP Incubations 11-31A (SPAdes) (version 2) | ecosystem: Environmental > Terrestrial > Soil > Wetlands > Peat...
CACACACCCAGCGTCAAGGCCGTGGTTGTGGTCACTACCGACAAATGCTACGAAAACAAAGAATGGCTCTGGGGCTACCGTGAAGACGAACCCATGGGCGGCCACGACCCCTACAGCAACAGCAAGGGCTGCTCTGAGCTGGTCGCCAGCGCCTACCGCCGCTCATTTCTTCAAGGCCAAGGCATTGCCGTAGCAACGGCCCGCGCCGGCAACGTCATCGGCGGTGGCGACTGGGCTGCAGACCGCTTGGTGCCCGATATCTTGCGCGCATTCGAGCAAAACCAACCAGTGGTCATCCGCAACCCCCACGCCACCCGCCCTTGGCAGCATGTGCTGGAGCCGCTCAGCGGTTATTTGGCGTTGGCAGAACGGCTCTACACCGACGGCCAAGCATTCGCCGAGGGCTGGAACTTTGGTCCCAAAGACGACGATGCTCAACCCGTGCAATGGATTGTTGAACACATGGTCAACAGTTGGGGCAACGGTGCCAGTTGGCAGCAAGACGGCGGCACCCACCCGCATGAAGCCAACTACCTCAAACTAGACATTTCCAAAGCCAAAGCCCGCCTAGGCTGGCAGCCGCGTTGGCCCTTGGCAACTGCGTTGGCGCACATCACCACTTGGCACCAGGCTTGGCTAGGCCATGAAGACTTGAAGAAACTGTGCCTGGCCCAGATTCAACAATACTCTCTAGCTATCAAATCAAAAGCGCAATGACTACTTCACCTATTGAATTTACGCCCAAAACCCCAGACGCAATTCGCCGTGAAATTGCTGCGCTGGTTCAGCAATATTCAGATATTGTTCATGCGCCAAAACCTTTTGTACCCGGCGAAACCGTGGTGCCCCCATCCGGCAAAGTTATCGGCGCCCAAGAGCTCAAGAACATGGTTGAAGCCAGCCTGGACGGCTGGCTCACCACGGGCCGTTTCAACGCCGAATTTGAGAAAAAACTCGCCGCCTTCATCGGCATCAAGCACCTGATCACCGTCAACTCTGGCTCGTCCGCCAACCTGGTCGCGTTCAGCACCCTCACATCGCCCAAGCTGGGCGAGCGTGCCATCAAAAAGGGCGATGAAGTCATTGGCGTGGCCGCAGGCTTCCCCACCACCGTTAACCCCATCCTGCAATTTGGCGCGGTGCCGGTGTTTGTGGATGTGGACCGCCTCACCCACAACATCGATGCCAGCAAGATTGAAGCGGCCATCAGCCCCAAGACCAAAGCCATCATGCTGGCTCACAGCTTGGGCAACCCGTTTAACCTGGACGTGGTCACAGCCCTGTGCAAAAAGCATAACTTGTGGCTGGTAGAAGACTGTTGCGATGCCCTGGGCACCACCTACCGTGGCCAGATGGTCGGCACCTTTGGCGACATTGGCACGCTTAGCTTTTACCCGGCGCACCACATCACCATGGGTGAAGGCGGCGCGGTGTTTACCAAGCACGACGAACTTAAAACCATTGCCGAGAGCTTTCGCGACTGGGGCCGCGATTGTTATTGCCAGCCGGGCAAAGACAACACCTGTGGCAAACGCTTTTGCCAGCAACTGGGTGACCTGCCCTACGGCTACGACCACAAATACACCTATAGCCATCTGGGCTACAACCTCAAAATCACCGACATGCAAGCTGCCTGTGGCTTGGCGCAACTAGAAAAAGCCCCGCAATTCATCCAGGCCCGCAAAGACAACTTTGCCTTCCTGAAAGAGCGCCTGAAAGACTGCGAAGAATTCGTTAGCCTGCCCGAGCCCACCGAACACTCAGACCCTTCATGGTTTGGCTTCCCCATTACCCTGAAAGAAAACTGCCCGGTGACGCGGCTGGACTTGCTGACCTACCTGGATCAGAACAAGGTCGGCACCCGCCTGCTGTTTGCCGGCAACTTGACACGCCAACCTTACATGGCTGGGGCCAATTACCGCGTCAGTGGTGATTTGACCAACACTGACAATGTGATGAACAACACATTCTGGATTGGTGTGCAGCCGGCGTTGACTAAAGAGATGCTGGAATTTGTCGCACAAAAAATCGAATCCTATTTGGGTATTAACTTTTAAAGGTCTGGAGTATCAAATGATAAGCAAGGAAATCAAGTCGGTTCTAATCACTGGCGGAACAGGTAGTTTCGGGAAGGCCTTTGCAAAGCGTCTGCTTAAAGACACGGCCGTTGAGCGGCTGGTCATTCTCAGCCGCGATGAATTGAAACAGTTCGATATGCAGAATGATCCGTTTTTTATAGAACATGCCCACCGTATGCGCTACTTCATTGGTGACGTGCGGGACGGCGATCGACTGAAGTATGCGTTTGACGCCATCGACCTTGTTATCCATGCCGCCGCACTAAAGCAGGTGGTAGCTGCCGAATACAACCCGCTGGAAGCCATCAAGACCAACGTTCTGGGTGCACAGAATGTGGTCGAAGCTGCGGTCTATTGCAAAGTAGGCAAAGTGATTGCATTGAGCACCGACAAGGCTGCAGCCCCTATCAACCTCTACGGTGCAACCAAGCTATGTTCCGACAAGTTGTTCATTGCCGCCAACAACTTTGTGGGTGCGGGCCCGACCCGATTCGCGGTGGTGCGCTACGGCAATGTGTTCGGCAGCCGGGGGTCGATCGTTCCCTTCTTTCTGCAAAACAAGGACAAATGGAAGTCCTTCCCCGTGACCGATAGCGCCATGACGCGATTCTCCCTGTCGCTACAACAGGGCGTGGAATTCGTCATGAAGTGCTCCCACCAGATGCATGGCGGGGAACTCTTCATTCCGCGCATTCCGTCTTATCGCATTGTTGATATTTGTGCCGCCATCGATCCGTCCAAACCTATCTCTATCGTGGGTATCCGCCCCGGAGAAAAGATACACGAGATCATGATCACCTCCGCCGACATTCCGTCCACCTATGAGTGGGAAGGAGGGTTTGCCATCATGCCCCCTGAAGGCTTATTGAATCCGCGCATCACCCGTAGTGTCGCCACCGCTGGCTATGTCAAGGCGGACTCATTGAAGGCCGAATACAACTCCGGAACCAACACCGACTGGCTGGATCGAGCAACCTTGACCAAGATGATCCAAGAGTTCGCAAAGGGTGATTTGTGATCGTTTTGCGTTTTGGAAAATCTGGGCGATTGGCCAGGATTTGCGAAACCGCAATCCAACTCGCCACCCCATCTGCCACTGTGTACACCGTAAACAGGGCCGGCGAGTTCGTCGCTGACCAGGTTGTCACGGGCCTTGCCAAGCATGGTTCCGTGGAGTCACTTCTGCTGGCCCACGCGGCGGAAAAAGTCATACTGCTGGATACCTCGGTAGACCATAGCTCTACCGCAAACCTGGTTGCGCACGAAACGTTTAAAAGAAATGTCATTTCCACCTTGCACAGCAACAATGCACTGGAGAAGGCCATTGGCTTTTCGTCTGGCATCACCCTGATGGATAGCGCCAGAATCCATGTTTCGGCCCAACACATGCTTGAGTATAGAAGTCAGAAGCTAGCCCAGGAAGCACTATTCAGCGCGCTTGCGTGCCCTGTCTTCATCCCCAATATCTTCACACTGGTGGGGCCCATCACATACGCCACCCAGGGTGCAGCCTGGGCGCAAATTTTGAAAGCCCGGCTGCTGCGTTCACCCGGCATTGTTCTGAATGAGCCCGGAGCCAAGAAAGCATGGACATCGGAATACCGTATATTTAGGTCCGTGCTTGATTTCCTGGCCGCACCCGCGCCTCTTTCCACAAAAGGCCCACTGGTCAATGGGAAATTCACGTTGTCTGAAATTGCCAAAGATGCGTACCTAGACCTTCCCGAACTGGCATATACCACAGGCAATGTTGCTGGGTGGCTGGACGGTGATTACGTTCCAGAATCGTACGCCACCGACCATCAATCCGTCCACGATGAGCTCATTCGCTCGCTCTACCAATAAGTCTGCAACGACCATGGAACAAGAACAAACTATTACCGCATCCGAACTCGTCGTACGCCGCCTGCAACAGCACGGGATTCGACAAGCATTTGGCGTCGTCGGCGGAGCCATCATGTACATCACCGATGCCCTCAGACGGTGTGACGGTATACGCTCCACGTTTACCCACCATGAGCAAGGCGCCGCCATTGCGGCAGAGGCCTACGCCAAACTAACCAACCTTCCCGCGCTGGTGTTTGCGACCGCCGGCCCGGGAACAACCAACACCATTACCGGCGTGGCGGACGCCTACCTGGATTCGATTCCCATGGTGGTGCTCATCGGTGATGTGCGCAGCACCATTGCCGCCGATTTTGAGAGGCAACGCTACAACGCGCCACAGGAAGTCAACCAGGCCGCGCTGATGAAGCCCATCGTCAAGCGCTATCTCTACTTGACGCCGGAGATGGACGCGTCCGCACTGATTGCCGGAGTGGATGCCGCCGTTCAAGCGGCCGTGACAGGAAGAAAGGGGCCTGTGTGCATCTCCGTCCCGCTGGACGTTCAGGGCATGCGCTGCGATAGCACCGCGCTCGCTACGCCGATTCTGCCCCTTCCGAAAAAAGACACCCACAGCCAGGATGCCATGCTTGCCGCCATGCAAGCCTTGCTACAAGCAAAAAGGCCTCTCATCTTGTTGGGCGCAGGCGTCAGAATTTCCGGGATGGTAGACCCTGTGATCGACCTGATCCAGCAGCACGCCATTCCCTACTGCGTGACCATCGGTGCGGTTGATCTCCAAGACCAGTCCAATCCGCTGTCCTGTGGCTGCGTGGGCCCCACATCACAGCGCGCTGCCAACCTGCTGTTCCATGAGGCGGATTGTGTTCTGGCATTGGGCACCAGCTTTGACCAAAGTGTGACGGGGTTCAATATTGCAGACTTGATCAAGAATAAGAATGTGTATCTGATCAATGTCGATCCTGGTGAGAATCTGCGCTTCCATGATGCAAGCATTCACCCAATCGAAGCTGATCTTGACGACTTCTTCCAAGTCATTGGAACGCAGACCTTTCCGGCAGGGAACCATGGCGACTGGCTGCAACAAGTCACCAAGGTCAAAGCCACGTTGACGCTCGAAACCGAAGCACACATGCGCACCACGGTCGGCAAAGACTACCTATCGGCCTATGACATCAGCGCGGAAATATCCAGAAATTTGCCTGCGGACGCCACGGTGGTATTGGGTATCTCGCTGGATGCGCACTCGGTGTTCAACTCCTTTCAGGTCACCAAGGGGCAACGCGTGCTGGTCAGCAGAAACCTGGGGCCCATGGGCTGGGATGTTCCTGCCTTGCTGGGTGCCGCACTCACCATAGAGCGCCACGACTCGCTAGTACTGATCACCGGCGATGGCAGCTTAATGCTAAACATCCAGGAGCTGGCCGTCATCGCCGGCATGGAGATCCCGGCTTGCATCTTTGTCTTTAACAACGACGGGTATGTATCCATCCGGACCACCCAATCCAACTTCTTTGGCCAGCAGTTCTTTGGCTGCAATACCTCATCCGGACTCAAAATTCCGGCCATCGCGCCCTTGGCCCGTGGTTTCGGTTTCGAGTATTCGAAAGTCACCGCCTTAACGGATATTCAAGGGATACTTTCTGAACACAAGAGGGCCGGAAAGCCCAGGATTGTGGAGTGCTCCATTGACCCTGGCCAATTGCGGGAGCCCCGCCTAGTCACACGCGTGGTGGACGGGAAATTCAAGACCCCCGTCTTGCACGACATGACCCCGGCACTCCCTCCAGCGCTGGAGGAGGTCGTGGTCGGCATGTTCCCCCATACCTTTGACTGACCAACTCCACAGAGCATGAAAGTACTGGTCTTTGGAGCAACAGGGCTTCTTGGCACGACTCTCTGCCAGAGGTTGCTGGCTGCACAGCACGAGGTGTTTGCATTTGAACGCGATGCAGCACACCCCTGCAACAGCGAGCATGAAATAACCCAGGCATTCACCCATGCGATGGAGCAAGCACGGCCGGACTGTGTGATCAACCTAGTTGCCGCAACGAATGTGGATCAGTGCGAAAAAGCCATGGGACAAGCTGCGCTCTTGAATTGCTTTGTACCGCAACTCATCAGCCGCCTGTGCCGGGACAGTGCCGTACACCCGGCCCACTTCATCCAGATTTCATCGGACCAAGTCTACGACGGCTCTGGTCCGCACTATGAAGGCGCAACAAACCCAATCAATGTGTATGCGCTAACCAAGCTGGTTGGGGAATATGCTGCCCTGGAATACGGTGGGTGCATCCTCAGAACCAATTTTTTTGGAAAAAGTCAAACCACCAAAAGGAGCAGCTTCAGCGATTGGCTGGTGAACTGCGCAAAAAACGGCACACGGCTGAACGTTTTCGACGATGTGTTTTTCAGCCCGCTGGGCATGGATAGCTTGTGCAGCGCCATCCTGCGGTCCATGGACATTCGGCTGGCGGGGCTGTACAACCTGGGCTCCAGCGCGGAGGGGATTTCCAAAGCAGGAATGGCCAAGCTGCTATTGCAGCGCCTGGGACTCGATTGCACTTTATTGAATTATGTGAGCATTGAGAGCGCCAAGCTATCCGCTCCCAGACCCAAGGACATGCGGATGGACTCATCGTTGTTTGCCACCGCAGCGGCCTTTCAGATACCCACTATTGAACAGGAAATTGACAATGAAGCCACTTACTACATCTAGGAATAGCCCCTCGTTTGTCATTGGTGACCGGGCTGTTGGCAATGGATTTCCCGTGTATTTCGTGGCCGACATCGCGGCCAACCACGATGGCGATCTAGAGCGCGCTAAGGAACTTATTTATTTAGCCAAGGAGGCAGGGGCCGATGCTGCGAAGTTTCAACATTTTGCGGCTTCCACCATCGTGAGCGATTACGAGTTTCGCAGGCAACAAGACATCAAAAGCCACCAGAGCAACTGGAAGAAAAGCGTTTTCGATATCTATGCTGCCGCATCTGTGGACTTGAGCTGGACACCCGTGTTGAAGAAGACCTGCGAGGAAGCGGGTATTGAGTTCATGACAAGTCCGTACTCATTCTCACTGGCCGACCACATTGACCCCTATCTGAACGCGTACAAGATTGGCTCTGGCGACATCACATGGATTGAGTACCTGCAATACCTGGCCAAAAAGAACAAGCCCTTGTTGCTGGCCACGGGTGCATCCACGTTTGAAGATGCCATACGTGCCGTTGAGGCAGTTCTGGAATTCAACAGCAATGTTTGTGTGATGCAATGCAACACCAACTACACGGGCAATATTGAGAACTTCAAGCACCTCAATTTGCGGGTACTAAGCTGCTACAAGGAAATGTTTCCGGATTGTGTGCTGGGCTTGAGTGATCACACACCGGGGCATTCCGCTGTCCTGGGCGCCGTCGCACTCGGCGCGCGCATTGTGGAAAAACACTTTACTGACTCCAATGACCGCGACGGACCAGATCACAAGTTTTCGCTGACACCGTCTAGCTGGCGGGTCATGGTAGACAGCACACGAGAATTGGATTTCGCACTTGGCAATGGTATCAAGCGCATTGAACTCAATGAGCGTGAAACCGCCGTTGTGCAACGTCGCTCCCTCTGCGCCGTTCGAGACATGCAAGCAGGTGAAGTCATCACGGCCGGAGACCTCATTCCGCTGCGCCCGTGCCCACCCAATGCTTTCATGCCATACGAGACGGAGAGACTTGTTGGGAAAACCTTGAAAAATGGCATGCAGTACGGGCAATCGATTTCCCGTGCCGATGTTGAATGAAAACTCCAAATCAGACATCCACAGCAATCATTATTCCGGCCTTCAATGAGGCGGCCACCATCGCTGCTGTGGTTAGAGAGGCCTCATGCATCGGTCAAGTGATTGTTGTCAATGATGGGTCCAGCGATGATACCGAAAAAGCAGCGTATGCCGCCGGGGCCACGGTCATCACTCTGAAAGGCAATCAGGGCTATGAGGGGGCACTGACCAGCGGTATGCAATTTGCGATAACGAAAAATTTCTCCTTTGCCCTGACCATGGATGCGGACGGACAGCATCGGCTGGAATCTGCGCAACAACTCCTCGACTCCATCCAAGACAGCGATTTGGTGATCGGAATCCGACAGAAGAAACAACGCTTTACAGAAGTCATTGCCGGCTGGATTGGTGCCCACTTGTGGGGCATCAATGACCCATTCAGCGGACTGAAGCTCTACCGGCTCGAGAGTTGCAAAGCAATTGGTAACTTTGACACCCGCCGACTGGTCGGTGCAGAGATGTTTGTCAGGGCACACCGGAAGGGTCTTTCTCTCAAAGCCATCCCCATTCAAACCAACGAACGCACTGACGCTCCACGGTTTGACAGCACCCTGAGAGCCAATTTCAGAATTGCCCGGGCGATGGTCTTGCTGGTCGCCATCAGCTGGGCGATCCTCCCTTGATGCGATGCTTGCACCACCACATTTCTCGCCCACACATCTCATCCCCGTGGCGGCCACGGACACCAGTGATGATGCGGCGTATTACCCTTATCAAAGATGCATAAAAAATGACTATTTCAAATATTGAATCGCAATTTTGCCGGATTTGTGCAACAGAAGTTAACGCAATAAAATCTATAACAGATTGTTTATCAGTCCATCCAGAGCTACGAACAACACCATATATAGCCCCGGCACAAGACATCACAATATATTTATGCCCGAATTGCAGTCACATGCAAATCAAGGATGAAATAAAGCCAGAATTTTACGAATCCTATCAAATGGATTATTTCAATCCAAACATAAACAATATAAATTTTATAAATCTAAATTCAGCCCGCCTTGAAGCTTTAGTTGAATACGGCGTCAACCAAGAGTGAAATTTACTAACGCCAAAAACCCTAACAATTCTCAAACTAATCAAATATATTTGATTACCATCATTAATGATAAATGGCATACAAAATTATAATACTTAATTTAAAAAATTGGCTTTCGCAGACTGGTGGTGTAGACAAGGCTGTTGCCTATTCTGTTTCAAGTAGAATATGGCAAATAATTGTCGGACTAGTAAATGTTGTATTGATTGCCAGATATATAACAAGTGCCGAACAAGGGTATCTATATACATTTCAGAGCCTGCTTGGGTTTCAGATACTATTTGATTTAAGTTTGTCGGCAGTATTGGTTCAATTTGCTGGCCATGAAATGGCTAAACTTAAATGGGTGATTGGCGGCACAGTTCAAGGTGAATCTTTAGCGAAATCAAGATTAGCCTCACTAATCAGAATTTCATTCAAGTGGTACACCATTGCTGCCGGATTAATGCTTTTATTATTAACTGGTGGCGGCTATATTTTTTTCGAAATTAAAAATATTTCCCATAATATGGTCGATTGGAAAGCACCCTGGATACTTATATGCTTTGCTGCTTCCAGCTTAATAGTCTTTACGCCGATTCTTGGAATTATTGAAGGTTGTGGCAAAGTAGCCGAAGTTGCTAGATTCCGGTTAATGCAGGACACAGTTTGCGCCTTTATATATTGGATCGCTTTGGTTTCAGGACTTAAATTGTTTGCGCTGCCAATTTTATTTTTTTCTAGAGTTACTGCACTTCTAATCTATTTGTTTATTTTTAATCGGCAATTCCTGCTTGACCTGAAATCCACAGTTACCGGAGAAACAGTTAATTTCAAAAAAGAAATTTGGCCATTCCAATGGCGATTTCTTATCTGTGCAATAGCAAGTCTTCTCGCGTCTTTTTTTACTATTCCTATAGTATTCTCGACCCAAGGCCCCGTTATCGCTGGTCAGTTAGGAATGACCTTTTCAATTACCAGTGCTCTTTTATCAGTTTCTATGGTTTGGATCAACACCAAAGTACCTTTGTTCTGCAATCTGGTGGCCTTAAAGAATTATGATGAACTCGATCGAATGTTTCTTAGGGTTAGCAAGCAATCTTTTTTTGTAATGTTGATTTTATCGTTGGGTTTACTTACTATGTTTATAGTATTAAATTTGTTTATTCCAACGTTTGCAATTCGATTGGTTGACCCTATTACTGCTATGTTCTTGATTTTGTCAGTGCTGCTAGCATTCCCAAATATCGCATGTTCAAGCTATCTGCGTGCCCACAAGCGTGAAGTGACAGCGAATGCAAATATGTCAACAGCGATCATTACTCTTTGTTTTATCTATCTAGCTTCCCGTTATGCAGGGTTGCTATATATTGGCGTTGTTCAGTTTATAAGCAGTGGTGTGCTATCTATTTGGGTTTATCTTATTTTTCGAAGATACAAACGTAAATGGCACACCATTAGCATGGTAAAATCTATAATAGTCTAAGTTGTCCATATTTAATTAATATAATAAATCATGCGTATTTTATCTATTTGTATACCAACCTTTAACAGGGCAAACTATTTAAGAACAACATTAGAGTCTATAGTCCAGCAAGATAGATTTCGCAACTTTAATGATATTGAAATTATTATTTCTGACAACTGTTCTACTGATAACACCAATGAAGTGTCTGGGAGATATGTAAATTTATATATCAATAAAGTATTTTATTACAAAAATAGCGAAAATATTTTAGATCAAAATTTTCACAAAGCTCTGTCAAGAGGAACTGGGCAGTATTTAAAATTAAATAATGACACACTAACTCATAAAAGCGATTCGCTTGAAAAAATGGTGGAAACAATAGAAGAAAATTTATTTTCTAAACCCGTACTTTTTTTTTCAAACGATACTTCTGGTAATTTTAAGAAGAGATATTGTAATGATTTGAATGCATTTGTTTCTACGGTATCTTTTTATTCCACATGGATTGGTGGCTTTGGCATCTGGAAAAGTCATTTCGAAAAAATCGAAGACTTTAATAAATGTTCGTCATTGCAATTAGCGCAAACAGATGTCTTGTTCAGAATGGTTTCGATGCAAAGTGGCGCGGTTGTTGATAATCAGCTATTATTCGATACTTTAATTGTTCAGAATAAAGGTGGTTATGATTTTATAAAAGTTTTCTTGGACAATTATTTGTCAATATTGACATCTCACCATATAGACAAGGAAACTTTAAAGAAAGAAAAGCGACTGCTTCTTCTTAGGCATATATGTCCTTGGGTTGTCACGTCAAAGTTACGTTACGGCTCGACTTTTAAATTTAAAGGTGCCAATATGAAGATTATTAAACATTTTAGAAATGATATATTTTCTATATTTCTTTATTATGTTTGGTATTTCGTTTATTATTGTTTATTTTTTGTGAGAAAGTACAGACATATTTTTTGCTCAAAGAGTATCGTGGGTGTGAGTTAATAAATCCTGTAGCTCTTACTAATTTCTCAAAGTTTTGGTGATATCCGCGAACAAATCGATACTCGAAGTGCGAGATCGGTGTCAGGTCAGCAAATTTCTATAGATAGTTATAGAGGTACAGCTGCCTTGGTCCTTTGAAGTTGTGCATCTACATCCACGTCAAGAAGTCGAGCCAGCAAATACCCATTAACCGGCTTGAACACCAGCCATTTTTGGTGGAGTCGAGCCTGAAGTATAATATGGGACATCCCTCGATGACACACCTTTGCTGGCGTTCTAAATTCCAATCGTTCGCGGTGTCGGTTATTCACCCCATCTTCGATCATTTTATTTTTTCATTCGTATTTTTTTCCTTCAGGAGTTTCTTAAAGACATATTGCCGCTGCATTCCTTTGAAGTTTTCGTTGGTGCCGCGCTCCCACTTTGTAAAGGCTCTGGCAACGAAGCCAGTGGTGCTCAATGTTTCGGCGATTCTGGCATGCCCATAAAACTCTTTGCCGTTGTCATCGGTCCGAGTTTTGACCTTGACCTGAAAGGGCTTGGGCACCTTGTTGATTGCTGTCCCCACCTGAGCGGATGTGTTGTTTGGAACCTTGGCGATGACCGCATATCCGTTCTTGCACTCCACCGAGTTTATGATTACGTTCAAGTTCGAGCATAAGAATCGCAACGGTAAGATCATTGAAGTCGAAAAGATGTCAGCACCACCGAGACAGCGATTGGCGCAAAGTGCAATGACGCCAGCGAGGCCGATTGGAATGGAGGCGTGGTTGTTTAAAGTCGATTTTTGTTCCTACCTCACGAGGTAATTTTTGAATAACGAATTTTGCAGGACCGACGAATGTGCAGCATGCTTTTCCGAGTAATCAACAACCTGCGTCGTCCGCTACCTGACCTCTACGGCTACCTTGCAGCGAAGCTGTTGTCTTTTGTCTGGCGTCGCTACCTGAAGCAGGTCGGCCGCGGCTTCCATGTGTGCCGTGGCGCTCAGTTGCAGGGTGGTTCATGCATCAGCATTGGCAGCGGTTTCTATGCGGGACCGATGGTATGGATTGAAGCAGTGCGCACTTACCGAACCTTTCACTATGAGCCTGTCATCGAAATCGGCGAAAACGTAGTCTGCAGCCAGTCTGTCCATATCGCGGCAACGAATCGCGTAACCATCCATGATGGAGTGCTATTTGGCAGCGGCGTACACGTGACGGACCACAGCCATGGCACCTACCGTGGCGAACATCAAGACTCACCTGATATTCCGCCCTCGCACCGGCGCCCGTCGGAAGGTCGCCCTGTCGTTATCGGTCGTAACGTATGGCTAGGCGACGGCGTTGTTGTTCTGCCCGGCGTTACCATTGGCGAAGGCTGCATTGTGGGCGCCAATAGCGTCGTATCGCGTGACTTGCCGCCGCGGGTCATAGCGGTCGGCGCCCCGGCGGTCCCCATCAAATACTACGACACTGACAGCGGACGCTGGCTTTTTATATTGAATAAACTATGAAAACATTGGCCATCTGCATCCCGACGTATCGGCGGCCTGAGATGCTTAAACGTTGCGTCCAATCAGCGATTGATTCGGCTGAGCAGAGGCCGATCAGTGTCTTCATCGCTGACGACTCAATGTCTGACGTAAATCTAGAGGTTCTACAGGAGTTGTGCGCGCAGTTCCCCTGCATTCATTGGCATCGCAATAAGACAAACTTGGGCATAGATCTAAACATTCAGTGTGTCGTAGCGATGAGCGACTGCGACTACAACTGGCTCATTGGGGAAGATGACCTGTTCTTGCCCGGGGCGGTGGCGCATATGTTCGACGTCATTCAAAAGCAATCTCATCCTTTCATTTTTTCGAACTATCAATACGTAAGCGAGAACCACCGTCAAGTTATAGGTATCGCACTAACCAGTTTGACCGATGGAGAGTGCGCAGCTAATAAGTTTATCGAGGAGGCACTATGGTCGGTAGGCTTCATTGGCAGCTGCGTGCTTCAACGAAAAACCTGGGAAACCACCACCGGAATCGAGTACAACGGCACCTATTTCACACATGTCGGCCGTATCCTCGATATGCTTGCTGGCCAACACGCAGTATATATATCGGAGCAACCGGCCATCGCCAACCGGGCACAAGGTGAAGATACGTTCACTTGGAAGAAAGATTCCTTCGGCGTTTTTCTTGGTTTCGAACGTATGTGTCGCATCGCGGCAGAACGCAATCCATCATTGCGAGTTGCCATTCAACTTGCGGCTAATAACTATCGCCTGAAATTTGCTTACCTCTCGGTGAAGACCACATTTCGGCTTCGATCGGAAGGCGCCTTCGATTTGCATCAGTTTCGAGCCTATATTCCGCAACTTGAGATCGAAAGATGGCGTAAGGTGTGGTTACTAGGCCTTGCTATAACACCAATAATACTCATCAAACCACTGGCGTTTGCTTACATATTTTATCAACGTCGCGTTCAACGGATTGCGGTGGCACGGGCTCAATAGGAGTGACTACGGATGTCACATTTTATATATCTCACCCTTCTGATCTGTTGCGTAGCGTGGATGGTGAAAATTTTCAAAGAGTGCTGCATCCGTTCGGGCAGAGTTCACGTCAACCCGATATTTGGGCTGTTGCTTGGGATTTCCTTCTATGTTCTACTGCCTTGCAGCGTCATAGCCTACTTCGGGGAGACTTTGGCTGACCTTATTGTTTATACGGACGAACTAACGCTAAGTAATGCGATTATTGTGATGGCGTTCACACTGGCCTTATTGATTGCCTTCAGGCTAGGGATTCGCTGGAAGAAATATTTCAATTCCAATTCGAATTCCAATTCAAGGGTGGAGAATCGCGAAAAAACTCAACTCAATTTAAATGGCAACATAGTCATGCCGACTGTAGTGTTGTTTGGATCATTTGTTTTGTTCTCGGTGCTGACATTCTCAATCCGAGCGTTCTTGTTTACGGGCTATGACGAGTCCACACTTGGAAGTGATTCTATGTGGTCAGCACGAGGCACCATGTCGTCATTTTACTCACTAATCGCTGTCTCAATTTCTGCCATTATTTTGCGCAAGAACGGAAAACTGTCGTTCTTCATGGCTTCGTCTGTGGCCTTAATCTTCTTGTTTTCATCTGTCATTCTGCTATCGTTTGGCGCGCGTTTATACGTGGCGATGGCCCTGCTTTCGTTTCTTGCGCTTTACTCTCTGCTGAACAATGGCCTGTCAGCAACGCGTCTGTTAACTTGTCTGCTGAGCGCAATGGCTGTATTCGGATCGATCGGTGTGCTACGTTCTGGTTCACTAAATGGCATCGTTAGCGTCGTGCTCAACATTGCGCTTGAGCCGATACTGACTAGCATCTCGCTGTTCACGCTTATTAGTAATAACCCCATGATCTTAATCGGGAAATTCTACCTGTTCCCAGCCGACTTTCAAGCAATTTTGCCCTCGTTTCTATTTCCCGCAAAGTCCGAATTATTTTCTCGCCTCGCCGATTATGGCTTTGTTTTTGAAGCGCCAGTTGGTGGATTTCACCTCTACTTTTCTGCGCTGATAAATTTTGGATTTCTCGGTAGTATAATACTTGCGGTACCTTGTGGATATATATTGGGGCGATTGTCAAATCGTAGATTAATGGTGAAAGCGTCGACTGCTTTGTCCTCCATATTCTTAACTGGCGCGCTGACATTCACTATTTTTCGTGACCCATTTTTTATTTCGATTGTTAAGAATGTCGTAATAATGTCTATCTTCATGCCGAAGTTGCTCACATCTTTCACACTTTATGGCAAGAGAAAAAAGCGAAGTAGATGTCAAACTAAATTGATTGAGGCTGCATGAGGGCCAAAACTGTCCGGACTGTCTGCTTTCTCTCTGCTCGAAATCTGGGGGATGCCGTCATTCACGCTGACTTTTTGAAGGCATTAGTCGCGAGTCGTTATGCAAGTCGATACATCATTTGGACCTTTCCTCAAGCTGCCTTTCTATTTGAGGGAATCAAACAGTGTGATGTCGTCTGTTCTGACTTTCCGATGGGTGCCACGATTCAGTCATTCATAAGGGGTGGATTCCGGTCGTTTTGGGCTGCAGTTCGACGCATCAGAAGCGAACACCCGACTGAGACACTTGAACTTGTGTCAGACATACGCGAGCGATTAGTGTGCCGATTGTTGGGCGCTGGCAGGAATTTATTTCCCGCTTGGGAAGTCGGGCATCCGTTTCGGAGCTACAGTCGTATGGGGCGATTCCAGCAAGCTGCATTAGTGACCATCCCGAAAACGGTTACCAGCTTGTATGCTGCCTATGATATGGTGTTATCGGTACTGATTGGATCTGGTCACGCACCCTTCTCGCCTAAAATAAATTGGCCGTTATTATCGATCTGCGCGCCGAGTGAATGGCACGGACAACTCGGCATACATCCGTTTGCATCTGTGCCTTTCAAGCTGTGGCCGGAGCACCATTGGCTTTCGTTTCTAAATGCTTTGCGCGTAACCTATCCGAATACGAGGGTCGTGTTGTTCGGCTCACCAGCAGACCGGGGCAACCTTGAATCCTTGGCTCGAAGGGCTGGAGGAGGAATTGAGATCTTTGCCGCCTCGCTGGGTGAATTCAAGGCGCGGTTGCTTGGTGTCGATCTGCTGATCGGCCTTGATAGCTTTTCGGTGCACCTAGCCCAAAGCCAGGGCGTACCTGCCCTCATCCTCGTAGGCCCTAGTGACCCTCGGCTATTCAATCCACCTGGCGCCAAATCAATAGCCTGCCTTGGTAGCTGCATACATCAGCCGTGCGGCGGTAGACCAAAGTGCATTGGAACTTCGTTCCAGTATGCGTGCATGAGTTCCATCACACCAACTCAAGTGCTCGAAGAAATTCCTTCTAAGGCGAACCTGTGGTGTTGAATAAATATCCAGAACATAATATTATAACTTTGTATTCAGTGGTGTTACAATGCATTTTTTAGCGTCTTAACGCAATAGATGACTTACAAAGAATAATATTAAAAGGCACAGCCAATCAGCCTTTGTAGGTATTTATTACCCACTTATAAAAAGGAAAATTTCCAATGAAAAGTACAAGTATTTTTTTAAGAAATATTAATGAGCATCAAGCGATAATTTCAAAGTTAAATAACCTCGACGAGGTTGTTTTGAGTGCCATAATAATGATTTCAGATTCCCTTCGATCGGGCGGGAAGGTTATGCTATGCGGAAATGGTGGTTCAGCTGCTGATAGCCAGCATTTGGCAGCCGAATTTACTGGTCGATTTATCAAGGACAGACCCCCGCTAGCAGCGTTCGCGCTTTCAACCGACTCTTCCGCCCTCACTTGTATTGGTAATGACTATTCTTTCTCTGAAATATTCAGTCGCCAAGTTATTGCCTTGGGAAAACCGGGTGATTGCTTGATAGGGATTTCAACTTCTGGGAATTCTGAGAATGTAGTAAAGGCAATGCAAGCGGCTATTGATATTGGCATTCACACTATTGGCTTGCTGGGTAGGGATGGCGGGAAATTATCCTCCATGTGCGAATGCAGTATCATTGTTCCGAGTAATGTGACGGCCCGTATTCAAGAGACACACATTCTTATTGGTCATACCATTTGTGGAGGTGTTGAACAAAACCTTGGTCTAGTGCCTTCGATGGAAGCATGAATGATTTGTCTAAACGAACACAGTCTCGGCTCTGGTCTACACCTTCCTAATTTCTCTCGAGCACGTCTTCTCGTTGTCGGAGATGTGATGCTGGACAGCTACTGGCATGGCCCCACTATGCGAATTTCTCCCGAGGCACCAGTACCGGTAGTGCGGATCGATCAGGAAGAAACGCGCATCGGCGGAGCTGGCAACGTGGCGCTCAATGCTGTCGTTTTGGGAGCAAGGACACATTTTCTTGGCCTTGTCGGGCAGGACGCCACCGCCAATAAGGTCGAGGCTCTCCTATCCGAGCGTGGTATTTTATGCAAATTGCAGAAGGTGCCCGGTAGCAAGACGACTACAAAGCTACGCATCCTGTCGCGTCATCAGCAATTAATTCGACTGGATTTCGAGGATCATTTTCCCAATTGGGATGCGGACGCATTGCAGGCCGACTTTGCCGCGCGGTTACCCGTAGTGGATGCCGTCATTCTCTCCGATTACGCCAAAGGAGTGCTACGCCGATCTGCTGACTTAATCGCTGCGGCCAGAAACGCCGGTAAACCAGTTATTGTGGACCCTAAGGGAACCGATTTCGAACGGTATCGCGGCGCAACTCTGATCACGCCAAACCTATCAGAGTTTGAGGCCGTGGTGGGGCATTGCGATAGCGAAGCTGAGATTGAGCGGCGAGGCATCGATCTGCGCGACGCACTTAATCTCGATGCTGTACTGATCACCCGCAGCGAAAAGGGTATGACGCTTTTAGCGCGAGGTCACACCCCCTTGCATCTGCCTACCCGCGCGCAGGAGGTGTTCGACGTGACAGGCGCAGGGGATACCGTAGTCGCCACTATAGGTGCCGCGATTGCAGCAGGTATGTCCATGCCAGAAGCTGTGACCTTATCCAATATTGCGGCCGGCATCGTTGTGGCAAAGCTAGGAACGGCTACGGTCAGTGCTGCGGAGCTACAGAGCGCTGTCGGCGGCGAATGCAGCGAGGACGAGTTGCTTTCCCAGATAGAACAGGCTCGTGCCAGCAACGAATGCATAGTGATGACCAATGGCTGTTTTGATATTTTGCATCCTGGGCACATCGACTATCTGGAAAAGGCACGAGCACTAGGAGATCGATTGGTCGTGGCAGTCAACGACGATTCCTCTGTTCGTCGTCTCAAGGGCGAGAAGCGGCCAGTCAATCCGCTTGCCACGCGGATGCGAATGCTGTCAGCACTTAGCTGCGTAGATTGGGTGGTATCGTTTTCCGAGGATACGCCGGAAAGGCTCTATTGCAGACTATTGCCGAATATTCTAGTCAAAGGCGGGGACTATAGCGAAGATCAAGTTGCGGGCGCCGAGTGTGTAAAAGCAGCTGGAGGGCAAGTGCGAATTCTGGACTTTCTGCATGGACATTCAACTACCAGCTTAATCAATAAGATTCAAAAGGGTTAAACATGATCATCGTGACCGGAGGTGCCGGTCTAGTCGGCAGCAATATTGTTGGAGCACTCAATGCACGGGGAATCACGGATATTTTAGTGGTGGACCATCTCAAGAATGGTCGCAAGATGCGTAACCTAGCCGACCTGACAATCCTCGACTATATGGACCGTGAGGACTTCATACAGCGCGTACATGCTGACTATGACTTTGGAGCCGTGGATGCCGTGTTCCATCAAGGAGCTTGTTCCGCGACAACGGAATGGGATGGCCAATTCATCATGCGTAACAACTTTGAATACTCGAAAGTGCTGCTGCATTGGTGCCAGGCGAGCGGCACGCAATATCTATATGCTTCGTCGGCCTCGGTATATGGCCTCGCAGTGCATGGTTTTCGAGAGGAGCGCGTCTGTGAAAATCCGATCAACATGTACGCCTATTCCAAGTTTCAATTTGACCAGTACGTACGAAGCCTTCAGGGAAAGTTGAAACATCAGGTCGTCGGTTTTCGCTATTTCAATGTGTACGGGCCACGCGAGGCACATAAAGGCTCGATGTCTTCGACGCCGTTCCACTTCAACAATCAAATATTGACCGACGGCGTTGCACGACTCTTTGCAGGTACAGACGGCTATGGGGACGGAGAGCAGCAGCGAGATTTCCTTTTTGTCGATGACTGCGTGGCAGTCAACCTTTGGTTCCTAGACCATCCGGACAAATCCGGCATCTTCAACCTGGGAACTGGGAGAGCCCAAGCATTTAAAAATGTGGCCGATGCAGTCTTAAAATGGCATGGCCGCGGCCAGATTGAATACATCCCTTTCCCTGATCACCTCAAGGGTGCCTACCAAAGCTACACTCAGGCTGATATTTCAGCGCTGCGTGCAGCAGGCTATGACGGCCGCTTCCATACGGTAGAAGAAGGCGTAGCCAAATACCTCAACTGGCTCAATGCCAGCGGGCCGACACGGCGTACAGACGTATGAAGTTGGCGAATCGCCTGAGATAACGAGGAATATTAAGTTTTGAAAGCTGTTTTTTTTGATCGCGATGGCCTAAGCAATCGGGATAATGGTTACGCACATCGTTGGGAAGATTTCAAATTTACTCCTGGTTCGATAGTCGCTTTGTGCCGAAATTTCTCCAAATTTCTCCAATCATTTGGCGTGATGCTGTCCGCCGACAACCACTGCCAACGGTGGGCTCCTCCGAGTTGTTCTCACGACTTTGTGGTGATCAGCGATTCAACTGAATTTTTGTACAAAACCACCGACTACCGGCCCCCTCAGTTTGAGCGCAATCTGCTATGGAACGACTCAACCGTGCATGTGAAGTGGCCCATGCAAGACCAACTCCAGTGGGCAGTCAAAGATGCTGTGGGTAAGCCGCTCGCTGACCCGGAGATGTTTACTTGATGTACGAGCTTCTAGAGAGTCAAAATGTGCAGAGGAAACGCATTGCGGTGTGTTTGGCTGCTTATAACGGCATGGCCTATATCGTGGAGCAAATTGAATCTATTTTGCTTCAGAAGAATGTTGAGCTTCAGTTATTCATCAGTGTGGATCAATCTTCAGACGGTACTGAAGATCGCCTTTCAGATTGGGCGCGGTCCGAGCCACGTTTGACGTTGTTGCCTTTTGGTCAACATTTTGGTGGTGCGGGACCGAATTTCTACCGACTTCTCCGAGAAGTTGATCTGAGTGGATTTGATTATTTGAGTTTTGCTGATCAGGATGATATTTGGCATCCAGAAAAACTCTGGCGCGCACATTCTTTGATGACCGCGCAAAACGCTGTGGGTTATTCAAGTAACTTTACCGCGTTCTGGCCCTCTGGCGAGGCTCGCGTTGTCAACAAGGCTAGGCCTCAGCGCACATGGGATTTCCTGTTTGAGTCGGCAGGACCGGGTTGCACCTACGTACTCCATTCCAGTGTGGCACTACCGCTCCAACAGTTGGTGCGTAACGCGGATACGAAGGTGTTGCGCGTTGATTAC
>Ga0209125_1001609_pt1 | contig 20290 bp, 11 predicted proteins | sample BarGraIncub1131A_FD_184503 | JGI IMG/M metagenome (GOLD analysis project Ga0209125, IMG submission 184503) | Arctic peat soil microbial communities from Barrow, Alaska - Barrow Graham LP Incubations 11-31A (SPAdes) (version 2) | ecosystem: Environmental > Terrestrial > Soil > Wetlands > Peat...
GCCGATATTTACAGAATAACAAAAGACGAAAAAGGAGACTGGGGAAAGCCCGAAAATCTGGGCGATAAGGTAAATACAGAAGGTGATGAAATGTACCCTTATTTCGAAGAAAACAACAACATTCTCTTCTTTTCTTCCAATGGACGTTTTGGTTTAGGAGGCCTTGATATATTTGTTTACGCCATTAACGATTCCGGATTTGGCCGTCCATACAATGTTGGAACACCTTTAAATACGCAGTACGATGATTTTGCAGCCATTGTAGATGGTCAGGTCAGTCATGGATATTTTACATCCAATAGAATTGGTGGCAGTGGAGGTGATGACATTTATTCCGTTTCATTTGGAGATCCGGATGTGCGGTTTACAGTGAATGCACCCGTGAACGTTCCTAGCGAACGCAGGATGAGGGAAACCTTCCCACTTCGAAACTATATATACTTCAACAAGGAATCGGCTCAAATACCTGATCGATATGTATTATTGAATAAAGATCAGGCGAAGGATTTCAAGGAAGAACAATTGGAAATTTTTACCCCAAAAGACCTGTCAGGCCGTTCAAAAAGACAAATGATCGCTTATTATAACATTATGAACATTATTGGCGACCGAATGGGAAGAAATCCATCTTCAACCATCATCCTGGTCGGATCATCCATAAAAGGTCCAGAGGATGGCCGTGAAATGGCCCTGTCAGTAAAACAATATCTGGTTCAGATATTTGGTATTGACGCCACCAGAATCAGTATTGAAGGTCGGGATAAACCAAAAATTCCTTCCGAACAACCAGGTGGCACCATCGATCTTGATTTGCTTCGCGAAGGAGACAGAAGAGTATCTGTTGAAAGTCTCACTCCAGCTATGTTGATGGAGTTCCAGAGCGGCCCCGATGCCCCGTTGAAACCAGTCGAAATCCACACTTTGCAGGAAGCACCGGTTGACAGCTACGTATCTTTCAATGTTGAAAATGGAAATGATGCATTGGCAACATGGTCCATGGAAATCAGGGATGACAAAGACATCGTTCAAAAATATGGTCCATACTATCAGGAAAATGTCACTATACCCGGAAAAAACATATTGGGTACCAGACCTGAAGGCACCTATCAGGTAACGATGATTGGTTTGTCAAAAAGCGGCCAGCCCATCAGGAAAGATGCGTCCGTTCACATGACACTTTGGACCCCACCTACCGACGAAGAAGGAATGCGGTTCAGCATTATTTTTGAATTTGATGATTCGAGGGCCATCAGTATTTATGACAAATACCTCACAGAAATTGTTGCATCTAAAATACCCAGGAACGGAAAAGTAATCATTCATGGTCATACCGATATAACCGGAAGCGAGGTCAACAACCTGCGTTTATCAAATGACAGGGCAAATGAAGTTCGATCCATTCTGGAAAATAGTCTGACTAAAGCGGGCCGAACGGATGTCAAATTTGAAGTGAAAGCATTCGGGGAAAATCAGGACTTAGCTCCGTTTGAAAACAGATCACCAGAGGAGCGTGCCTACAACAGGACCGTTATCCTGGATATTGTTCCCTGAATGTGTGAATATAGTTATTTATCTGATATTCTGTAATATAAACCTTATTTTGTTTGTTTGAACCCATTCCCTTTTTACAGCCGGAATGGAAAGTATCGGGCTAAGCCACGATGATCCAAACATTATCAGGGCAGTTACAATAATCTGAGCATTGTTCAGGCTACCATTTTTGGAAAATGGTAGCCTGAAAATTGTTTTTCAACTGCGAAATGCACCTTGCTTTGAAAAATAGTTAAACATTCCCAACCGATCCGAACCCGCTAAACTTAAAACGGAGATTTATTTGCCGATTCTCTAACTATTTACGAAATCTTAGTATTTTGTAGAGTTATTTACTTTGTCATTCGAAAGAATCGTAAATATCTTTAATTACATCAAATCTGAAAAAAAGTTAACATTTGATCTGCAAACTATTTAACATTGTTTTAATTCCATTTTCACTATCTTTGTTTTAATAATGAAAATTTTGGGAGTGAAAAAGTTTTCGATATTACTTATTAAGGGGTTTCAGGTATATTTGAACATAATTTATCTTATTGAAAATGAAAAAACCAAAGTAGCAGGCTTGTCGGTCTTTGCTGCTAAATTCTTAACAAAAGGCAAAATAAAAACAGGTGTCAATGAATAACTATTTCAAAGCTCTGAATAGCTGGAGTTTAAAATGGGCAACGACAAAGTGGGGTACGTTTGCCTTGTTTTTATGCGCTTTTGCGGATGCCTCTTTTTTGCCACTCTCTACCCCATTATTTTTCATGATATTAACATTGTTAAATGTCAAAGATGCATTTAAAAATGTATTTTACGCAACAATGGGTTTCTTTTTGGGTTCAATACTTGGTTATTCAATTGGCCACTATGCCTGGCTGAATACAGACGGTTCGTTTACAAGATTGGCACAATTTATGTTTGATCACCTACCCGGATTTTCTGAAACCGTTTATAACAACCTATTTGATCAGTTTGAAAAATGGGATTTCCGTATATTATTTGTTGCTTCCTTTTTGCCGGTACCTTATAAGATCTTTGCAATTTCGTCCGGTGTTTTTGATATTAATTTTTACATGTTTTGTATCACAACACTGATCAGTCAGGCATTGAAATTTTATTTGATGGTTCTATTTATACTAAAAGTAGGCCCTGAAGTAAGAAAAATATTTGAGCTATCGTTTAAAACAAGAATATCAATGATTGGATCCTATTTAGCTAAGGTCATAGTTGTTTTAAAGTATGAATGGAATAATAAAGGCAAAAAAAAGTAGACCAGAGTATCAAAAATATGTGTATATTGCATTTTTTAACAAAAATTCAAACGACAACTTTTTAAAATTAAACGACATGTCAAAAGAAAAAGTACTAAAAGAAAAATCAGACAAAAAAGCGCCTGAAAAGAATCTGAAGGAAAAACGTGCCGCCAAAGCAGCTAAAAAAGAAGGAAAAAAAGGAAATTAGAACCTGTGTATTTAGGGTCTTAAATTTTCATAAAAGCCCATTTATTGGGCTTTTATGGTTTTCCATAATGTATTTGGTGAAATAGTTTGAAATTATGAAAGAAAAAACAGATATTCGGAAACCTATTTATAGTTTCTTGCCACCAGACATTGAGGGTTTAGATGCACTGGCTGAACTTGCACTCGATTTGCGTTGGTCCTGGGATCATTCAGCAGATGAGGTTTGGCGTCAATTAGATCCTGATTTATGGGATCTCACACGCAATGCATGGGTTGTTTTGCAGACAGTTTCCAGAGATCAGTTTCAATTTGTTATGTCTGATCCCATTTTTAGAAAAAAAATTGATTTACTATTGCAATTAAAAGATCAAGCTAATTCAACACCAGCCTGGTTTCAGAATAGTTTTAAAGATACTCCCCTCACCTGTGTGGCCTATTTCAGCATGGAATTTATGTTGAGCGAAGCGCTTCCAATATATTCAGGAGGTTTGGGGAATGTTGCCGGTGATCAACTCAAGGCTGCCAGTGATTTGGGCGTGCCTGTGATTGGAATTGGCTTATTGTATCAACAAGGTTATTTTCGACAGGAAATTGACAAAAATGGAGCTCAACAGGCTCTTTACCCATTCAATGACCCTGGACAATTACCCATTACACCCTTACGTGAATCGAATGGCGAATGGCTCAGGTTAGAAATTGAACTACCAGGATCTTCGTTATGGCTACGTGCCTGGCAAGTTCAGGTTGGAAGAGTCAAACTTTATCTGTTAGATAGTAATGATGCCGCAAATTTCCCGGTAAACCGTGGTATTACCAGTGAATTGTATGGTGGTGGTCCAGAGCTCAGACTTAAACAGGAAATGGTACTTGGCATTGGTGGCTGGCGATTACTTCAAGCTCTTGGTATTAAACCACAGATATGTCACCTTAATGAAGGACATGCAGCATTTGCCATTTTAGAACGTGCATATAGTTTTATGAAGGATACAGGACTGTCATTTGAAGAAGCTTTGACAGCGACCAGATCTGGTAATATCTTTACAACGCACACGGCAGTACCTGCAGGTTTTGATTGCTTTTCATCTTCAATGATAGAACAATATCTCGGAGATTATGCAGAACAAAAACTAGGCATTTCAAGACAAAAGTTGTTGGCATTGGGCCGGAACAATCCATGGAATGAATCAGAAAATTTCAATATGGCTTATCTCGCAATTCATGGAAGTGGATCAGTCAATGGCGTTAGCAGACTCCACGGAGAAGTAAGCAGACATATTTTTGAACCACTTTTCTCCAATTGGCCAACCAATGAAATACCAGTAGGTCATATCACAAATGGCGTACACATACCTACCTGGGATTCCAAAGAGGCCGATGAATTATGGACTGAATTCTGTGGTAAAGACAGATGGCTGGGCATGAATGAAACGCTTGAACAAGATATTCGCCGGGTTTCTGATGAAAGACTCTGGGAAATGCGCATCAATGCGAACAAATCACTCATACAGTTTGCAGGTGAACATTTATCGAGGCAATTGCTTGGTTCAGGTCATTCAATGGAAGTCGTTGAACATGCCAAACATCTATTTGACCCCAATGTCCTGACACTGGGTTTTGCCAGACGTTTTGCTACTTACAAACGACCCAATTTGTTACTTCACGACCCTCAACGCTTATTAAAATTGCTGACAAATAAAGAGTTTCCTGTACAACTTATTATTTCTGGCAAGGCTCATCCATCCGATACACAAGGCCAGGATTTAATAAAAGAATGGATTCGCTTTATCAGGCAAAATAGTTTTAGACCTCCTGTCATATTCTTAAGCGATTATGATATGAGAATATCTGAAAAACTAGTTCAGGGCGTTGATGTCTGGATCAATACACCTCGACGTCCATGGGAAGCCAGTGGTACGAGCGGTATGAAAGTCCTCGTTAATGGAGGTATTAACTTGTCTGAGCTCGATGGTTGGTGGGCTGAAGCTTACACCCCCGAAGTAGGATGGGCTATTGGAGATGGCAATGAACATTTAGACATTGAAGCATGGGATGCCGTAGAAGCAGAACAACTTTATACCATTCTCGAACAAAATATTATTCCAGAATTTTACCATAGAAATGAAAATGGTATACCAACTTCGTGGATTTCAAGAATGCGCGAAAGTCTGGCACAACTGACTCCCAGGTTTTCGGCCGATAGAAGTGTGCGGGAATACACCCAAAAACAGTATTTGCCTGCCGCAGAAAAATTTATGGAACGTACAGCCAATCAAGGAGAAAAAGGCAAAAAAATAGCTGAAACGTTGGGTTTGATAGAACAGAAATGGGATTCACTGCATTTCGGTGAAGTAAAGGTGGAAACTATTGAAAATCTGCATATGTTTGAAGTTCAACTTTATTTCAATGATATTGATCCGGACAACATACAAGTTGAACTGTTTTCAAATGGACTAATTGGTGAAGAGCCATTGGTACAGGTTATGGAGCGTGGAAAAAGTTTAGAAACTGAAACAAATGGATATCAATACCATGCATCAGTTTCTGCAGCTCGTTCGGTAAAAGACTATACGGCAAGGGCCATTCCATTCATACCTTCCGTTTCGGTTCCACTTGAAATTTCCAGGATATTGTGGGAACATTGAAATCTATTTGAGTATATGAAATCATTTTCCAGATCGTCAATCCTAATTTTCTGAAATTCCATATACTATTTTGATCTTAGATTATACCTTTTTTATTCTCTCATTCTCGTTTAAATAGGTATTGATATGTAAAAGCTGGATCCTTTGCCCAATTCACTTTCAACCCAAATTTTACCTCCCAACATCTCTACATACGCTTTTGAGATAGATAAGCCCAAACCGACCCCTTCGTATTGTCTGGTGAGCATTTCACTACCCTGTCTAAATCGTTCAAAAATAAATTTTTTCTGATCTTGACTAATTCCTACGCCAGTATCTTTTACAAAAAATTCCAGTTCAGACTGTTTAAAATTATATCCAATTTCAATAGATCCTGTCTCCGTAAACTTGATGGCATTTTTAATTAAATGGCTAAGAATCACAAAGAGTTTATCCTTGTCTGTTGTAATAAAGGTCTCCTTTTCAGTCAGTGTTTTATGATAGAATATAAGCAGCCCTTTTTGATCTATTTCGTGTTTGAAAAAAGAATAAAGAAGATCAATGAATCCAATGACATTAATTTCGGTAGGGCTTACGCTCATTTGTCCGGATTCGATTTTAGAAATATCTACCAGATCGTTTATGATTTTAAGCATACGGTCTCCACTTTCTTCAATGACTTTGATATAAGACTGTTGCAATTCATCGCTCAAATGAGATTCTTTGAGCAGTTCGGCAAAGCCCAGAATACCATTCATAGGTGTTCTGAATTCATGACTGATATTAGAAAGAAAGGCGGTTTTCAGTCTATCGCTTTCTTCGGCATGTTCTTTGGCAGCAATGAGGTCTTCGGTTAGTTTTTTTTGTTCAGTAATATCCTGATTGATCACTTGAAAATGTTTAAAACCATCCCAGAGGACTGCCTTTCTGGATACTTTGATATAACGAATCTCCCTATTTTTACGCACGATACTTAATTCATATTCAAAGATTTCACCGCCCTGTGATCTGATCTTCTTTCTCTTCAGATGCTGTAAATAACTATCTGGAGTATATCGATTTTCTACACAAGTATCAATAAATTCCTCCAGGTTGGAAAATTCATAAATATCAAGAAAAGCTTTATTGGCATAGATCGTTTTACCTTCGATGGTGGAAATACGGATACCCAAAGGTGATTCAGAAATAGAATTTCGAAAATTTTCTTCGGATTGAATATGTGCTTTTTCAGCCCTCAATCGTGTCTCTTTCTCCTTTTTTTCATCGAGTGCACGCATAATGGCATAAGGCAATCTTTCAGGTCTGTCTTTGATCACATAATCAACTGCGCCTAATTTTAGAAGTTCAATGGCTTTTTCTTCACCAATGGACCCTGATACACAAATATATGGTACATCAGGACAGATCTCATTGGCCAGTTCCAATGCTTTGAATGCATCAAAACCGGGTAAGTTGAAATCAGCCAATATTATATCATAGATGTTATTCCGTAATGAAGAAACAAATTCATTTTCTTTATCCACTCGGGAAATAGTCAATTGAAATCCCGTTTTTAAAAGCTGCTGGCAAATTAACTCGTAATCAAACGTATTGTCTTCCAGTGAAAGAACATTCAATGATAAATTGGTTCCAATTACAACATTTGTCTTATGATTTTCCATTAGCAGGTAGTTCATTTATTAGAGCCCAGAATATACCAAGATATTTAACTGCATCCATGAAATACTTAAAGTCAACTGGTTTAATAACATAAGCATTCACACCAAGTTCATAGCATTTGATTAGATCAGGTTCTTCACGCGATGAGGTGAGCATTACAACAGGTATTCTTTTCAACGCTGGATCATTCCGAATGATCTTAAGCACATCAATGCCATCCATACGGGGCATTTTAATGTCAAGTAAAATGACGGCAGGATTTTCTTCTTTTCGGTTGTGAAACTTTCCTTCGTAATGCAAAAAATCAAGAGCTTCTACACCATCATTAACAACAACTACATGGTTGGCAAGATTTTGATCAGCTAGTGCTGCAAGGGTTAATTCAACATCATTTGGATTGTCTTCAACTAATAAAATGGTTTTAATGTAGATCATCGCTTTTTTTATTTATCTTGTGGTAATGTAAAATAAAATGTAGCTCCTTTGTCTATTTCAGCTTCGGCCCATGTACGTCCACCGTGTCGGAGAATGATGCGACGAACATTAGCAAGTCCTATGCCTGTTCCTTCAAAGTCATTCACTGAATGTAAACGTTGGAATACACCGAAAAGTTTTTGGGCGTACTTCATATCAAAGCCTACGCCATTATCACGGATACTGAAAACATATTCCCTATTCACTTTCTGACAATCAATAAAAATATCCGCGATTTCACGAGTTCGAGAGTATTTAGCGGCATTATCTATCAGATTGACCCATACCAACCGTAATAAATTATAATCGCCATAAACATCCGGCAAGTCTGAAATATGCCAATGAATAATTCGACCTTCAAATGAAAGGTCAATCTGCGATTTTGCTTCTTCAACAACTATATTCATATTGAATATAGTTTTTTTCATTTCTGCACGACCCGTTCTGGAAAAGCTTAAAAGATCATCAATCAGGTTACCCATATTCCGGGCTGAATCATTAATTGTTTTAAGATAATGCTGTGCTTTTTCTGGTAACAAGTCCTGAGTCTCATTTGTCAAAAGATCTGCAAAACCACTGATGTGCCGCAAGGGCGCCCTTAAATCATGAGAAACGGAATAGCTGAATGCTTCCAACTCTTTATTGGCAGCCTCGAGTTGGGTGGTTCGATCAAGGACGCGTTTTTCAAGCGTTTTGTTCAACTTTTTAATTTCTTCTTCGGCCTTTTTTCGTTCTGTTATTTCAGCTTGTAAATGTTTATTGGCTGTGGACAGATCTTCAGTCCGCTCCTTTACGCGATGTTCAATCTCATCATACGCTTTCTGTAACTCGCTTTGAGTATAGATTAGTTTATTCTTTTCTGTGAGCAGCTCCTTGTTGACTTTTCTCAATTGACCTGGACTTGGTATAGCCAATAGTTTTGGCAAAACAGGCCAAAGCACTATGGCGGTGGCAATAGAAATGACGGCGCAAAAAGCATCAACAGAAGCCTGCCACCAGTTTACTGGCAACCAAAGCCCGATTACATGGATAATATGAGTTGTACCACATGCAAGTATGAATAAGCCGAACAGTAAAAAGATCCAGGTAAACGGTATATCCTTTCGTTTTCGGACAAAAACAATCAGGAAAAACGGAATAGATGCGTATGAAACAGCTATGAGCGCATTGGACAGTGCCATCACCATCATTAAAAAAGGAGTCATGTTATTGGCGTTTGCTCCTTCAATGACCATGTTTTTGCTGGGCATTAATAACATTGGTAAAATGATTAGAATCAGCAATGCAAGAGCTGGTAAAATGATACGGGGTATTAACTCTAGTATTTGACGTAAAAGTGACTTTTTCGGAGCAAATGTCTGTACTTTGAAGGCTCGCAAACGAAGACTGTTGGTTACTACAAAAATAGAACTGAATGCCATGGCTCCAGCTGCAAACATTGGGCTAAGTAATCCATAAGCGGCAATTGGAATCAATGACACATTGTAAAATAAAGCCCAAATCAGATTCTGTACGATGGTTTGCGAAGTACCCCGGGATAAGGAAATGGCACGCCCCACACCAGAAAGTTCGCCACTAATGAGCGTAATACCTGCTGCAGCCATGGCTATGTCCGTACCGGTACCTATAGCTATCCCAACATCGGCTTGTGCCAGTGCAGGTGCGTCGTTAATGCCGTCCCCAACCATTGCTACTACGGGATGTGCATAATTGCCCAAGGTGGTAGCTGACTGTAACTGTTTGATGGCTGCAACCTTGTCTTCAGGAAGCACTTCCGCTAATACCCGCTCAATACCCACTTCACTGGCAATCGAATCTGCCGTACATTGATTGTCTCCGGTTATCATTACAATGTCCAAACCCAGTTGGCGCAATTCAGCAATAGCTTCTTTTGCTCCTGGTTTCACGGTATCGGCCACCGCAATCAATCCTATAGGAATAGGCAATGCTTTTTCATTTTGATCGGCCAAACTGAATGCAACGATCATGACCGTCTTCCCTTCACTTTGAAGTTTTTTAATTTCTGTTTGATAGGACTCGATATCAATGGCCTCATTTTGCATCATCCTCGGATTTCCAATCAGGACGATTTTATCCCCCACTTTTGCGCGAATGCCATAGCCTCCGAATGCTCTGAATTTTTCAGGCTCAGAAAGAGTTAGTCCTTTATCTCGTGAGGCATTAACGATGGCTTTTCCCAAAGGATGTTCTGAACCATACTCAGCGCTGGCGGCCAGTAGTACTATTTCCTCAGTTGAATAATCTTTCAGAGGGATTACATCAGTCACTTCTGGTTCACCACGGGTAATGGTACCGGTTTTATCAAGTACAACAATGTTTACACGGCCGGCAGACTCTAGTGTTTGACTATTTTTAAAAAGAATCCCATTTTCTGCACCTTTTGATGTGCCGACCATAATGGCAGTTGGTGTAGCCAGTCCAATGGCACAGGGACAAGCAATAACAAGCACAGCAATGGCTTTCATCATGGCACTCGTCCAGCCAATCTCTGTTATATAAACCCATCCAAGGAAAGTAAACAAGGCAATCCCAATAATGATGGGGACAAAATATTTTCCGATTTCGTCTGTCAGTTTCTGAATGGGTGCTTTGCTTCCTTGAGCCTCTTGTACCAGACGGATAATTTGTGCCAGGGTCGAATTTTTTCCAACCTTTGTTGCTTCGAATTTTATTAAGCCTTCTCTGTTGATGGTTGAACCGATTACTTCATCACCAGGTCCTTTGATGACTGGCATGGATTCGCCGGTAATCATGGATTCCTCTATGGCGGAACGTCCTTCACTTATAATCCCATCTACCGGCACTTTCTCACCTGGACGGACAACAACAGTGTCTCCGATCACAACCAGTTCAATGTTTACAACTTCTTCAACGCCATTTCTCACAACAGTCGCCGTTTTAGCACGCAATCCCATTAAAGCTTTTAATGCTTCCGATGTTTTTCCTTTTGCACCAGCTTCCAGGTATTTTCCAACACGAATCAAGGTAATGATTGCTGCTCCGGTTTCGAAATAAACATTGGTGCTATGAATTACTCCAATGGTCACTAAAAGGCTGGAAAAATAGGCTACCGATGATCCCAGCATAATAAGTACATCCATGTTTGCTCTTCCAAAACGCAAACTATTGAATGCACCAACATAAAATTGCCAGCCGACCACAAACTGGACAATGGTGGCTGCAAAAAGCATGACATACAGGTCGTAATTAAACCCGACCAATTTAAAATCGCGGGCCATACTGAAAATGATAAGTGGAACCGTAAAAAGTAGTCCAAGGATCATTCGGTTTTTTTGCTTTTGCAGCTCCGAGGAACGCATCTTAGCTTCTACATCTTCCATTTCTTCAGCGGTATCCGCCTCAACCAGATCAAAGCCTGCCTTGCGAATGGCACTTGCCAGTTCGGCAATACTTGTCATTCCGGGAATATATTCTAAAGTAGCACGTTCGGTGGTATAACTTACATTTGCAGTAAGTACACCATTCATTTGGTTCAGTATTTTTTCTAACAAAATAACATCGGTGTGATCTTGCATACCGGTTATTGGTAGCTCTGTTTTTCCAATAGCAACACCATAACCAACTTGCTTAACACTGGCTATGATTTCCTTTACTCCAAGTTCATCAGGATTAAAAACGACCGTCAGTTTTTCACTGGCAAAATCAACATGAGCATCCGATATACCAGACAATTTGTTTACCCTGGATTCAATAGCCAAAGCACAATTGCTGCAGGATAGCCCTGTTACAGGCATGATGACCTTTTTAGGATGACTCATTTTGCTAATATAAAAAATATGTATTTTTCAAGTACTTGATTAAAATTGTTTTAAACAATAAATATAAGTGAAAGATGTAACAATTTTCAATTCTAATGTAATAATTTTCTGTTTTAAAATACTCATCTTTGATATGCACTATTATTTGCAAAAAATAGTTTTAAATACTTAACAATCTGTATATTGTCAAATATAAAGTGATGTTATATAACCCTGAATTTCATCCTTTTTCAGAATGAAGAAAGCTATTTCTATTTTAAAAAAGACCTTAAAAGTAATTTTATGGGTAATAATCGGTTATATATTATTACTGCTACTAGTTGCTGCGCTTATACAAATTCCTGCTATTCAGTTGAAAGTGGCTCATTTTGCCACTTCCTACATCAGCGACAAAACACATACTAAGGTTGAGTTAAAAAAAATAAATATCCACTTTCCAAAATCAATTGTAATTGAAAATCTGTATCTGGAAGATCTTCAAAAAGATACATTAATCTTTGCTGGACAAATCAAAGTGGACATTAACTATAAAGACCTCTTCAATAACAAGATAAGCATAAATTCCCTGGCTTTCAAAGAGGTCGTTCTAAATCTAAGCCGGCCGGAAAATGATTCCCTTTTCAATTATAATTTTCTGCTTACAGCTTTTAGTGATACGACAAAGCAAAAAAAGAAAACCTCCCCGTGGACCTTTAGCATGGACAACGTCCAAATGAAAAACATCCGCCTTCATTTGAACGATCAATTTGGAGGAATGGATGTCTCGGCCAATCTGAAACAGTTTAAGTTGAAAGGTGCCACCATTGATTTAGAAAAGCAGTTGGTACATCTGGATCTGATTGCTTTGTCAAAAAGCGCTATTCAATACAGTAAAAAGGATAGCCTTGCTTCTGATACAATCCCCTCCAGTATAAAAAAACCGATGGTGAAAAATAACTGGAAAGTTTCCGTAAAAGAAATTGATTTGAAGGAAAACAAACTGGCTTATACCATTGAAAACAAGCTAAAATTAAAGAACACATTTGATCCGTCCCATCTGATATTCAGACAAGTCACACTAAAAGCGAGTGATTTACTTTATTCTTCAGATCTCACAAAACTATCAATTACTGAATTTTCGGCAGTCGATCAAAACGGTTTTGCGATTTCAAATTTCGAAACGGATTTCAGAATGGAGCCGCATTCCATCAGTGCAAAAAAGATTAGGGCTAAAACACCGAATTCCTCCATTGAGGCTGATTTGATACTTAAATATGGTTCATTGGCCACCATGATGGATTCCTTGCAAAATTTAAGCATTCAAGTGAATATGAGAAAGCTGACTATTAACAATTTAGATATACTTTATTTTAGTCCGCTTCTTGCCAAACAATCTTTTTTTAAAAATAATCAAACGAACACTACAGCCTCCGGAACAATCAGTGGAACACTCAATAATCTGATTGGAAAAAAGCTGGTCATTCATATAGGTCAAAACACCAGCATAAAAACCGATTTCAGTATAAAAGGGTTACCTGACTTTAAAACAGCGGTATTTCATTTTCCAAATCTGAGTATTACTTCGAGTCAAAAAGACTTAGTCCTGATGGCTGGTCCTTCCCTACCACATAGCATAGAGCTTCCAGAAAACATCGCATTGCAAATTGATTTTAAGGGACAAATGAAATCCTTTAAAACGACAGTTGGTTTGAAAAGTAGCTTTGGCACCGCTGATCTTTTTGCGTCAATTGATTCCAAAGAGCGATTTAATAGCAAAGTCAGCTTCCACCAGTTTGATCTTGGCAGACTGCTTAAGAATAGGGATATGTATGGCCCTGCCACTTTAACGGCAGAAGCAAATGGTCAGGGTCTTGATTTGAAAACAATCCAGGCAAAAATAAAGGCCGAAGTGTCAGAAATATATTTGAATAAATACAACTATCACAATCTGAAGGTCGATGGACAGATTGCTGGCCGGGAATTCCAGGGAAAAATCAATCTGAATGACTCCAACGCTGTCTTTGAATTTGATGGTCTGGTCAATATGAATCCCAATCAGGAATATTATAAATTTCGTTTAAATTTGAAAGGTGCCAATCTACAAAAACTGCATTTCACAAAAACAGATACCCGTATTGGTTTGAATGCAGTGGCAGATTTGAAAGGCAATTCGGCAAAAAATATTAACGGAAAAGCCGGCATAACAAATATCCAGATAACACATGAAGGCAAAAAATACAAGCTCGATTCTTTTTTGATGGCGTCTATCAACGAACCGAAAAAGAGCGAATTAATAGTTAAAAGTGCGCTGATTGGCGTTAAATATTCCGGGAATATATCGCCTACCAGTCTGACAGCTGAACTCTCCGCTTGGATCAACCGCTATTTTCCCATCTCAAAATCAGCAAAAAGCAAAAAAACCTCTGAATATCAGCATTTTAATTTTGAGATTCAGCTTCACAACCATCCCATCATTTCAGAAGTCTTTTTACCACAATTAAAGGAGTTTGAACCTGGACTGATTCAAGGAAGTTTTGATAGTCAGAAAAGCGAACTTCTTTTGAATGCTAAAATGAATAAAATCGTTTATGGTACAACGGTGATAAACGATTTAGCACTGGACGTCCATTCAGATATCTCAGCCTTGAACTATAAAATGTCCACGAGTTCCATTTTAAACACCCAGGTCAAATTTGACAACCTATTGGTAGAAGGCAAACTGGCTGAACAACGTATTTTTGCCAATATATCTTCCATTGATCAAAAACAGAATAAAAAACTTTTGATCCGTTCACAGATCGTGATGGATAAAGACAACTACAAAATTACGCTTGACCCTGCCGCATTCTACCTCATGAATGACCGGTGGGACCTGGCAGCAGATAATTATATTAAAGTCGGAAAACAAGGATTTCTGATCCATCATTTTAATATCAATAAAGCCGGAAGTGAAATAAATATCACCTCCGTCAATGACAAATTCAAGGATGACCTGAGCATTGGAATCAAAAATTTCAATCTGGATGACATTTCCAGAATCATTGAGAAAGATACCAGTCTTGTAAAAGGGAAAGTGGATGGTCATGTGCTGCTTAAAAGTGTGAATAACACCTATGGCATTATTGCAGATGCACAAATCAGCAATCTGATTTTTCGTGAAGTTCCCATTGGAAATTTATCCGTGAAGGCAGACAATGCCAGAGCCGAACGATTTGATATCGCTGTCAGTTTATCCGGAGCTGAAAACAACCTGACTGCAAATGGATTTTATATTCCCAACGGTGGAGATCATTCGATAAATATAAAAGCAGTGATTCAATCACTTTCCATGAAAACCGTGAAAGCCTTTTCCATGGGACAAATAACGGATGCATCAGGAACTCTTTCCGGTGATTTTTTGGTTGTAGGCAGCACCACCACTCCCGAAATAACCGGCGAAATGGTATTCAATAATGCCTTTATCACACCAGCCATACTTAACAACCGTCTGGAATTAAAGCATGAAACTATTCAGGTTAAAAATGATGGTATTTATTTTAAGTCTTTTACCCTCTTAGACAACAAACAGCACGCTGCCAAAATTGATGGCGTCGTTAAAATGAAGAACTTTCAGGATTTCATTTTTGATCTGCAGGTCAATTCTCAAGACTTTTTATTATTCAATTCGACGGCTAAAAACAATAAGGAATTCTTTGGTAGAATGGTTCTTGACAGCAAAATAAACATACATGGGCCAATGACACTTCCAGTAATCAATGCCAGAATAAAAATGAAAAATGGGTCCAATTTCACCTTTGCAGTACCCGAAGATAAGTTGACATCAGATAAAGGTGAAGGAGTTGTAGATTTTACCAATACAACAGAGCCAAATTCCATTCTGGAAGGAACAGTTAAAAAAGTCCAGACAAAATCAGCTTTTACCGGATTTGATCTTTCCTCCATTATCGAGATAGACAAGCAAGCAACACTGCAATTATTGATGGATCCTGCATCGAGTGATTCCCTCGTTGTGAGAGGCGAAGCGGCTTTAAGTTTTAGTATTGATCGTAGTGGAAAAATGAGCCTCACCGGCACATACAATGTAAATGAAGGCAGTTACCTTGTTTCCCTGGAATCTGTCATCAAAAGAAGATTTGACATAGAATCAGGCAGTACCATCACTTGGAATGGAGATCCTTTGGATGCCGACATTTCCATCAATGCCATCTATCTGGTTCGGGCAGCTCCTGTTGATTTAGTGGCAGATCAGATGATTGGATTGAGTGATGCCGATGTAAACGCGTATAAACAACGTTATCCGTTTTTAGTTTACCTAAAACTTCGGGGTAAAATGATGAAACCCGAAATCAGCTTTGAGATTAGACTGCCAGCTGAAGAAAAAGGCATATTAAATGGTGCAGTCAATGCCAAACTGACGCTTCTGAATGAAGATCCGTCCGCGTTAAATAAGCAGGTATTCGCTCTATTGGTTTTAGGTCGATTCATTCAGGAAAATCCATTGCAGACTGAAACAAGTGGTGTTTCATCGGCAGCCCGAGCCACAGTGGGTAAATTATTATCGACACAATTAAATCAGCTAAGCTCTAAAATGATACCTGGAGTGGAATTGAATTTTGATGTTCAATCGTATGATGAATATAAAACTGGTGGTGCCCAGGGTAGAACACAAGTAGATATTGGTGTAAAAAAGCAACTTTTTAATGACCGGTTAAGTGTTCAGGTGGGTGGCATGGTCGATGTGGAAGGCGATAGAGCCAAACAAAATTCTGCCAGTAATATCACCAGTGATGTCACTTTGGAATACAAAATCACAAAAGATGGCCGCTACCGGTTGAAAGGTTTCAGACACAACCAATACGAAGGTATTCTGGAAGGTCAGTTGGTAGAAACCGGAGCCGGTGTAGTGTTTGTGCGTGATTTCAATAAATGGAAATACTTTTTCAGAGCTCCAAGAGTCAGAGGTGAAACAACGAAAAGAAAAAACAAAAATGAGACAGTCAATAATAAATAAAATTTATTTACTCCTCGTAGGGCTGTTTTTGGCGGCATGCAGTGGAACCAGGCATTTACCGGCAGGCGAAAAGCTTTATACGGGAGCGGTAATAAAAATAGAATCAACTGATCATATCAGCAACAAAGGCTTAATAAAGACAGTTGCAAAAAATGCCATACGCCCCCTACCCAACAAGTCTTTTTGGGGTATGCGCCCAAAACTTTGGATGTACATGAAATCTGAAAAATCCCCTAAGAAAGGATTAAATAAATGGTTTAATAAAAACGGGGAATCACCTGTATTACTGAGTCAGGTAAAGCCAGCATCTACCTCTGCCATTATTGATGCCAAATTTTTTAATATTGGGATATTCAATAGCACGACGGAATATCGGATTGTTGAAAAAAAGCATACAGCAAAAGTGATTTACATCAGTCACATCCATGCGCCGTTTATCCTCAAAGAGGTGAGTTATTCCATTTCAGATGATAGTATAAGCCATATACTTCAGACTGATACAGAAAAATCTTTACTGAAACCAGGTGACATGTATAACCTTGATTTGTTAAAAGCAGAACGATTACGCATCGATGTCATTCTGAAAGATAAAGGATATTTCTATTTCAGTCCTGATTATTTGCTTTTTAAGGCAGATACTTCTGAAGTCAATCACACCATATCTTTCAGAGTGACCCTGAAAGAAGATACCCCAGAGAATGCCCTCACGCCCTATCGCATCAACAGGGTCATCATCGACCAGGATTATTCATTGAATACGGACAGTTTACGCAGAAAAAGAGACACCATACCGTTTCAAAACTGCTTGTTTCTGGGTAAAGAAACAGAAAAAACCATCAAACCGGGCATCATTTTAAGATCGGTCTATTTAAGAAAAAACGAGTTATATTCCAGAGAGAACCACAACATCACGCTCAACCGATTAATGTCAATGGGAAGTTTCAAGTTTGTGAGTGTCAAATTCATGGAAAGTGACACCCTCGCTCCCGGATTTCTGGATGTCACTATTTTAATGACTCCCATGACCAAACGTACTTTCAGGGCTGAAATCGATTTTGTTTCAAAATCAAACAATTTCATGGGTCCACGTATGGATTTCAGCTATCTGAACAGAAATACCTTTCATGGAGCAGAATTATTGAATTTGAATTTAGCCGGATCGTTTGAGGGGCAGTTGGGTGGAAATAACTTATTATCTTATACACTATCACCTCAGGTAGAATTAAACTTTCCGGGAATTCTGATTCCCTTTAGAATAATACGGACTAAAAGCTTGTATTCGCCCAAAACCCACTTCTCACTTTCCTATAATTATATGAGAAGGGTCAACTATTTTGACATGCAGACCTCTGAGTTCACCTATGGTTTTAAGTGGAAGAAAAATATCATAAAAGAACAAGAGCTCAATCCAGTCACGATCAGTTATGCTTCCCTGACAAACAAATCAACAGTATTCACAAACTTACTTGCAGCCAACCCATTATTGAAAAAAAGCTATGAAGAGCAATTTATTGCCGGAGGAAACTACTCCTTCAGTTTCAATGAACAACTGGGGCCAGATAAAAAATTGCAATACTATCTACATACCACAGCAGAAGCTGCTGGAAATGTGATATCATTGGCCAAGGTAATAACAGGTGAGAAAATAGCATCGAACAATTCTTCTAAACTGTTTGGATCAGCCTATTCACAATATGCCAAATTGAGTGTAGACGGACGTGCTTATTATACATTTGCAGACAAGAATAAACTGGCCATCAGGCTTTTTGCGGGTGCAGCCAAACCTTATGGAAACTCATCTGTCTTGCCTTACAGCAAACAATTCTTTAGTGGAGGGCCAAACAGTGTCCGTGCTTTTCCCATCAACTCCTTAGGTCCTGGTAAGTATCACCAGATTACAAATAAAACTGGATTCCTTCAGCTTGGAGGCGATTTGAAGCTGGAAACAAATGCTGAATATCGGTTTAATATCTATAAATTCTTCAAAGGCGCCTTATTTGTCGATGCAGGAAATGTATGGCAATTGCAATCAAACACTGCCCTATCGATTCAGCCCTTTTCCTTCTCCACTTTTGCAGACGAAATAGCAGTCGGTGCTGGAATCGGTTTTAGAATAGACGTGACCTTTTTTATTCTGCGTTTTGATTTGGCTTCACCAATGAGAAAACCATGGTCGGAAGGAAGCAGCAAATGGGTTGTCAATCAGATTGATTTTGCAGATCCTTCCTGGAGAAAGGATAATTTGGTTTTAAATGTGGCCATAGGCTATCCGTTTTAATCCAAATTGCTTTTCCGAAAATGTGTAAAGAATGTAACATTTTTTAAAAACTATATAAAACATATTTGTCTGTTTGTAAGTAATTTAGTTCACAATATAATCCATAAAATCATGAAAGAGAAAAATGAAAAAAACGACCGGCAGGCCACTACGGCAAGCAAGGACTTAAATGGATATCCTGTGTATCCTCCCGAAGAAGATATTTACATACAAGCTTTAAAAGAAAGTACGATTTCCACTGAGGCAATTTCTAAAATAAAGGTATCAAAAGAAGAGGAAATTGTAGAAATTGATACAGTTAAAGATCTGTCAGATATCGACTTAGATATACCCGGTTCAGAATTGGATGACGAACAGGAAATCATAGGCAATGAAGATGAAGAAAATAACTATTACAGTTTAGGCGGCGATGATCACAATGATCTCGACGAAGATAAAGCTGAATAAAAGTCATTTATTAATAACTGAAAAAATGAAAAATATTAAAAAAGTATTGATTGCGCTTGATTATGATCAAAGTGCGAAACAAGTAGCTGAACAAGGGTTTTCAATGGCTAAAGCAATGGGAGCTGAAGTTATATTGCTGCATGTCATAACTGATATGGTTTATTACGCTTCTACAGAATATTCACCAATAGTCGGTTTTACGGGTTTCATGGATCAAAGCCTCATGCAATTAGATACGAAAGAAGGTCTTGAAAAAGCAACACTCCAATTCCTTGAAAAATTCAAAAAACACCTTGGTGATGAAGACATTCAAACAGTTGTCAAAAATGGTGATTTCTCTAAAACAATTTTGCAAACGGCAAAAGACCTGCATGCCGATGTTATTGCCATAGGTACTCACAGCCGTAAATGGTTGGAAGATGTAGTGATGGGAAGTGTTACCCAGGAAGTATTGCATCACACGACCATTCCATTGTTTATCATTCCTACAAGAAAAAAGGACTAAACGGGTAAATAAGCAGCTTTGGAAACATTGTTGGATAAACAAGGATCGTTTTGTTCAGGAATCACCGACAATAAACGATAATGTATGAGACTTGTTGATAATAATAGGGTATTTTTGCTTTAATTTGTATAAATATGTAATAAACCTCTCATGAAAGTGGAAAAGAAGAAACCAACGGTATCTTCAAAAGAAAAATCAGCTGAAACTTACAGGTTTCCAATAGTCGGTATTGGTGCATCTGCAGGCGGTTTGGAAGCTTTTGAGCAATTTTTAAGTAAAGTACCTGAAAACAGCGGAATGGCTTATGTTGTGATTCAGCACCTGGATCCTACTCAAAAAGGCATGCTTCCGGAATTGCTTCAGCGAATTACCAAAATGAAGGTTTTTCAGGTAAAAGACCGAATGGTTGTAAAGCCAAACTGTGTCTATGTCATACCTCCCAATAAAAGTATGACGATACTGAAGGGCGTGCTTCGTTTATCTAAACCAATTGAAGAAAGAGGTTTACGTCTTCCTA
>Ga0209125_1001610_pt1 | contig 20286 bp, 17 predicted proteins | sample BarGraIncub1131A_FD_184503 | JGI IMG/M metagenome (GOLD analysis project Ga0209125, IMG submission 184503) | Arctic peat soil microbial communities from Barrow, Alaska - Barrow Graham LP Incubations 11-31A (SPAdes) (version 2) | ecosystem: Environmental > Terrestrial > Soil > Wetlands > Peat...
GAACCAGTAAAATCAATGATGGTCGATTCAACCCCTACTTCGCAACTTCCACCCTCGATTACGCCATCGATGCGTTCTTCCAATTGGTCCAGGACGTCACGGGCGGTCGTGGGGCTGACGCGGCCAAACAGATTCGCACTCGGTGCCGCAAGCGGAAACGCGCAGGCGCACAGAAGTTCCTGTGCCACAGGATGCGCAGGCACCCGCACCGCCACTGTAGGAGCTCCCGCAGTCACCAGGTCAGGAACAATATCACGCTTCGCAAATACCATGGTCAAAGGCCCTGGCCAGAATGCATCTGCAAGAATTTTGGCTTTTTCTGGCACGAATTGAACCAAGGAGTCCAATGAATCCGCGCTCGCAATATGGATGATCAAGGGATCGAACCAGGGGCGTTTTTTTGCCTCGAATATTTTCGCAACAGCCTTGGGAGACAAAGCATTGGCGGCCAGACCGTAAACAGTCTCGGTCGGCATGCCCACGATACCGTCGTGGGCCAAAATTTCGGCGGCCTGGGCAACAGTCAAGTACATGTACAACTCCACGGGAATGGCCAAATATAGAAATTCACAATTTTCGTAGAATATAGACAGGCGGATTCGATGGAATGCAAAAGAACCAACCTCAACACGAACAACACCAAGTCTCGTCAATCTCCGCAAAGCAATGCACAATGTCAGGTTGCGCTCGGGATTGCAGTCGAAGCGACCTAGATCTCTGTAGGATTTCGGATGTAGATTAGCGATGATGTTTAAAACATTGAAGTTCACAATCGAAACGAATCCGTTGACCTAATTCACAGAAACGCCTTATATGCAAGTTTTGCAGATCGACACACCCTTCGGCATTCTGGAGCTCATGCTCAACAGAAAGAACCTCGTTGCTGCCGCATTTCTCGATCAGTCCCAACTACTGGGCAGCATTTGCATGACCTTCCAGGAATTTATGTGCAACGAATGGTTACTTGCACCCCAGGGCAGTGAGTTTCAGCAACGCGTATGGCAAGAGTGCCGAAAGATTCCCTGGGGTCAAACACTCAGTTACGGTGAACTCGCAGAGCGCATCGGCGCTCCCCATGCATCACAGGCAGTGGGATCAGCTTTAGGACACAACCCTATCGCTCTTTTGATTCCATGTCACCGCGTCATCCAAAAAAATGGCTCCCTCGGCGGATATCGCTGGGGAACCAATCGGAAACAGGACATTTTAGACTGGGAAAGGCATTACCCCCATTTGCAATGGAAGCCTACATAAAGGTCTTCACCTTCTTCGTCTGCGTACGCAAATAGATCCAGGAACAAGTAATCGCTATCCCAGGAATCATCTTCACGCAACTGCTCAGGGTCTTTCGCAAATTCTTCAGGAGTTACGCCACGCTCTTCGAGTTCCAAACGGAATGAATCGGAAAGATAAACACTCTCCTCATTGCGCGACACGAACAATACGTGGGGGCAATAGTCTTCGACCACGGGCTTGCCACAAACGGGGCAATGTAGCTGTGGTTTAGGCTCTTTTTCACAGGTAATCGTGACCATTCGGGTATCGGAGACAATATCGTCGTGACAGCTGCATTCATCGCCACATTCATCGTCGCAGTCACAATCTTCGCCACATTCACAATCGTGAGCATGTTCTTCATCATCGGGAGTGAAGCAAATTTCAAACCAGGCGCGCAATTCTGACAAGGGGTGATCTTTCAAGGATTCCGGCATTGGATCCTGGAAAAGTTCTTCCGTTGCGTTCCAAAGAAGCTCAAATGCTTGATCAGCCTCTTCGGCATCCTCGATATCAAGGACCATCGCGTAGCCTTCGAATTCATCTTCGGCGCAGTCTGTTCCAAAATAAACTTCGCCATTTTCTACATCCGCAAAGGCGAAAAGCGGGGTATTTGCTGCAGGCTCAAGTTCCCAGCCGTCTTCAGCCAGAACCCACAGCGGCTTGGTCCAAGCGAAGGCAAAATCAGCAAAATCACCCTGTTCATTAGTTACATCACGGAGAAGCTCCGTACCAGCCTGTTCAGACCACTTCTGCATGACAACTTCGAGTTCTTTCTTATCCATCGTGTTCTCCTTTTTCCCAAAGATACAACTCCGACATCTCAGAAGCATTGCGATAAGACAACAAATTCATGTCCAATGCGCCAGACCTTTCCTAAATTACCCCTACCATGGCTAGAATCATTATCCGTTCTTTACTATTTCTGCTGGTACTTTACCTAGTTGGCAAGTTGTTTTTAGAGAACAACGGCCTTCTAAAGCAGTTCCAGATCCAACGGAAAAATACCGAAGTGGAACAGAGCATCGACGCCTTGGAGCAGGTCCTGCAACAAAAAAAAGAGGAGCGCAGTCGGCTCCTCCGTGATACATTGTATTTAGAACAGCTAGCCCGGACCAAGTACGGCATGTCAAGGCGCGGCGAAATAATCTTTCAGTTTTTGCCGCCTCAAGATTCTTTGAAGAACGACAATACCCATCCGCCGACATTGGATGGCGAATCGAAATAAGGTGTCGCGATCAGACGCCCATTAGCCTCGGAGTCACCCACCTTTTGCCAAAGCAGCTCCATCTGCCCAGACTGGGTCAGTGCCGATTTGTGCAGGATGAGCGGGGCTTGGGTTTGCGCATCAGTGAGCTGAAAGAAGCGATTGTACACATCTTCGGTTAGCTCAAACTGCGTCCTGCCAAACATAGCCATGGCACCCTCAGTTCCTGTAATCACCTTCCCTTCGCGGTTGATGACCAGAAGGAATGGCCCCTGATGGGCAATCGCAACCTCTTGGCTTGCTGCCCGTAGAATTTCTTGGTACATCGACGCTTCGAGGGTTTCTGGGGAAACCTGGGTTTGCCGCAGATAGCGCAAGGCATCTACCTCACGAATCCGACGTGGACCCGAACCAATACGTTCAAAAGGGAGCCTTCCCTGATCGAGCCAGTTGATCACGGTCTGGGAAGAAACTTGAAATAATTTTGCTAAATCGCCGGTGGTGAGCATAAGGCCCTCCAAACTCAAAAACCACTACAGACATCTTAACACAAAAATTCAAAGAATGACAAGAGAAATCCACTCAAAACACAAAATATTTGCGAAATGCCCGTTTTTAGCGAAATTCGTTAATTCAGAGCTTTACCAGTTGGGTATAAGCGGACCCATGATACTCGCAACAGCCTGGGATGCAATTCCTTCTTTACGCCCGGTAAATCCCAGTTTTTCAGTTGTGGTCGCTTTTATTCCAACTTGACGGGCATCCACACCCAGAATCCTAGCGATATTGCGTTGCATTTCATCCTTATGCGGATTCACTTTAGGACGTTCGCAGATCACGACTGCGTCAATATTGACAAGAGTGAAACCACCCCGTTCCAGCTGTTCCCGCACCTTGCCCAGCAAAAGAAGACTGTCGATTCCTTTAAAGGTCGGATCATTGTCCGGAAACCAGGTACCAATATCTCCGAGCCCCATGGCGCCCAGCAATGCATCACAAATGGCATGGACAAGTACATCAGCATCGCTATGTCCAAGCAAACCGGTTTCGTGTGGAATATCGACTCCGCCGATAATACACTTACGACCTAGAACGAGCTGATGCACATCAAAGCCTATTCCACAGCGTGTCACTAATTGCATAAAGACTCCTTAGGGCCGATTTCCGTAACCAAGCATAATCCGGAAGCGCTCCAGATCGTCTGGAGTTGTCACCTTGTCATTCCAGACATTGCCGGAGACAATACCGACACCAATGCCAAAATGTTCGAGAATCGATGCTTCATCGGTCGGAACAAAAGGCAAGGTTTCGTTCAAGATACGCGCATAGCAGTTTTCAAGGATACTGACCTCGCAGGCTTGCGGCGTCTGGGCCAGCCATACAGTACTGCGGTCGATGGTCTGAGTAACATGGCCATTGGATACCACCTTCACAGTATCATTGACAGATTTAGCTACGATGCACGCTTCATGCTGCACACGCTCAAGAACCGCGTCAATGATGGTATCCGACAGAAATGGACGGGCGACATCATGGACCAAAACCCAACGGATGTGTTCCGAAAGTGCGCGAACCCCGCATTGGACAGACTGCCAACGTTCTAACCCGCCTTCCACGATAATGACATCGGTTCCTTCCAACTCCTGTTCAAAATGAGCTCGCCAGTCCGTAGGCACCACTAGCACAACTTCGCCGATACCAGGATGCTCAAGGAAGGTATCAAGGCTATGACGCCACAGGGGGCGCCCACCCAGCTCCAGCATCTGTTTGGGCACGGACCCACCCATTCTCAGCCCTAGTCCCCCAGCAGGAAGTACGACGGCAAAACCTGATATACTATTTCTTTCTTCTGTTTGATTCACTGACATGATGCAAAAATACATCCAGAATGGACTAGCAACCTGATTGCCTTTGCTTCTCGACAATTCTATTTTAGAAATATGAATACGTCGATTCCCCGAGTTATTACAAGCGCTGACGGGCTCCGCATAGCCAAGGACATCGTTCTTGTCGCTCCACGCTCTCTGATTGCGGTTCCTCGGTTAAGCCATGCGGACTTCATGGATTACCGGTCGAGGATTGAACACCTCTAATCTTTTTTTGCTAGATTCCTTCAATCCACTTTTGGAGGAAGTATGAAAAGATTTGTGAGTTTCATTTTTGGCGCCTTGCTTTTCTTCGGATGTTCGAATAGCAAGGATCTTGGCGCAGCAGACACAAGCGATCAGAGCTCAAAATTCTATGGAGCAAAAGTTGCGGTAAACGCAACAAGCTTGCCCACATGCGACAGCACGAAGCTTGGTCAGCTTTTTTATACGATCGCAGAGGAGCAATTCCATTTTTGCAGTGAACTAGGCTATTCCGTAATCGATCTCCAGGGCAAAAATGGCACAAATGGCACGTCAGGCACATCTGGAATCAATGGAAACCAAGGTGCTGATGGTGCAGGCTGCTCGATCACGGGTACTGCAGCTGTCAAAACAATCACCTGCGGAACGACTACTGCTACAGTAAAGGACGGTGAATCCTGCACTGTTGCCCAGACAGCGGAAGGTTATGATCTGACCTGCGGAAAGACCACTGTTAGCCTTTATAATGGTTTAGATGGAATGGATGGTTTGAATGCCGTAAACTGTACGGTAAGTGATAACGGTATGGGAAAGCTGACAGAGTCTTGTGCAACCGACACCGTCACTTGGCCCAAGGCTCTTTGCAATAATGTGGCCTACGACCCCAACGCCTATAGCTGTTCAGGCACCACACTGACTGCACTCGCTAGCTCTGTTGCTTGCAGTGGCACATTCATTGACCCTGTCCACTTTAAATGCGACAACAATGTGGTTGTCCCCATTGCACAGATCCAAACTACGAACTTATGTCTGGGAGTCACCTATACCCCTGCGACACAGATCTGCGACTCACGGGACGGACATCTATACACCTATGCAACGCTTGGCGCTCAGACCTGGATGACGCAAAACTTGAATTACCTTGCCAATTCAGGTACAGGAAATTGGTGCTACGGGAACGTCGCAAGCAACTGCACAACATATGGTCGGCTTTACAACTGGGCTGCAGCCCGCGATGTTGCCCAGTCCTACAATACCACAACTCTAGGCGGTGGCGATAGCAAAATCCAGGGCGTTTGCCCTTCTGGGTGGCACCTAGCTAACCAGAGCGAGTGGAATGTACTGCTGGCCAACTGGGCTACTTATTCAACTGCGTTCAAAGCACAGAGTGCAGGAGAATGGTTTAACAACCAAACAATATTCGACAACGTAAACATTCGTGGCTACTACCACGCATCCACTGAAAATAGTCCCACAGGAAATGTTCGCTTTTTCTATACAGCCTCAGATGGCTCATTGGCTACTGACGGATACTTCAAGACAAATGCAAACTCAATCCGTTGCATTCAGAACTAATCGCAAAAAAAAAAGACCAGCTCTGCGGAGCTGGCCTTTTTTTTAGGATCAACCCTTACTTTTTCTTGCCTGTCGACTTGGATTTGAGAGCCTTATCGACGATGGCGGGCAGTCCCTGGCCAAAATCCACATTGGTCTTCTTACCTAACAAGAGTCCACGCATTTTCATGGGTAAACCAAAGCAACGGATAAATCCGGTGGCATCTTTCTGGTCGTAGGTGTCCACATCAGAGAAGCCGCCGAGGTCAGCGTCATAAAGGCTAAATGGGCTAGTAAATCCAGCAGGGATGATATTACCCTTGTAGAGCTTCAAGCGCACCTTGCCGGTAACCACCTTCTGGGTTTCATTGACAAAGGCATCGAGAGCCTGACGCAGGGGTGTAAACCATTCGCCGTTGTACACCAAAAGGGCATAGGTCTGCGAAAGTCTTTGCTTCTCGGCCAAGGTTACTTTGTCGAGAACGATGGACTCGAGGCATTCATGCGCCTTGTAGAGGAGGGACCCACCTGGAGTTTCATAGACGCCACGGCTCTTCAAACCAACCAGACGGTTCTCGACGATGTCAAGTAGTCCACAAGCATGTTCACCACCGATTTTATTCAGGGTGTTGATCATCTCGACGGCATCCATTTTCTTTCCGTCAACCGCAACAGGAGTTCCTTTCACAAAGTCAATCGTGACATAGCCTGGCTTATTGGGGGCCTTCTCGAAGGTGTTCGAGAGCTTTAGCATATCATAGCTGTGTTCTTTGTCTGGATACTCGAGAATTCCACCTTCGTGGGACAGATGCCAGAGATTGCCATCTTCGGAATAAATTTTCTTTTTGGAAACGGTGATGGGGATCTTGCGCTGCTGCGCGTAGTCGATCGCATCTTCACGGCTATGGAGGGTCCAAAGAGGATCCTTCCAAGGAGCAATGACAGTAAGGCGAGGATTCATGGCGGCATAGGTGAGCTCAAAGCGCACCTGATCATTGCCCTTGCCAGTGGCTCCATGGGAAACAGCGTCAGCGCCTTCTTTTTCGGCGATCAGTACCTGGTGTTTGGCAATCAAGGGACGGGCAAAGGAAGTACCGAGCAGGTAGGTATTTTCATACTTGGCACCGGCACGCATGGTTGGCCATACGTAATCTTCCATGAACTCTTTGCGCAAATCCAATACGTAGCACTTGGAGGCACCTGTTGCGAGAGCCTTCTTAGTCAAAGCCTCTGCATCACAGTCACCTTGGCCGAGGTCCGCAGCAAAGGCGATCACTTCGCAGTGGTAATTTTCAATGAGCCAAGGAATGATAACGGAAGTGTCGAGTCCGCCAGAATAGGCAAGAACAACTTTTTTCACTTTCTTAGGTGCAGCCATGGAAACCTCGGGGGAATGTATGTTTCAGCCCGAAATATAGGAAACCTTGGCTACATCGCTTAAGGTTTAGTAGGGAGTGCCCATAGCGCCGGATTATCCCGGTCTTCCCAGCGGGACTTGGCGAGATTTAGCCACTGGTCCAGGGCCTGGAGGGCGGCGGTATCCTTACGCTCCTCAAGGGGTTTGCGGCTCTGTTCCATGACCGACAGATAGTCACGAGCTTCTTTGAGCATGGCAAAGCATAAGTAGAGCGAGAATATGACAAAACACGTCTGGTATTCTGCTGTAGGAGATGGAAAATCACTGCGAAAAAAGGCTTCTTTGTTAAACTCTAAAGCCTTTTGCAAGGAAAGCGTGTCGTCTTTACCCGCTTGGCGTTCGAGCAAGGCAATCCGCAGCCAATAGTTGGCCCGTTTATACATGGAAAAAGGCGCTTTGCTTGCCGCTTCTACTGACGCTCTCTGGTCGGCAAGGCGGTATGTCAAAATTGCAATTTCAAGTGGCCGCGGGCAAATAAAATAGTCGACCTCACCAGGAACCAGAGTGTCCTGAATCAACTTGCGGGCAGCCCAAGTATCACGGATCTCGGACATAATTCCTGGTGAAATCTGGCTCTGAACAAATTGACGCTTGGTCATATTGAACTGCACAAAGTCCTTCTTGTCAGGACTGGCAAACAGGCACCGAGGACAAACCGCTACTGCAACTGAGAGGTAATTCAGAGGCATATACTTGCCAATCGAAAAGTATACCGGAGCAAGAAAGGCGTCAGAACGAATGACTAAAGAACTCGCCCGTAATTCATTGTGCTTAATTCCCTTACTGCGGCAACTCGGGCAACCCAGATCAATTGTAAATACAGGTGATTCCAAAATCTGCACTGGTTTTTGCGCAGGGACAACCTTGGGCAAGGTGACTACCGCAGGATTAAAGTCCGAAGCAAGAATTTGATTGCGTACATCCTGAATGGCACGCATATTGATTTTATTCCCGTACAACTGGATATAGCGATTCACCATCATCTCACTATGCCCGAAATAGAGCAAAAGTTGAGGACGAATATCTGAGGAATCATCCAATTTGATTTCTGGCATAGTATGCTCTAAAATTTCATGCACCGCTAATATTTTAATTCATTTGCATAGATCGTAGTCTTGGTTCATCATATCCTTTTGCACGTTGAATCGCAATTAATATTGTGCATCTCCTGAACAATGTTCCGATCATCATTGGCTCAAATAACCCTAGGATACCTTGACTTATCGATGACAGAATCGGTACAATCGGAAGGTCATAATAATTTTGCCAAATTATGAATAAAGGGAATGCATGAAACTTTCAAGTTTATTTCTGATAGGCTCGCTTGCCTGGACCGGAGCTGTCGCTCAGTATGAAGATCTTAGCCTCGATGATCTGCTTGAATTGAAGATCACCACAGGGTCATTTCTGGATCTGGATCTTTCCAAGTCCCCTTTAAGCATGACTGTCATTAGCAAAGATCAAGTTCAACGCTCTGGCTCGCGAAATTTGTCTGAACTACTTGAGATTTACGTACCTGGGTTCCAGTACATGTATAATAAATGGAATGGTGAAATTTGGGGTATGAGAGGCGTTGCAGCGGACCGCAACACAAAAATTCTGTTCCTTGTAAATGGTCATAAGATGAACATGGAATCCCGCGATGGAGCCATGTCAGAAATTAGCTTAGGCCTTCTCGGCGACATTCAGCGCGTCGAAGTTCTTCGTGGACCTGCAGGCTTAGTCTATGGATCAGGTGCAATTGCGGGCATCATCAATGTGGTCACCGACCGGCATGAAGACAAAGATAAGCTGGATAATGTTTCTGTTGCTCTCGGTACCTACGACTTAAATACCACTAATTCAGAAGTCAATGCAACCGTCCACCGTAAAACGGAAGATGATAATTTCACTCTTGATATCGGATATCGGGAATCACAAGGAACAGGTCAGGAGCGTTCGCGCATTTATGGTCGAGCAAGCTGGCCGTATCCTCAATGGCTAGACAATCCACCAGCGAACGGAACACCTTCTGCAGGAAGCGCACTCAGCACTCCAGGTAACTATAAAATCGGACTGGATTGGGAACACAAGGGTCTTCGATTATACACTCGCTTTACCCATCAAGTCGAGAATGCGGGGGGATTATTTGTAGTAGATCCATGGCCAGAAGCCCAAGGTACACCGACTGCAAGTTCAAGCATACTGTTTGATACGCTTAGCCAAGTCAAAATTGCTTCTGGTGATCAATCCAGACCAGCTGGTGGATATCTGGTGAAGTCAGAGGCAAGTACCACCCGGGTAAAGGTTGGTGGTGACACCGTTCAGGTGAAAGCCGACACTACGGAAATATGGGCAACCCCAGCCAGTACCGGAAATACCAACCGCAGTACCGCACTGGTCGATGGCGAACAACGCACCCTCGATAGCTGGTACGGCTCCGCAGAATCGGGTAACACCAATCGACGCCAATATGTCATCGACAATATTATGTCTGAACTGTCCTATACGGTTCCTTTTGGAGATAACGAACTTCGCCTGAAAGGATCACTGGATGGAGCCACCAATCGCATTCAACGGGAAGACCGCAAGGGCAACGAAGCAATGTACCCCACGGAGCGCCATACCTTTGTGGAAGAAACATTTGGAGAGCGCCGCTACACGTTGAATGGAACATATCTTCTGAAAAGTGTAAACAAGCTCCAGTTGGCATCGGGATACGAATGGAGAATGGACCAGATCGGTGACGATCTAACCGGTAAAAATAGCCAGGCCGAGAAAGCGGATCATCAGATTGTTTCTGACGTCACCTATTTTAACAATGCAGTGTTCTTCGAAGGGCTCTATAATCTTCGCGACAATCTGGACTTGCATGGAGGTATGCGCTGGGATGGCCATACCCGCACAATCGACCAGAAGGATGCTGTATTTCATGTGCCGGGCGTAATTTCACCAAAGGCTTCCATCATTTACACACCAATTCTAGGTCATACTATAAAAGCAATGTTCCAATCTGCGGCAAATAACGGAAGTGCGGACAATTATGAATACAATCGCAACTCCATGGATGATGCAGGCCAAGCCTATGCAACCTACCACTTCGAAAAACCATACGAAATTCCTGGGCAAAATTCGACACCAATTCCAGGAGTCTCAACAGAAGAGCTGCACCAATTGAGTCCTGAACGTATCTGGTCCATGGAACTTGCCAGCCACCATGACCTGTTCCGAAAAACGGTAGTCTTCGCACCTTCAATTTCGTACAACACAGTCAGCGACTTGTTCGCATGGAACCAAGCAAAATTCCGGGTAGTCAATACAGGTGCCTATCATTTCGTTACTGCAGAAATGGAGCTAAGCTATACGAGCGACAAACTCACCATAGGCTTCAATCATGCGTATCAAAACCTGGTCAATACCAATGTGGCGGCTCAGGAAGAAGTCTCGGTTGGCCCCAGTTTCGACCAGTCAGGAAGCTGGTACCAGGAACTTACGGATGCGAATGGAAAAACCTACTATGTGCCAACGCCAACGTCTTATGCTGACACCATTCGCTTCAATGCGGTCAAGGATCAGATCTCAGTGGACGGCTCTTCGTTCCTGAATCTCGTTCCCCATATCAGCAAACTCTACTTCGACTATGAATTCCTCCCGCATGTGGTTCTACATAGTGATTTACGCGTATTCTGGGGATTGCAGGGCCGTAAGAGCATTCAGAATTACAAGAAGACCACAACCATCACAGGATCGACAACCACGATCGACACAACCTACGTGATCCAGACCGATAATACCGTGTCCATGGAAACAGACACCACGACAACCAATACAACCACAACAACCAGTACAGATTCGAGTCTTGATGACCGCGGATATACTGACAACACCGTATTCAACTACTTGGATATCGATTCACGTCCTATGTTCAAATGGAATGCCAGCATCCATTGGACCCCCACCAACGATCTCACAGTGTCTGCATTTGTCTATGATATTTTAGGAGTAGACAACGGTACATCGACGGACAACAGTCTTGCGATCAACACCCTTCGTTGGCAACAATCAGGAAATAGTAAAGAACAGACAGACCTATTTGGAACTGATTTGCGCTCATACGCTATCCGGATTTCCAAAAACTTCTAACCAAATATTTGCCATATTAAGTTCCGAGGTGTCTTCACCCCGGAACTTCTTATATTCTAGGAATGATCAGACTCTATATATTCCTCCTTAGCATAACTCTGGTAGGCTGTGCAGCAAATGCCCCCGTCTTGCAAGAGAACTCCGTGGCGACAATGGCAACAGACCAACAGTCCGGAGGCGGGGCGCCTATGCGAATGGCAAAAGTTGCCTATGCTGAACTGGCAGGTAAACCCATGCAATTGCGACAAGCTGTCGCTGAGCCACAAACGCGCATGGTATTTCATGAAGGAACAATCGAGTTACGCTCCACGCTCCCGAACGCTACAATTGATTCATCAATCAAGCTCGGCGAATCACTCGGTGGCTATGTGGAATCTCGCACGGATGCCTCGGTGGTGTTACGTATTCCAGTTAAGCTGTTCCGGCCGAACTTTGATCGCTTCGTTGCACTTGGATCTTTGATTTCAAAACGGCTCCACAGTGACGATATCACGGACCAGTTCACCGAAACCGAACTGCGGTTGCGCGTAGCCCGTGCTAGCCTTGAGCGGCTGCAAGTATTACTCGGTGAATCTCGCGATGCTGAGGAAAAAATACGCTTGCTCCGCGACATCCAACGCTTGTCCCAGCAAATCGACCTTGACGAGGCCCAGAAAAAGGAGCTTGCCCAAAAAGCATCTTACTCCAGACTCACCATCAATGTGCAACCATTTTTCTTTGCAGGCGAGTCCACAGAGCCAATCGGAGCATTCCAATGGATCACGCTACTCAACCCCATAAGGACACAGGAGTTACTGCAAGGTCGAGGCGAAAAACTGACCCCGCCAACTGGCTACATCGATCTAGAATTGCATCATTGTGATTCTGCCTGGGTTGCTGCAGGGAGTGACGGATCCGAAATTTGGACTCGTAGGATCATCAATAATCCCCAAGGTGATGCAATGTTCTGGATCGAGGCTTTACGCTTACGTCTTGGTAAAACTTTTGCGCATAGCTCCATATCAACCATTGGAGCCTGGCAAGTGCTCACTATGGTATCGCATGACGATGCGCCCTATACTTGGTTGCTCGGGGTGCGTATCCAAAGCGGAGAACTTATTCTGGTCGAAGCATTCTTCCCCAATCAGTTCGCTTATAATACACATATTGCGGCAGTTACGACGACTTTGCAGGGAGCACAGCAATGAAGTTATTTATTTTGTGCGCAGCATTATTTGGAATGTTATACGCTAATGAACCGAGTGCATTAGACTCCACCATTCGTACCACAGCATCATTGCAGCAAACGGCAAACCTGGTTCTCGAAGTTGGAGACCGTGATGATGTTGCACGAAAAACCATCGCTCACGCAGAAGCTTTGGGTGGATATTTCTTGGATTGGGATGAATGGAGCGTCACTCTCCATGTTCCAGCAAACGCCCTCCCCGGTTATTTACTAAGCCTAGACAGCCTAGGGCATAAGGTGGAGCAAAGTTACAGTACCGATGACCTTGGGGCCCAACTTCAAAACCTGCAAGCTTCCATTGATAGTCGCCGTAAATTGCTAGATGAATACTTTACTATGGTAAAAAGCTCGACTGTGGCGCAGATGCAAACAGTTGAGCGCGCTATTGTGGATCTCATTGCGCAATTGGAAAGGGACGAAGGCCGTTTGCGCTTATTGCAGTCCAAAGTGGATGAAGCACAGGTGCAAGTATCCTTCCGCTTCCAGGATCGAACTCTGCCAACCCCCACAGGGGAAAGTCCTTTTGCATGGATTAACCGACTCAATTTGGTCGAACACCGGGAGAGCTTCCGATGAATAGCATAAAGTTTGTTTATGGTGCCCTTATTTGCCTTCTCAGTTCTTGCGCAATCCACGGAACCCATCCAGAGGGATTCGCTCCCTATCAGCAAGAATTCCGAGCACAAGACTACAAAGCTGTCAGCCCGGAAGGCGTCACCTGGCGCATTCATCATGAGAAGCATACCCCCATGGCCGATTTGCAATTTTGGAAAGATGCAGTGCGCAAGCGTATGGGCGACGCTGGATACAATATCACCGATAGTGCCTTTTTCAAAGCACAAGGACAATCGGGATTCGCATTCGAACTCGCCGCACCCCTCGGTCAAGAGGATTTCCGCTATCTCGTGGGGGCAGTACCTTTGGGAACGTCTCTTATTGTCATCGAAGCCGCTGGCCCGAGCGAGGCTTACTTGCACCGTAAGGTCAAGATTCTAGAGGCGCTCGGTAACATCAGCAACTAGAGTTGTGTGAGTGCGAAGATGCTACGACGCATTGAACACCGCCATCGTGATACGCACCATTATCCTCAAGGGAGCAATGTATGCGCTCAAATTTGACATCAATAGTCAAACATCTAAAGTAACCGATGAATGCCAAAAAGAGGCCTCCCTGAGGAAGCCTCTTTACGAAATCAGAGTTTAGCGCACACAGCGGACGGGCAAAGATTCCGTCACTTTGTTGATCTGAGGGTAAAAGGAAGCTGAATTGCCCTCATGGGAGATGTAGGTTACACCACAGGTTGAGGTATAACAATCGGTTGAAACTCCTGACAAACTTATGGCATCAGCGCTGGTGGTGCTGGTCCAGAAAAATCCTGTATCGAAGACTTCAACGGAAGTTGTTTTGATCACACCACTATTCTTCAAGTCAAGGCTCGCATGGGCCGAGATGAATTCCTGGGCAGTAGGAAGTCTCCAACCGCCGGGACAGACGCCGGCTCCCGACACAGCAGCGGCCCAATCATAGTAACGACCGTTAGACTTGCATTCCTGTGGATCACTCGATATCGTGATTGAATTTGCCGCAATCGTCGCACATTCAGCGTTACCTGAATTGTAGGCAAGATTCGTCATCATCCAAATTAGGCTACCCACCTTTTTCGTCACGTAGCTTGTCTGGTCACGAGTATCAATCATCTCGGTTTCGCTCACGTTATTGGCCATAGCGGAAGAAGAACTAGCCACTTGGGAAGAGCTGCTCGTATTTAGGTATACAGCGGTAATCAAGAGTTCCGGAATTGCCAAACTGGTGACTTTTACTTTTACGGAAACACTGGTGGAGCCTCCTGCGACCAAACTGAGGCCACTAGGCAATGCCGACCAACTTTGAAACAATTGGCCAGAAGCAGGCTGTGCGAGGAACATAAGCTCTTCCGCGAGCTTAGCGCATACACTTTCCTGGCTGGTAACCATTTCGATCGCACCCACACCGCTTAGCTTAACCTCATCCGCAGCACATACAACACCAACCGAAGAACTGCTCGATGGCAATGAAGAACTCGCAAGTTCGCTGGATGTCGCCGAAGACAGTTCTGCAGATGAACTTTGGAGCATGGAGCTGATCTCAATCTTGGAACTTAACTCAGCTTCTTGGCTCACTGCCGCTTGACTTGCTCCACACGCTAAATCACCTTCCGTGCATCCGGGTTGATTTTCGAGTACATCCGCAATCCCGTTACCATTAGCATCCAGGTTCGCTAGAGAATCGCCTACATACAGGGAGCTTTCTGGATTCAGAACATTATCGGGATTATTTTTCGTACAGCCAGTCCAAACCAACAGAAGTGATGCCGAGCACATCCAAACTACTTTTTTAAGCAATACCATTTTCATAATTACCTTCATTCATCTGATGATTAAAACGCAAGTGTGACAACGCAAGCAAGACCCATAACTCCGCCCGCCGCATAACCGATGTTGCGCAATTTTTCTTTGGCTCGAATATCATCCAACTGGCTATTTGCCTGAGCCAGATTCAAAGGATTGTATTCATGGGCGAGTCTGCTCGCATCCCGGTTCATGAAATATCCACCCACAATACCCGCTACGCTTCCCACGACCAGAGCCCCGCGTATCCAGGCAAGCTTACTTGGACCACCATGAGTTCCCGAAGCTCCCTTTCCTTCATAGTTCAAAGCGTAGGCGGCCGTCAGATGCCGGGTTTCCACAAGTCCTTTGCCCAGGGAGTCAGCACGGGCAATGGTTGCTGCCACACCAGGATCTTGAAGTAACGACGCTGGATATTGGAACACCCCTGTGGTCGGTACCAACTTACCGGCTCGGGAGACCACCAGGGACTGCATTGCGGGATAGACCGTGGAGCCATTGACCAATACAGGTATTTCGTAGTAGTACGCTTTTACATCTAAACTAGATGTTTGTTTTTTCATCGCCTTGGCATCTTCAATTCCCATTCCCATGGAACCTTCCCAGCGAAATGATATGCCCTCTTGGTGGTGTTCAAGGCTAAAGGGATATTTTGCGCCATCGGCATCGTAGGTTCCGAGTGATATTTCGGTATTGAAGAGAGCAATCTCTTTAGGCTTCCCTTCAAGCTCGACAATATAATCCTGCAAGACTTCTATTCCACGCAACAACCTTGTGCGATAACTCTGGTATTTAAGCTGCAGAATCGAATTTCGTGCCAGCCCCTCGGTGCGCCAGTTACTGGCTCGCTTTTCGAAAATCTTTTGGGTTTCAAATTCACCCTTTGGCTCCAAAGGATTCTGTTGATCGAGATTGGCGAGAATTGCTGCCATTTCCATATCGACTTCGGCAACGCGGGATTTAAGCCGGACAATGCGCCCTTCATAAACATTGATGGATGTAGTGTCCTGGGCGAGCAATGCACTCAGATTGACTTCATTACCCTGTGAAAACATGCTCTTTTCTTGAAGTTGGGCCACAAGTTCCGTATTTTTCCCTGCCTGTACTTGTGGTGTTGCTACAAATTGCAAATAACCCTCATAGGAAAGCGTCAAAGTCATTTGACCTGCCCACAGGTGTTCTAGGGTCAGAGGTGTCTTGCCCACTTCTTTGCCATTCATCAGCACTTTTGCTCCGGTGGGTGATGAGGTTATTTCAAGTGATCCTTGATAGTCTCCAAGCTGTTTACGTAACTCTTTCAAGGATTTTTCAAGGCCGGCCACCCTCTGCTGCAACGGCTTGACGCTCACTGCACAAGCAGCATCCAGTGCCTTTTCCCAGGCACTTTTCCGTGCAGCATATGCCTCACTGGTTTCGAATTCGTCCTTCGCGCTCAATACAGGCATTTGCGATGCTGCGGAGGTGCGCACGGTGGCGAGGGTCGCTTCGGTCTGGGCGATGCTATCGAGCAAAGCCACTTCGCGTTGTTGGAATAATTGTTGCGGTGTTGAAGCAACAATTGGCGGAGGTGTGCTGAGAACCGCCTCGAAAGAGGGTGGTTCTGGTACAATCGGTACCGCCATACCCGTCGAATCGGTAGCGAAAGCAATAGTCGAGAGGCAGCCTGCCAAAAACACGACACCGGGGAACATTAGACCTGAACGCATCGGATCTCCTTGAATGGTCCAATCCCCGGACTTCTTCTGGGAGCTAATCTACTGCGTATTTTTCAAAAACGGTTGTAAAAACTTTTTAGCCTTATGCGACGCCAGTCTTCAGGATTTTCAAACTTGGTGCAATTCTTTAAATATTCCACTAAAGGGAATTTATCATCTGGGATGACTACCATCCGCTGCCCTTCAGAACACGCCTGGGTCCAGATCGCACGGACCACGCGCTTTTTCAAGGCATCTTTGGTAAAAGTATAGACCCGGCGATCGCCGTCCTTGGCGAGAGTGTGCTTAAGTCCTTTGGAGTGCAACCAATCTCCAGGCGAAAAATACCCAGATTGGACCAGCTCCAAAGATTCGAAAACATCAGCATCGACCGGCCCTGAACCAATCACCTCGATCCAGGAATTTTGTACGTAGGGTTGTAAATTCACCATTGATTCTCTGACAGTTTCTGTCACGATCAGTGGAATCACCTGTTCTCCAGTGATCAAGCAATATTCTTGGTCAAGACGCTTTTCCCATGTAGAGATCCCGAAGCGCCTAAACCCTTGCACCATGGCTGGAATTTTTTGCATGAGTCCCCGCACCACTTGAGCAGCAATGGCCCGATATGGCCAATGGGCGCACTCTTGCGCGATTCGCACCCGGACCAGCACTTCGCATTCAAGTTCGCGTGCGGCCTTGAGCTTGCGTTCCTCAAGGTTAATTTTCAGCTCGGGCAGTTTACGCTTCGTGGTGATCGCAGTCCGTTCGGCAGGAACACAGGCAGCACATGCAGCGCATTTTCCTGCCGCTGCGGTTGTTCCGAGGCAAATTTCGTGGGGTTCACCTGCAATACTTTGTGTGTACATCTCTTGCAAAAATTTCCGGTCTACACCCGGGGAAACGACCCGCCATGGAACTTGCGCCTGCAGATCGTGTCCACGTAAGGTTTCTTCCCAGGGTATACCCAGTTCGACCAGCGCTTCGCGGAATGCCAGCGCAAAGACCTCTTCTACCCCTTGGGCGTATAAAAAGCCCGTACGCGCCTGCGCAAGAGTCAAGGCCTCGAAAATTCGGGCATCCTTGGCACGGATCAGTATCTGCGAAACCTCGGCTTCAAATTCGTTGGCCGCTTCACGGAATTCAAAATCGGCACGGATCACACAATCCTTGATTGCACGCACCTGACGTCCGCACTGTTCAGCATTCGGAGCATCTTCAAACTCAAGCGGCGTCCAAGGAAAACGCACCAGAGGTGTCGCTGAAAACATAATGCGGGGCCGGCGCTGCGTGCGGCTGTAGAGCAAGCGGAACCACTTGAGAAATTCACGGAATTCCTGGAAATCTTCAGGAGTTTCCTGCCCGGTTGCGATCAGAAAAATTTTGAGCTCACGCAAGGGCTCGCGTAAAATGGCTTCCAAGGCCCGCATGAGCTGTTCGGTTCGCAGTCCCTTCTGCAGATAGGTGCGCACACGATTGGAGATTCCTTCGAGCCCACAGGTCATGCTCGCTTTACCTGCGAGACGCATCAAACCCACCAGTTCAGGATCTTCAGCCAAAGCATCGAAACGCTGACTTTTGAGGCCAACTTTTCCAAAATCCTCGAGCATGGCAGGGATCATGGCATGAATACCGGAGTGGTTATTGAAATTGAAACTGAATAGCTCAATTTCTTCAAGCCCCAAGGCCCGCTTCATTTCCAGCGCCTGGACACGCGCGGTGGTAAACGGCACTTCGCGATAAGGTTTACGCGCATAGCTCTCGGCACAGAACGAGCAAAAAGAAGGACACCCCTCTGCAATATGCAGTGCACCCACCCCGGATATTTCTGCGGCGGGAATACTCGGTTCAAATGGTTTTGCGCTGTTGATGGATGGAATGCTTGCATGTACCTTGCGTACTTGAACTTTGCTTGCCGTTACGTCGAGCAGATCCGGCTCAAAAAATCCGGGAATTTCCTTGCTGAGACGGCGCAAAATTTCCGCCTTTGCCACCCCCTTTTTCTTCGCCAGCGCACACAGGGTAAAAATGGCTTGAATGGAATCGGGCTCTTCCCCAATAAAGATTCCATCGATGCAGGGATCCTTTGACCACAACGCGGACGAATGCAAACTATTGGCACCGCCAAGTATCACCAATGGCAAAGTAGCATCCGCCATGCGCTCAGACTTGAGGAGCGGAATTCCACTATGGACGAGCACTGCAGGTAAATTGATGAATTCCTGAACCAACGCGTTGGAGATGGCGATACAGTCGAAATCCTGGGGGGCTCGACGTGTTCCGACCCCAAACCACCAAGGAACGTTTGCCGCAGTCATCCGCACAGTATCGCGCAGAGCCGGCAAAAATGCCATGTCAGGGAAGAGCAAGGGGTTCTGCCGCAGGATCGCATACACAATGCGATGTGTCGAAGATTGCACAACATCTTGCCAGGGAGAAAGCCGCGCAATAAGTATGCGATAAGGTCTCTTTGCCCACTGATCAGGTTGCACCCAGTCGGGAGCATTGGCGCGTAATGAGCGACCGGCGCCGACTAGTTCAGGCCAACAGGAATCGATCCAAGCTTGCACATCATTCATGCCCACAAAGGTAGCATTCCTCAGGGGGAGATCAGGTAGGTCCGTTGGGCAAGCATTGCTCCAGTAGAAGTCAACAATTGCAGGGTATAGGACCCAGGTCCCCAATGGAATGGCGGCACCACATCCAAGGACGTGAGCAATGTCTGTTCATGGATTCCACTCCCAAGTATCACCAGTTGATTTGCATTGGGATTCGAGGTCCACCCGGGATTCCCCCCAACAGCGACGGTCCATTCAGCCATGGTTACGTTCAAGGCTAGACTATCGGTAAACGAGGACACCAGCACCGAACGGCCATCCCGAGCTTGAGCTTCAAGATTCCAAGCTCCCTGCAGTGCGGTGAAATGCGAGGCAGGGAGGCCAACCCATGTTCCTGCGTCCACCACAGTATCCCAAATGCTTTGTGGAGTCATGAATGAATTTTGATCTTTCCCCCAAAGCGAGATGGTCACCGAATCCGATATTCCCAAGAGCCCCACAAACAATTTTTCTTCACCCGTCGCATCAGGCTGGGTTGTAGAAACGGAAGTATCCAGCGTGCTGCTGGACGAGATGGCGGATACCGTAGATTCTCCCGCTGATGAACTTTGAACCGTATTATCGGCCGCAAATCCCGGATTTTCCGTGCCGACACTTCCACCCGCGCACCCCACAAGGAGGACGGCCATAAATGCCAAATAGGAACTACGGATATTCATGCGCCGGGCCTTGAATTGGGAAACAAGCACATGTTTAAAGTATATATTCGATCCTCTTTTTCATCGCGATCGAGAATATCCCGCAGTTCTTCTTGAAATTGACGGATACGGTCTTTGATGGTCGCAAACCCCTGTGCCGAAACCTGAAACATTAGGGTATTGTATTGCCGATCCTGGGGAGGCACGGTATCGAGAAGCTCCCCCGCAAGTCTCTGCAGATCCAAAATGTGATTTTTGACCGCGAGAGAGCTGACTTCCGGTTCCGTGGTCAAATGCAT
>Ga0209125_1001613_pt1 | contig 20206 bp, 12 predicted proteins | sample BarGraIncub1131A_FD_184503 | JGI IMG/M metagenome (GOLD analysis project Ga0209125, IMG submission 184503) | Arctic peat soil microbial communities from Barrow, Alaska - Barrow Graham LP Incubations 11-31A (SPAdes) (version 2) | ecosystem: Environmental > Terrestrial > Soil > Wetlands > Peat...
ATTACCGGTTACAGCAAAATGAGAGGTTGCAACAGGCTCAAATACACCAACCGGAACAACATGCCTGGCAGGATAGCATGGAATTTTCTTCGATAGTGGAAACCGCAGCTTCCACTTTGGGCGGGCTGTTCGATATATTGAAACCTTCTTCCGGATATGATGAAAACCAGGCAGAAGTTTTTAGGCTGGAAGCCAAAAAACGAAAGAAGAAGAAAGGATACAGATTATAAGCAATTTAAAAAACAATACTTATGGGTAACAGTAAAATGGATTCTTCGGCAGTTTATACACTGTTCGAAGAATTAAAACAAAAGATAAATGAATTGGGCAAAAAGACAATTCAAGATAATCAGGCTGATTCAACTTCTGATCCAGAGAAACTAAACTCACTTATCGAAGATTTACAAATCCAGATAAAACAGCAGCAGTTTTCACCGGAACAAATTAAGGCATTGCAAACAAACATGGCTCAGTATTCTGCCTATTCATTGGGTAAGGTTAACGACAGTCTCAGAAAAGTAATAACTGAGTTAAAAGCCCTAATTACCCCAATCGATGAAAAGTTCAACCTGCTGAAGTCCCCACAAAATATTGTTATCCGCAAAGAGCATGTTTTTAGTTTGGATTTTCGAAACAGCAAGGCAGCTATTACAATTATCACTATGGCTTTACTCATTTTGCTTTCATTGGGCGGCAATATTTGGCAGTTCCGCAGGATCAGCCAATTAAAGGATAATGATCTAAAATACCGATATATCAAATCGACAAATGGAATTAATTCGGAGAACTTGTATAAACTTGAAAATATATTTCATTATGACCGTGACAAAAAATTGATAAAGAAAATTCGTCAGGACGTAGAAGACCATGAAAGAAAAATAAGAGAAACGGCAGAGGGGATATTACGTGAAAAAGATCAGCAACACCAAAGAAAAGGGGAGATAGGCAAGTAGACATTTCGAGCCTCTCAAAAACATTAAAGATATTGTTTACTGATGGGTTCTGTTAAATCAGAAATCCTTACTTTTAGTCCTTTGTTTATTAACAAGCCGTAAACCTATATTTTCTTGATGAGTACGAAGTTTTTTACCAACAAGGACGACAATTGTTTATTTGATAAATTCAAAGGCATTTTCACTTTCCAAAACATTCATCATTTCGATGCGTTGATTGGTTACTTCCGAGCTTCAGGGTATTTTAAGTTGAGACCTTTTTTAGAAAATGTTACTGAAACCAGAATCTTGGTTGGAATTGACGTAGATAAACTTACTCAAAAGTATCACGCCAAAGGCCAATTATATTTTCAGAAAACAGAAGATACCAGGGAAGAATTTTTGAGGTTCCTTCGTTCAGATATACACGAGGCCGAATACAAAGAAAACATTGAACATGGTATTATTCAATTTATTGATGACATCGTTTCTGGCAAGATTAAGATAAAAGCAAGCGGAGAAAATAAGCTACACGCAAAAATCTATATTTTCAGTCCTGAAATTTTTAACGAGCACACACCTGCAAGCGTAATTACTGGCTCATCAAATTTAACTGATGCCGGATTAGGTACAGTTGAGGTTAAAAATTATGAATTTAATGTTTTGCTTCAGGACTATCAGGATGTAAAATTTGCACTTGATGAATTTAACGATCTTTGGAAAAATGCCATCGACATTTTACCAGCAGATGCCGGTAAAATTAAAAGCAACACCCATCTTAATGAGGACATTATACCATTCGATTTATACATTAAAGTCCTGATTGAGTATTTTGGTGATTCCGTGGAATACGATCCTACTATTGGCGATGACTTGCCACCGGGCTACACAAAACTTAAATATCAGATTGATGCGGTAAATGATGGTTTTAAACGGCTAATGCAGCACCGTGGTTTTATTCTTGCTGATGTTGTTGGGTTAGGCAAAACCTTGATTGCAACAATGATTCTTAAAAAGTATATCCAGCACAATGGAAGTGGTACCAGAGTACTTGTTGTTTATCCTCCGGCATTGGCAACAAACTGGAAATCTACAATTAAAGACTTTAAACTTCAAAATCATGTTGATTTTGTTTCAAATGGCAGTCTCCATAAAATAATCGATCCTGAAAATTTCATTTTTAATGATCCTGAAGATTATGATCTGGTAATTATTGATGAATCGCATAAATTCAGGTCTGATTCGTCTCAAATGTATGCGCTATTGCAGCTGATTACAAAAACTCCGAGGAAAAACATCGGAAGAGATATTGACCGAAAAAAGAAAGTAATCTTAGTATCAGCAACTCCGTTAAACAATAGACCTGAAGACATCGCTAACCAGATTTATCTTTTTCAGGATGCCCGTAGTTCGACTATTGAAGGTGAAGCTAACCTTCAAAAATTCTTCGCAAAAAAGATTAAAGCATACAAGGAATTAAAGAATGTCAAAACCCATGAAGAACTGGTTGAAAAAGTAAAACAAATTTACTTGCCAATTCGGGATAAAATCATGAATCCTTTGGTAATCAGAAGGACAAGGGAAGACATTAACCGGATTGAAGAATATCAAAAGGACTTGAAGCTTCAGAAAATGAAATTTCCGACTGTCGTAGGTCCTATAAACTTACTTTACAACTTTGACGATAGGTTAAACGAGCTTTTTTACACTACAGTAAATTACCTGGTTAACAACGAACAACAAGGCTTAAAATATTTCAGGTACAGGGCAATTGAATTTTTGATACCCGAACACAAGGAAAAGTACGACAATGCAAAATTGATTTCAGATCAATTGGCTGCAATCATGAGAACGATGCTTGTTAAACGCCTTGAAAGTAGCTTTTTTGCTTTTAAACAAAGCCTTAAACGGTTTCACAATAGTAATTTGCGAATGATTCAAATGTTCCAAAATGATAAAATCTTTATCGCTCCTGACTTAGATGTGAATAAGTTACTGGAAGATGGGAAACAAGATGAGCTGGAACAAAAAATCATTGCACTCAATGAAACCAACCCTAATAACTACATTTACAAAAAGAAAGATTTTGAAACGATCTTCATTCAGGGATTAGAAAACGACAATAAAATTCTTGCTGATTTGGTTAAGGAATGGGATAAAATTGATTACGATCCAAAGCTCGATAAGTTTTTGGAGGCATTAAAAACCACACTTTTAGATAAAAATAACCTCGAAAAAAAGTTGATTATTTTTACTGAGTCAAAAGAAACGGTTGATTACCTTTCCGGTCATTTAAAATCTTCTGGTTATAATAAACTCCTTTCAATTAGTTCAGAAAACCAAAAAAATCAGTTTAATGTGGTTCGAGAGAATTTCGATGCCAACTTTTTACAAGAAAAGCAGAAGAATGAATTTGACATTATTATCACGACTGAGGTACTTGCAGAGGGGGTCAACTTGCACCGGAGTAATGTCATTTTGAATTACGATATTCCTTGGAATGCGACCAGATTAATGCAACGAATCGGACGCATTAACCGGGTAGGAACTAAAGCGGATAAGATTTTTGTTTACAATTTTGAACCTTCAACGCAGGGGAATAATCAGATTCAACTAAATGAAAAGGCATTGCAAAAACTACAAGGATTTCACTCTGCTTTTAGCGAAGACAACAAAATTTACAGCGAACTCGAACAACTTCAGGAAAATATACTTGGTGATCTGGAAGCGAAAGAAGAAGTTGATGAACGCTTGCAATATTTGTTCTTTCTAAGAAGATTTAAAGAAAAGAAGTTGAAAGAATTTAATCGGATAAAAACCCTTCCGGCTAAAAGTAGAACAGGCCGATTAGCAGAGAATATAAACAAATCAAATATTCCAAATGGTCTGACAACATTGCAAGATACAACAATATCATACATTAGAAGTCGCCAGAAAGATGAGTTCTTTATTTCATACAACGACCAGTCAAAAGAATTAACTTTTTTGGAAGCAGTAAAAATGCTGGAAGCTTCCGTTTCCGAACAGCCAATTAGTTTAAATAAGGCTCATTTTAGTCAGGTAGAAAAAGCCCTTGAGACTTTCAGTCAAACATTGGTATGGCTCGATGAAGATCAAATAAACAAGGAGGATTTAGCCGTTCAGGAAAAAAATGCAGTGAACTATTTGAAAGAAATGCTTACTTATACAAGTTTGTTTCCCGGAAAATACGCCGCGTTTAATGGTTTACTTCAAACCGCTATTAACATCATTTATAAAGGAATATTCAAAAATTTCAGGAACGAACTTGCTCGTGAGGCACGTTCTGTTAAAAAGATAAATAAAGCCGAAAAAAACAAGATAAGTAATGACGAGAAGATAAAACGGATGCAAAAAATATTCGATAAATACCCCATTCAAATGATTCAGAAGATGGAAGCGAAACATCTGGAAGAATCAGAACGGGAAAAAGAAGAAAACCGCCTGATAAAACCTCAAATTATATTATCCGAATCATTCATCTAACCCATTATGGAAAACAATTTGCGCAGTACGTTCAAACAAAAATATGACCGAAAGAAATGGCAATCAGTCTTGATCGGTATAATGGGAGATGATAAAGTCAATTATTCTCTTACACCAAAATCAATTGCTTTAACAGATACCCAACTATTAAAAATCGAAAAGGTTTTAAATATTGGCACCATACAAACATCTGACAAAAAGGAATTGCCTGTATTTGAGATTCATTTGAAACCAACTGTTATAATTGAGCGAAACCGTGTTACGGTTAACGAAATTATTAAGCAATATCTGATTAAAGATGCTCGTGATGGAGCAATTGCAGTTTTTTATTATCCTGATTACCAAAAAACCGAATGGCGTTTCTCATTTATTAGTCCCGGTTCTGAAAATAGTTTCTTTGAGGAGTTGGAAATCGAATCGACCAATTCAAAGCGTTATTCCTATGTTTTTGGGGTAGCTGAAGAAGAACACCGAACAGCCGCCAGACAATTCATCCAATTGTCCGAAAGCAAAAAAACATTGAACGACTTTTTTGAAGCCTTTAATGTGGAGAAAATGTCAAAAGAGTTCTTCGATGAATATAAAGAGCAATACCTTGACTTTATTCAATTCATCACAGGTACAAGAATTGTTAACCAAAAAGAACAAGTAGTTCATAGTCCTCATAACTATTTCATTACTATTTTTGGTAGTGATAAGAAAAGAGTTCGAGATTTTATGAAGAAACTTCTTGGCCGAATTATTTTTCTGTACTTTATTCAGAAAAAAGGTTGGCTTGGTGCTTCTTCAATCAGCTACAAAGACGGTGATAAAAACTTTTTGAAGAACTTCTTTGATCAGTCAGCTAACGAGGCTTTTTATCCCAATTGGTTGAGTAAACTCTTTTTTGATACACTCAACAAAAAACGAGATAACGATGATTTTAAAATGCCTGATGGTAGCATTGTAAAGATACCGTTTTTGAACGGTGGTCTTTTTGATAAGGTCAACACCAAATACGACTGGTTAACTTTTTCTCCATCATTATTCCAGTATCTTTTCAACTTCCTGAACAGGTATAATTTTACCATTTATGAAGATAGTCCCGACGATCATACCGTTGCGGTTGATCCTGAAATGTTAGGCCATATTTTTGAAAACTTACTTGAAGACAACAAGGACAAAGGTGCATTTTATACCCCAAAGGAAATTGTGCAATACATGACCCAGGAAAGCCTGATCGAATACCTGCATACCCATTTGCCAACGCTCGATAAAAAATACCTGATATTACTGGTAAAATACAAAACCCTCGACAATATTTTCGAATTAAAAGATAATATCGACGATATTGACCACCTGCTCGATAAGGTAAAGATATGCGACCCTGCCATTGGCTCAGGTGCTTTCCCAATGGGCTTATTACAAGAAATTTTTGCTATCAAAGATGTTTTAAACCATGAAAAAGGGTCAGGTTTTGTAAATCAAGCCAAAGTAAAAGAACACATTATTCAAAACTCAATTTACGGTGTTGATGTTGAACAAGGTGCGGTCGACATTGCCAGGTTGCGTTTCTGGCTTTCGCTGGTTGTTTACGAAGATATTCCAAAACCATTGCCGAACCTCGATTTCAAAATTGTGGTAGGCGATTCGTTGTTAAGCAAATTCGAAGACCAGATTTTGCATATCGACTGGGAAGTAAAATCAGCAAAAACCGGAAAAATGATCGCTGCCGATATTCGCAAAGAATTAAGCCAGCTTTCGCAAAAACAAAAGGAGTATTTCGAGAGTGCCGATAAAACAATCTTAAATCAGGAAATTCGCGAACTTAAATTGGGTATTATTGAAAAACAAATACGATTTAATCAGCTTCAATACAACGAATATAACAGCGTTCAGGGCAATATCTTTGAAGGAAAATTGAAACGCAGTGCCAAACAGAATACTGAAGTACAAAGTTTTGGATTACTTCTAAATAAAATAGCCACACTTCGCGCAAATCCCGACAAAGAACTTCAATTTTTTGATTGGAAACTTAATTTTCCGGAAGTGTTAAATCCTATTATTGCAGGGGATAATCCAGGGTTTGATATTGTAATTGGGAATCCACCCTACATTAAAGAGTATACAAACCTTAGTGCATTTGACGGTTTTCGAAATACAGATTATTATCAAGGCAAAATGGATATATGGTATGGTTTTTCCTGTTTTGGATTGGATTATACAAAAAAAGGTGGCCTAGAAAGTTTTATTGCACAAAACAATTGGATCACGAGTTCGGGAGCATCAATATTGCGAAATAAAGTTTTAAAAGAATCTAAAATCCAAACATTTACCGATTTTGGAAATTATAAAGTTTTTGAAAGTGCCGGTATTCAGACGATGATCTTTATTTTAAAAAAGGAAATACCTCCTAAAAATTATACAGTTAAATATTCAAGGTTATTAAAAGATAAAATCAATAAGGAAGAGTTAAATGCATTTTTGGATTTCAACCAAATATCTGAAAGCATATTTAAGCACATTGATATCAAATTCTCTCCATTAAGTTATGAAAATGATTCGATCTCATTTACAGAATCAGATATCACTTTTATTCTCGATAGAATATCTGCGGAACCTGTAACTTTTCTTAAAGAAAGTGAAATAGCTCAAGGGATTGTTCCAAATGTAGATGTTGTAAATTCTAGAAATATTGAAAGGATTCCTAAACCCAAGAGAGAACTTCATGATATCAATATTGGAGATAGTGTTTTTGTAGTTAACAAAGATTACTTCAATTATCTTAGCAAAGATGAACTCAAGTACGTCAAGCCACTTATAGAACCCTATGAAACAGGAAGATATCTAGGTGTAAAAAACTATAAAAAGGAAATTATCTATATCTCTAAAAAGGATTACAAGAATGATGCTCCTAATTTAGAAAAGCATCTCGAAAAGTTTTCAGAAATAATGCTTGAAAGACGGGAAAATAAAAGTGGGCAATTAAAGTATTATCACCTTCACTGGCCAAGGGATAAAAAATTCTTTGAAAAAGGAAGTAAAATTCTTTCGATACGCAAGTGTAGCAAGCCTTCATTCACATACACTGTGGATGAAATCTTTGTAATGATGGCTTTTAATGTAATTAAAACTAATAGACTAAATATCAAATTTTTAACCGCATTATTTAACTCTAAATTAGTATCGTTCTGGTTAAAGTATAAAGGGAAACTTCAAGGTAATGCATTTCAAATTGATAAAGAGCCCTTAATGGCTATTCCAATTAAAGAACCCATTAATGCAAAACCATTTGAAGCATTTGTAGAGTATCTTCTTTTCATAAATGATCTTGGCGAATTTGAACAGCTCAATGAATTTGTACCTAACAGTCATATCATTCAGCTTTTTGAAGAAGTAATTGATGCAATGGTATTTGAGCTTTATTTTCCCGACGATTTTAAAAAGGCAGATATCCACTTTATTGAGTATGTGGAGCGTGATTTTATCCCCATCGAAGGAAAAACGCCAGTGGAGCAAAAAGAGATTCTACACAATGCCTATCAGAAATTACGCGAGAAGGATAATGAGATTCGGAATAACCTGAAGGAAATGAAATTAGAATTACGTGATTTACTAATGCCAATATTAACTATCTGATATGCAGCGAATAAAAACTATAACCTTACGTAATTTTAAATTTTTCTACGGTACAGAAATCGAATATTCTCACAATCGAATAGATCTAAACAAAAACAATCTATTACTCTATGGCGAAAACGGGAGCGGAAAAAGCTCAATTTATTGGGGACTTTACACTTTCCTCCAAAGCAGCTTAAAAACCGATAATTCGAAAATTTCAAAGTATTTTAAAAACAATGGGAATCAAAGTTTAAAAAACAGGTACGCTTCAGATGCCGCTGAATCAGGCATTGCAGTTGAATTTATAAGTGAAGATGATACTATTACTCAAAAAGAAATATCGAACAAAAACATAAATACAAAAGGTGGAACTTTGATTAGGAAAACGCTCAGCGCAAGCGATTTCCTGACATATAAATATCTGTCAAAATTGTACGATTTCCGCAATAGTGAGCCCATTGATTTATTCCCAATTTTCGTTAAAGACCTATTGATGTTTGTCGATTTTGAAGAGGAATTTACTTTGCTTAATGGAGCGTTATCTGGCACTTCTATTGCTGCCGATTGGTGGACATTTATTTTTGAGTCAAAAGACAAATTACCCAGAAATAAGAATACTATTAGTGTAAGTTCGGAAGAATATAAGAGATACAAATACGTGACAATCCCTCGATTTATTGAAAATTTGAAATCTTATTTATTAAAAATAACTGAGTCAGCAAATTCATATTTGATGACTCAATTCGGCGAAAATTACACTATAAGTTTTAATGTATCTGCTATTACTTGTGATTTTAATAAGAATGTTAGTCAGCGAGCCAAAGACGAGAAACTCCATCAACCGAAAATCAACCTGACGGCAAAATTATTGGACGATAAAATTATTGAACAAAAACAGACTGTTGCCAATCCACATACTTTTCTAAATGAAGCAAGGCTTACCGCAATTGCGCTTGCCATCAGGTTTGCAATGCTTGATGAACGTCCATCTTACAGTGACGCAGGTAGTTTATTAGTATTGGACGATTTGTTAGTTAGTTTGGATATGAGCCATCGCAATATAGTTCTGGACATCATTTTAAAAAAGGCGGATAAGTATCAATTGTTAATCATGACGCATGATAAGCTCTTTTTTGAAATGGCTAGAAATAAGATTAAACACTTCAAACAGACAAATTGGGAATACATTGAAATGTACTCTCATAAAACAAATGAGATTCCTTTACCTTTGATCTATAAATCTGAATCTTATCTGGGTAAGGCCATCCGGTATCTCGCTGTAAATGAGTATGAAATTTCAGGCAACTTTCTTCGGAAAGAGGCTGAAAGTTTCCTCAAGGAAATACTTCCAAATAAATACAAGTTAAATGATGAAGGAAAAGTAAAAGCTCTTGGCAATCTTTTATCGGAGTCTGAAGTATTTGCAGAAAGTAATAATCTCAATAAAGGCCTATTTGAGAAATTAAATTCTCACCGCGAATTTATTCTTAATTCAGCAAGCCATGATAGCTATGATATTCCAAAATATTACAGCGAGTTGCTAAGCTGTATTGAAACTTTGAAAGAACTCAGGAAAATAGAAATTCGCCCAAATGTTTTAGCTAAAGGCACTAACCTTGAATTTACTATTGTTTGTAAAAATGAAGGTGCTAGTTGGCGTTATGTAATAAAGTTAGGTGATAATATCCATTTCATAAAAGAGCCTGCAATTGACGGAATTTTAACTAAATCAAACATAAACTTCAGAATCTATAAGGATAGTATTGAACAGCCACCGAAAGATGGTCAAGCAGGAGAATGGAGGCATGATTTCACAACTTTAAAAAAGCTTTTTGATTACTGTTATAAAAAATCTGATGAAACCCAAAGTGAGAATTTTTGGGATGTAGTAAAATTGACCGAAACAGGTCACCCACTTAAAACGATAATGACATCTTAGCTTTTTTTATCACCTCAAGTTTTGGGTATAAGTAAACAAGTTGGAAGCTACGAGTACCTAGCTTTAAGAAGAAGAGTTCGTAACGAGAATGATTAATGCATTGAAAATATATTATTTACAAAAGAGGTAGTAGCTTAAAAATTAACAGCCATTATTATTATTATTATTATTATTATTATCTGTATTTTTATATGTCTTGAATTCACAATCATCTTTATGGTAACAAGTTAAAAGCACATGACTTTGTTTCAAGAAATAGTAAAAGCGCCATCGCATGGCTTATTGAACGCTACCAAGTAACCAATAGTAAAGAAAGCTTATCATTAACTACCCGAATGATTGGGTCGATGAATTGGACAAGCTGCGTTATATTCTTTATTTGTTGTTATATGTGAAGTCATTAGCTTAAGGACTGTAAAAATGTGAAGGGATTGGAGGAGGTGGAGTTTTGAGGAAAAATGAAAATAAAACTTACTAACCAATATCTAATGTTATGGCAAGAATTGATTATTCTTTACTCGTAATTGACAAGTTAATTATTCATGATGTTCCTAAACATAAAAAAGATGAATTAGGGGCAGGTCCAAATTATAGTGAAAACGAAAGTACGATTACTGATGGGTTACGTGTTTTCTTTCAGGACAAAATAAAGGCAGCTCTTAATAGTGATCAATCCATTAAAGTGTGTTTCAAAGAAGAAACAGACTCCTCCGTTCCTTTATGCGCTCACTCAATAATTAATTCAGATGACGATTTCGTTAAATTATCAAAAGATATTGCAACGAATTTGTATAATATTCAAAAAGGAAATAACGCTGCTGGAATCCTATTAATATTAAAGGGACGAATTTCAACATTAACTATTTGCGTTATCTTAAAACTTGAAAGAGATAATGGAGCCCAACTTGTTTTAAATGCGGAAACAAAAACTTTTAACGTGGAAGAAGTGCATGATTTGATGTTAACAAAAAAAACGAAAATATTTAAAGTTACACTGTTTATTAACCGTTCTATATCAGGGACTGATTATGATGGCCAACTTATGGATTATCAAATTAATCCAAAAAACAAGAAAGAGATAAATACTTTTTTTCTTGATTTTATGGGATGCATCCCTTATGCCGATCCCAAAATATCAACAAAAAGATTTTATAACTTAACAAGAGAATTTATTGATACAATTCCTAACCTAATACAGCGTTCTCAATATATACAAGATCTGAATTCATACCTACGTAAAAATCAAGCCACAATTAATCCGCGAGAATTCGCAGAGGATTATATGACAGAAACACAGCACAAAAACCAATACCGGGATTATTTGCTGAGTAAAGGATTTGAATTTACCACTTATACTAAGGATACAATATTGGTAAATTCACATATTAGTAGAATTTTAGTAGAATTTGAAAATGGGATTTCTATTTTAGGAACAGATGGAACTTTTGAAGATAAAGTGTTATTAACTGAAGATGAACAAACAGGAGAATGTAAGGCTGAAATAAAATCAAAAATTAAAAACATAAAATAATGCTTGATATTGATGCAATATCAAAACTATGGAATATTGACGAGCCTAAACTAAATAATTTGGGACAACAAATTGGCTCCTTTTTGACAAGAGGACTGTTCACCATGGAATTACACCCAGAAATATCGTTTCGGACAAAAGAAATACAAAGCCTTATAAAAAAGATACAGAGAAAACAAAAGGGGAAAACATATGGGTATAATGATTTGAGAGATAAATTGGGTATTAGAATAATATGCCCTTTTTTATCTGATTTAGATACGGTTGACCATTTCTTAAAAAATAATTTTGTTATCAGAAAAGAGGAAAAGAAAAAAGAAAAAATTGACTTCAATCGATTAGACTATCAATCGAATCATTATGATGTTTCTGTAAAGCCAGAACTAATTCCTTTTGATGAAGAATTCATTTTTGAGATACAAGTAAGAACAATGAATCAACATGCTTGGGCTAATTCAGCTCATATCTTGTATTATAAGCAAGAAATAGAGTTGTCTGACGAAATGAAGCACAAAATTTATCGTCTGCTGTCATTGTATGAATTAGCTGACGAAGAATTTGCAAAAGTAAATGAATATCTCAAGGCACGAAAGGATGACTTGGTTTATACGCTGTTAAGACGTTTAGAAGGTAAATTATACAAATATGCAGAATCCGATTTTGATAGAGAAATTTCTATCAATAACCTTACAACTATTTTAGAATTCTTCAATAGTGAAGAACAAAATAGAATTGACACAGAAATTGAGTCGTTTATTATTGAAAATGATTCAAAAATAGAACATATATTTAATGACAACAGGAATCGTTATGCGGAAATTCCGCTTTTAACACAACCGGAAATATTTGTAATATGGTATAGTTTACAAGAATTCCCCTTTTCAGTAACGGACAATTGGGATAATTTTTATGATAGAGAAGAATTAGAAATGATACAAACCTTATGGTGTTAAAGCTATGATAGATACAATTAATTGTAATATTCGGAATTTAATCCTACATAAAATTGGGAATAAATTAGAAAACGATAGTATTTGTTTTTCTCATTCAGTATTGAATATTGATGATGCAGAAACGCGTATTTCTTTACTTAAATATTTCACTACCCCGTTTATTAAATCCCCAGAATACTTGAATTTCTACCACGATATTGATATAATGATGAATGAAGTATTCGTATGTGTCAGCAGGATTTTCGATAATCCGGAGAATCTATTGGCACAATCGGTAAACCTTGCAAAACATTTGTATGAGCAAAGTACCCACCCAAAAATTAAAAGTGGTGAATTTTATGTGGTCTATTTCAAGGATTGCATTTTTGACGGTAAAACAGTTGATGCTGTTGGTCTGTTCAAGTCGGAAAATAAAGATACTTTTTTGAAAGTATATTCTTCTGGCGATAGTTTTGAAATCGAAAGCCAACAGGGAGTCAATATCAATAAATTAGATAAAGGTTGTCTGGTTTTCAATACCGAAAAAGAAAACGGTTATGTAGTTGCGGTGGTTGACAATACTAACAAAGGCGCTGAAGCCCAATATTGGATGGACAATTTTTTGCATGTTCGTCCGCGTAAAGATGAATATTACGACACTCAAAACTTACTATCGCTTTGTAAAAATTTTGCCACCAAAGAACTTCCCCAACAATTTGAAGTTTCCAAAGCCGACCAGGTTAATTTGTTGAATAAATCAGTTCAGTTCTTCAAAGAAAATGAGAGCTTCAGTATGGCAGAATTTACTAGTGAGGTGATTGCTCAACCTGCCATGATTGATAGTTTTAATGAATACCGAACGGATTTTCAACGGGAACGAGATATCGCTATTTCCGACAGCTTCAATATTTCGGAATCGGCCGTTAAGAAACAAGCCCGTTCGATTAAAAGCATCATCAAACTGGATAAAAACTTCCATATCTACGTGCATGGTTCCCGCGAATTGATTGTGCAAGGAGTAGATGAAAAAGGCAAGTTTTACAAAGTATATTATCAGGAAGAATCATAGAACCTCCTTCTTCTGGCTTGTTGCCAGATACTATTTTCGTAATTGTAAAACAGGTGAAGGAAATGAAGAGATTGGGAAAAGTGAACTTTTGGTGGAGAATTAATATCTTTGCGTTATCATGGGCGATTTATTTGAAAATATTTCAGGTTTTACTATTCTGGAAGAAGGATTAGCCCAGCTCGGCTTAGCTTCAGAAGCAGAACAACTTCTCTTTTTTGTTGACAAAAGAGACAACTACAAGCATGAGCCATCCATCTGGTTTCAGTTGGAAAAAGCCGGATTATACGAATCGGATGCCGTGTTTTTTAAAAAGGGCATTCGCGATCATGAATACATTCCTCAAATCTATATTTATGATCGTACCCAATTGCCTCTTGCCGAAAAAGAAAAATTGACTGAAATTCATAAAAATGTATGGACTGGAGGCGAAATTCCCCTTGTATGCGTATTTTCTAAAACAGAAATTATCATTCTGGATACTACCAAACCGATTGAAGAATCTCGTGATGGGAATTTTTCCCCTGCTTATTTTGTTGAAAATTTAAAGAAAATAGCGGGAGTTCATAAAGTATTCAACGAAAATTTTGCACAAAGATTAAAATCAGGTAGTTATTGGGATACATCCGATGTAGATTTTTATAAAAATTCTGCTTACAGTCAGTTAACTGGGCTTTTAAGAAGAGTCATTGACCACTTTACTATTGATTCGGGACTTACAAGAAATGGAGGAATCGTTCAAAAACTGATTATTCAATGTATTCTTGTTAAATATTTGGAAGAAAGACGAGATGAAGCCAACAACTCGGTTTTTCCTTCCAGCTTTTTCCAAAATTATGAAGGTGCAACACAATTTAGTGACGTGCTGAAAAATGGATTGGTCTTCGACTTTTTTGAAGATTTGAATAAAGATCATTTTAACGGTGGTATATTTAAATGGGATGATAACGAGATATTATTATTCGAAGGGAAGCAAGAAGCCTTCAATTATTTGGCAGATGTATTGAGAGGCTATTTAGATATGAGGGATCAGCATCAGATTGAATTTGAAGATAATTTTTCTCGTCTTTATTCTTTCAATCACGTTCCGGTTGAGTTGATTAGCCGCCTTTATGAAGAATTTATCATAAAAGAAAATAAAAAAAGAAAACTTGAAGTTGAGGATGATAATTTTCGACAAGCAACCAATGATGGAATTGCATACACGCCTTCTCATTTAGTCAAGCTTTTGGTTAATGAAGCGATGCCCTTAAATGAGTCTCCCGACAATTTAAGTGATTTTAAGGTTTTAGATCCGGCTTGTGGTTCGGCTATTTTTCTTGTCGTTGCGTTTAAACGTTTGGTTCAATGGTGGCGGAAAAACAATAATTATGCAACACCCAAGCTTAACGATCTAAAATTGCTCCTTAATTCTGTTTATGGAGTCGATTTAGACCCTAAAGCTGTTCAGATTTCAATTTTTAGTCTTTGTATCTCCCTATGTGATGAACTTTCTCCGAAAGAAATTTGGGACGATTTGAGATTTGAAAACCTTGAAGGGAATAGAATTTTTCATAACGATTTTTTTAAATGGAAAAGAGAGATACCGAGAGAGCTTCAATTTAATGTGATAATCGGCAATCCTCCGTTCAAATACGATGATAAGAAGAATTATTTATGGAAACCAAAAGAAAATTGTAATGTTCAAATACCTAGGAATCAAATTGCACTGAGATTCCTAAGCGAATCATTAGATTTATTAAAAGACAAAGGCCTATCTTGTCTAATTGTAAAGTCATCGCCTTTGCTATACACGAATAGTAAGATTGCAGGAAAATATTTACAAACGTTGTCATGCAATTTTAATATTAATCAAATATTTGACTTTACACTTTTAGCTCGCAATGGGGTCTTGTGGGATGGAGCTGATGTTGATACCGCTGCTATTTTTGTAACAAACGAACACCCTGATTATAATAGAAATGTTCTCCATGCGATTTTTAGGAGGACAAAAGCGAACAAAGAACGGATTTATTTTGAAATAGATAAATATGACTTACATTTTATTCTCCGTAATGAAGTTTATGATAATCCATATATTTTTAAAATCAATTTATTGGGAGGGGGAAGAATCAACCAATTAATAAAAAAATGTTTAGAATATGATAATTGGGCTTCTTACTTAAAAAAACAGAATTGTGATTGGGTTGAAGGTTTTATAACTGGAAATCAAGAAAAATCAAATTTGGAGCCAGAATATATGTACCAGTTAAAAGTATTACCAACAGATGCATTTAAAGAAAATAAAATTGATACCACCAAATTAGAGCCGATACATAGAAATACAAAATTTAGGAGTTTTCCCAAAGATGAAATAGCTTTCAGACATCCTAATATATTAATAAAGAAGAATATAGGAAATATTGAGCATATACCCATTTTCCTAAATAAAAATATAGACTTTGCTTTTAAGGATAAAATAATTGGCGTTTATTCTCAAACAAGAAATATTGATGTTTTGAGTAGGATTTATAGTCTTTTTATTAAGAATATGGATGTACTTCGTTTTTTTAGTTTCGTGACTAGTGCACAAGCTTTAATAACGAAAAATACCGTGTTATTAAAAGAAGACATAGGACGTCTTCCTTTTTCAGACAAAGATTTTATTCTTGATACAACCGAAAAAAATGTAATAATTGATGTTCTCGAATATACTCAATATTTTATACGACGACCAGAAACTGCAGAAGCATTAACTCCACTAAAAGATATAAATAAAGAGATAGGTTTTTATGGTCAAGAATTTTCCAATACCATAAATGAACTATATGCCGACGGTAACAATTCATTCAAACTAACTGATATTATTCAATTTGAAAAAGAAAACCTTCTTGGAGCTTTATTTTCTTACGATGAAAAAGAAAATGTCGATCTGAAAATTACTTCGGAAAAGGAGGTGACGCAAATAGACGGTTTAATCAATTTTGATATAAACGAAAGCCTTACGGCAACCCGGATTATACAGTATTACGCGGCGAATAAGGTGTTGTTTGTGAAACCCAATCAGAAACGCTATTGGTTGGCTTCTATTGCATATCGAGATGCAGATAGTGTATTTGCTGACATTTTAAATACTCATTGATATGTTGGCAAATTCCTTCTTAAGTTCTTTTTCTATAGGTGTTCCAAACTTTACTTATAGCTTTAAGTTAGAGGATGTTTTTGAAAGAACCTTGATTGAAGCAGTCCCTGAGTTTATTCATGGATTAATTTCGTATAAAAGAACTAAGAGTTTAGATGAAGAAGGATTTTCTCAAGAATATGTAACTGCATTAAATAGATACCTCATTAATAATCCAAAAGGAATTTTAGCAGTTCCGGAATATAAAGATTTTTATACTGTTGGTGCCAATCCTGTAAAACGAGTTGATATCGCTTTCGTGTCGTCAGAACAAGGTGTATCAAAAATTAAGCTATATACCGTTGAGGCCAAACGTCTGCCAACCGGAACTGGAATTAGAGAAAAGGAATACATTTATGGTTCCTTTTGCAGTGGTTCTCCTTCTGGAGGCATACAACGTTTCAAAACGGGAGATCATGGATGTGGTTTGCCTAAAAGTGCTTTGTTAGGATATGTTGAGGAAAACGATTTTTCATACTGGCATAAAACCATTAATGGTTGGATTGCAAATAAGGCAGAAGAATTGCCAGGAGAATGGAAAAAAGATGAGCAATTGCAAAAACTTGATCTCGATTCAAATCAGAATTGTTCTATCTCGCGTTCGTTAGCGTATCGGGAGTCTGATACAATAGATTTATTTCATCTTTGGATAAAGATGAGAGATAGGCTTTAAAGAATTTGAATATTGATTAGCTCGCTCATTAACAATCCTTTTAAATTGAATCAGAATCATTCCTTATAGTCCTTTTTCGGAAAAGATAAATTGGTTTTAAAAAGAGCCGTAATAATCAAAATACGGCTCTTTAATTAATCCTGTTAACTTAGGTCCTCTGTTGGAGCTCCTGGAGCATCACGCTTTACGGCACTTATTCCAACCTCTCTGGCAACGTTTGTGGTATAATTCTCACTTCTGCCAATAATTTCACCATTGGCAGCCTTAAGATTGAAAGTGTAGTTGTTATAACCATCTTTCCTCTCGTAACGACTATCATATGGAGCATTTGCTTTTACAGAAGCGATTCCATTCAAACAACCTTGTTTAGTGGAATATCCCTCTCCTGATAAAATGATTTCACCATTCCCCGCTCGTAACCTGTAATAATACTGGAAGTTCACAGAGCTCTTGAAAATCTGAATTTTTGGATTTTCCATTTTTAAATCCTTTAAAATTAATAACTAAACTACTTTTTTGTGACACCCTTAAATGGGGTTCCATCTTGCTTTCCATCCATAAATTTTCCGGTATTCTTATCAATCTTAGTCCAAATACCAGTCTTTGGATTTTGAATCTGGACACGATCTTTTACCGCTCCAATTCTATGACCGTCTCCGATCGGATTATTCTTTGCCATGTTATGTAATTTTATGACAACAACGAAAAAGTAGCTTACTTCAAGCAGGAAATAATTCTTTTTGGAAAATTCAAATCAAATAATAATTTTGTAGCGTCAACTTTGGGATTATTATTCCAAGTAAATATGCCAGACCTGATTTCCTTTTTGGGTCTGGCTTAGTTTTTCAATAATCCTACCAATAGTCAATTCCATTTACTTAAGTTATTAACAGTCAATAGTTAGTTGCTTAAAAGTCGCAACTGACAAGCATTACAGAAATTCATATAAAAACTAATCTATTTATCTAAATGGTTAAATTCTTTCATAAGATGATGATTTGACATATTTTATATCATTGATTGATTTTGGTGATCTGCAAATTTGTCACAGGATCAATACTTTATGTTCAAATCTGACTGGAAGGTCATTCCCACTTACTTGGGCACATTTTTTATCACACTTTTTGCTAGCCTACGCACCAATAGCACATTGTCTTTTCGTGCCTCAAGGTCAAAGTCAAAGAGCTATTCCAACCCACAAGGCATAAAGATGGTTTGCTCCAATCACCTCCACAGTTCGGCTTTTGCCAACCTGTCAGCAAATTAGCGGGATGCCATGCAGTATTGCTCACCACTGAAAACCAAGAACCTCAAAATTCCCCACCACCCTTTAATGGTGCAGGTAAAAATAAAGGATCATTCGCGCATGGCCTTTGTGCTTGCAGCCGGTTCGTCTCACTCATTCAACCGTTCGCTGGGACGCTCGTACCTCGCGACACCGCTCACTAATTCATTTCGTTCACCTCACCAGCTTCAGCACCCCACGTGTAAGTGTTTTGTGCCTCAACGCCCACACTTTTCCCCACCCACTGCAACAGCATTTCTGCTTATTTTTACCTGCGAATTGTTTGCCCCATAAAACCACGGTTCCCGATCATTTTCGCTTTGCTCAGCCTGTCTTGATCGTTTCATCATGCTATTGAAATGAGAAAAACTGCCCACACACCTCCCGGTGCCAGTTATTTCCCATTTCAACAGCACATCATCATCATACCCGAAATTTGACATTTCTTTTTTTATAGAAATTTATGTCATTCTACGACTAATAGATGTAAACAGAATTGTGCAAAATGCAATTTGCACTTCGATAGTGCTATTTTTGTTAAAATATGCACCTAATTAGTGCATATTTGTTAATTTTGCCAAAAATATACTGCTATGGACAAATTATTTGAACAATTTCAGAAGCTTCTAAAAGAGACAGATACCGGTTTCTTCCGCTACATTTATTCCGAAATGAACTGGAAAAGTCGCATGATTGGACTTACTGGTCCACGTGGAGTTGGGAAAACTACTCTGGTTTTACAGTATATTAAAAAGAACTTGAATCCTGCTGAGACGCTTTATGTAACTGCAGAGGATTTTTATTTTGCGGACAACAGGCTGATTGATTTAGCTGGTGATTTTGTAAAGCGAGGCGGGAAATACCTGTTTGTAGATGAAATTCATAAATACAAAGACTGGGCTAAGGAACTAAAACTGATATATGATTATCATCCGGAACTGAATGTTGTGTTTACAGGTTCTTCGGTGTTGGATATCAAAAAAGGAGCCTCAGATTTAAGTCGCAGGGCTGTAATGTATAATATGCAAGGTTTGTCTTTCAGAGAGTATTTGCAATTGTTTCATCAAATGGCTGTCCAGCCGTATTCTTTGGAAGAAATTCTGGGTCATAAAGCCGAACTTCCCGGAGTAAAACATCCATTGCCTTTTTTTGAAGATTATCTGAAAAGAGGGTATTATCCTTTTGCATTAGAGGAAGGATTCGATCTGAGGTTACAACAAATTGTTAATCAGACTCTGGAAACAGATATTCCGTTGTATGCTGGGATGAATGTGTCCACTGGTCGAAAATTGAAGCAATTGCTCGCCATCATTGCTAAAAGTGTGCCGTTTAAGCCCAATATGACAAGTATAGCAACTGCACTTTCCGCCAGCCGGAATAACATAACTGATTATTGCCTGTTTATTGAAGAAGCCGGAATGATAGCACAACTACGGGATTCTACCGGAGGAATAAGGGGGTTGGGGAAGGTGGATAAAATTTATCTTGACAATACTAATCTGATTTACAGTTTAGCAAACGATAACTCAAATACAGGAAATATACGAGAAACGTTTTTTCTGAATCAGCTTAGAGTAAAGTATG